>MDSW01091712.1_pt1 | contig 34091 bp, 24 predicted proteins | sample 811171 | NCBI WGS metagenome assembly MDSW01 (sample SAMN05326641, study PRJNA326480) | marine metagenome | isolation source: seawater | place: Atlantic Ocean: North West | collected 2012 | reverse complement strand
CCTCGTGGCCGTCATGAAACTTAAGACGATGCCCACCCAGATCAACACCCTCCGAGGTCTCTTCCTGAGCCGTACAAACCACGGGGATATCGGCGTGGTCTCTCAGGTCCAGAAAATCGGGATCGCTGGTCACCACCAGATCAGGCTTGATTTTCACTCGTTCCAGCAGCGTCCCGCCAATTAATTCGCCCAGAAGCCACGGCCGCAACATTTTTCCGTACAGGATCTCCTGAGTCCGATCAGGCCGCACAGGTGTTGTGCACTGAAACTCCAGAGGACGGCCTCCGCTGTTTGTGACCAGAAGTCCTCCCACAAACCCACGACCGTCGACCTCGACAGCTCCAATGAAGCCCAGTTTGAGCTTCTCTGAATGTCCGTTTTTTGACATTCGTTCTCGTACCCCCAATTCGTTCCGAGCGTGCTCCTGCGGCAGAATCTGCCGAAAACAGGTCTGCGCAGAAGTATCGCCGCAGAATTCATCGGCAGTCGGATCAGGCTGACTTTAACGATTGGCGAACTGACACCGGCAAACGTCGGACTGTGACCTGAGGACAGATGCGTTGATTGATGCTCAGCAGGCCATCGCTATTATGGCGGCATGCAAGACGAGGACCCTGAGTTTGAACGCCGCGTTGTTATCGCAGGAGTTGGCCTGATCGGTGGATCGATCGCGGCTGCAGTTCGTGAACGTTTTCCCGACACAAAAGTCATTGGCGTTGGCAGAAATGCCGAGAGACTCGCTGCAGCCGAAACAGCAGGACTGCTGACGTCATGGAAGTTGTCCGATGCACTCAGCACTGAAGACTTTCAGACACCGGCATTGATCGTCATCTGCCTTCCCGTGCATATGATCGCTGCTGAGGCAGTCCGTCTGTCCGCATTGGCGTCAGATTCTGTCGTGATAACTGATGCGGGAAGCATTAAGGGATCCATTTGTGCCGCTATCGAGTCAGATGCTGCGGCCGCGAAGTCCTTTGTCGGATCACACCCGATTGCCGGCGGCGAACGGGGTGGATTCGAGCACGCAGAAGAAACACTGTTTGAGGGGCGTGTCTGTGTTGTGACTCCGGGCAGATGTGAGACAGGAACGGCGCGCGTTCAACGCTTCTGGAAGTCCATCGGCTGCCGCATCCTTGAGATGTCACCCGATGACCACGATCGAGTCCTCGCTCTAACCAGTCATCTGCCGCATGTGATGGCTGCTGCCACGGCGCTCGCAGTGGGAGAAGAGCACCTCGACATGACTGGATCGGGGTTTCGAGACAACACTCGGATCGCCGCCGGAGACCCTGGTATCTGGCAGGGAATTCTCGCCGGCAACCGTGAACAGGTCGTCAGCGCACTCCAGCAGGCGGAAGCCGTTCTGGCGAAGTACCGCACTGCGCTGGAGCAGGGCGATGACGATCAGGTTCACACCCTGCTCAGTGATGCGCGAAAAATTCGGACAGCATTACAACAGCCGACGACCTGAGATTGCATCATCGATTGACGCAGCCACTCTATTTCAGGTGGGCGTCAAAGAATCGAATTCGCTCCGTTTCGATCGCCTCTCTCTGTTCGGGAGATGCTCCTCGAAATCCGTGGTCCGCTCCTTCAATCGTCATAAGTCGTGCTTCGACATGTGCTGCCTTAAGTTTGTCAACGAGCCATACAGCCTGCTCATGTGCAACGTACCGATCTTCGGTTCCGTGGATGCAAAGTGTGGGGGAAGCATTGGGAGTCACCCAATAGAGAGGACTGGCTTCAATGTGCCTTCGTCTCTGCTGTTCCAGATTCCCGCCCAGAAACAACGGCAGCACTTCTGCCGCGTCGACGCTGGCGTCATAGGACTTTGTAAAATCACTTGGCCCATAGATGTTCGCCACGCAGGCCACGCTGCTTGAGTATTCGGAGTGACCGCCCGATCCTTCAAATTGAGGAACATCCTTTGTGACAGCCAGAAACTGAGCCAGATGTCCGCCTGCAGATCCACCAGTCGTCCCAATTCGCTCAGGATCAATGTGATACTTCTTTGCGTTCGCCCTGAGCCACCGTACCGCTGCTTTGACGTCGTGTACTGCGGCAGGGAACTGATACTTCGGAGCCAGACGGTATGTCACGGTCACGGCGACATAACCGTTCTCCGCAAGCTTCAGACAAAGTTTGTTGAAACCCTCACGGCTGCCGGCACGAAATCCACCGCCGTGGATGCACACAACGGCGGGTCTCAGGCTGGCTTCATCTTCAGGTCGGGCCATGTTGAGCTGCAGGTGCTGACCGTCGGGATTGGAATATTCAATATTCCTTTCGAAAATGACTCCGTCCGGAACTTTCTGTCCGAATACAGAAACGGAGGTAAGCAGAACAGCAGCAATCAGCATTCGTGACATGGAGAGGCCCCTGAGGAAAACGGGAAACAGTGCGTCTCGTGATCATAGATTAAGTGGATACCGGCACGTCACCGTAGCGGCAAAATTGGGACCCTCGGCTACTCTGGCTGCCGTCGCCATGGCTTCCTGAATTCTCAAAATTCCCGGATCTGGTGGTCACTGGCTGAAAAAAACCTCAGGGTCCTCTCGATGTCGGCGAAGGACGCCCGGGTTGTTGGAAGTCGCTTTTCTTTCCGGCTAATCTGCGATTCCGAATGGAAACCGTGAATCAACCTGGCCAGTCATGACCGAAATCAAAAAACTACTTGTCGCAAACCGTTCTGAAATCGCGATCCGAGTGTTCCGCAGTGCGACGGAACTGGGAATTCGAACCGTTGCGATTTACTCCCACGAAGACCGTTACGCGCTGCACCGATTTAAGGCCGATGAAGCTTACCGAATCGGGACTCAGGGCGAGCCAATTCGTGCCTATCTGGACATTGATGCCATTGTTCAGCTGGCGAAAGACGTCGGTGCGGACGCCATCCATCCAGGCTATGGATTTCTTTCTGAGCGTTCAGATTTTGCTCGTGCGTGCGAAGCAGCAGGAATCAAGTTTGTCGGCCCCTCTGTGGCGGCCCTTGAGTCGCTGGGCAACAAGACGTCGGCTCGAGCAATCGCAATCGAAGCCGGCGTTCCGATTCTCGGTGGGACCAAGGGAGCAGTCTCCGACGTCGCAGAGGCGCGCGGCAAGGCAGAGGAAGTCGGTTTCCCTGTGATGATCAAAGCATCTCACGGAGGTGGCGGTCGCGGTATGCGAGTCGTCCGGTCAGCCGATGAGTTTGATCAGGCATTCGAGAGTGCTCGCAATGAGGCACTCACGGCGTTCGGCAACGCCGATGTCTTTATCGAAAAATTCATCGCGCGTGCCAAGCACATCGAAGTTCAGCTACTGGGTGATGAACATGGAAATCTGGTTCACCTCTTTGAACGTGACTGCTCCGTTCAGAGACGACACCAGAAAGTGATTGAGCTTGCTCCGGCACCAGACCTCGCTGAAGAGCTGCGTCAGGGAATCCTCGATGCTGCAGTTAAGATCGGACAGCAGGCCGGGTACAGCTGTGCCGGGACCGTGGAGTTTCTCGTTGACGCTGACGAGCAGAAATTCTACTTCATTGAAGTGAACCCACGTATTCAGGTCGAACATACGGTCACAGAAGAAGTGACTGGAATCGACATCGTCAAGGCACAGATCCTTGTCGCTCAGGGTCACCTGCTTACACACGACGCCATCGATATCCCATCGCAGGATTCCATCGCGGTCAACGGATTCGCAATGCAGTGTCGCGTGACAACAGAAGATCCGGAAAACAACTTCATGCCTGACTATGGTCGAGTGACGCACTATCGCTCTGCCAGCGGCATGGGCATCCGCCTCGATGCGGGAAGTGCGTTTTCCGGAGCAATCGTCAATCCGTTCTATGATTCCCTGCTGACAAAGGTTTCGGCAAGAGGACGCAGCTTCGCCGGTTCCATCAGCATTATGGAACGAGCTCTGCGGGAGTTCCGAATTCGTGGCGTTAAGTCGAACATTCCATTCCTGCTGAAAACGCTCGCCCACGAAACATTCCGCGCAGGCGACTGCACAACCCGTTTCATTGATGAAACACCGGAACTGTTCGAATTCGATCCGCGTAAGAATCGGGCCACCAAGGTGCTCACGTATCTTGCGGAGACCATGGTGAATGGCAACGAGTTGGTGAAAGATCGGCCAGTTGCTCAGAGACGCGAACCGGCACCGCTTCCGGCCGTTGATCAGGAGCAGGCAATTCCAAAAGGCTCGCGTGACAAATTCAAGGAGCTCGGAGCTGAGAAGTTTGGTCAGTGGATCCGTGAACAGGATCGACTGATGATCACCGACACCACATTCCGTGATGCGCATCAGTCACTGCTGGCAACTCGAATGCGGACCTACGACCTTCTGCAGATCAGTGACGCCTACGCACACAACTGCAGTGACCTGTTCAGTCTTGAGATGTGGGGCGGTGCAACATTCGACACATCCATGCGGTTTCTCAAGGAATGCCCCTGGCAGCGTCTCGCGGATATGCGGGAACGAATTCCGAACATCCTGACGCAGATGCTCCTTCGCGCGTCCAATGCCGTTGGGTACACAAACTACCCGGACAACATTGTGACCAGCTTCGTGAAAGAAGCGGCCGACTGTGGGATGGATCTGTTCCGCGTGTTTGACGCTCTGAACTGGGTGCCCAACATGAAGGTTGCCATGGATGCTGTCCTGGAAACAGGCATGCTCTGTGAGGCGAGTATCTGCTACAGCGGCGACCTGACCAATCCGTCGCGCACCAAATACGACCTCAAGTATTACGTCGAGCTTGCTCGCGAGCTCGAGAAGATGGGCGCGCATATCCTGGCCATCAAAGACATGGCGGGGCTCTGCAAACCTGCGGCAGCCGTCAAGCTGATTAAGACACTGCGGGAAGAAGTCGGCATCCCCGTCCACTTCCACACGCACGACACTGCCGGAATTCAGGCAGCCTCCATCCTGGAAGGCAGCAAAGTCGGTCTGGACATTGCCGATGCCGCAATGGCTCCGATGTCGGGTGGCACGTCGCAGCCCAACCTCAACACGGTTGTTGAGATGCTGCGATTCGGCGACCGCGATACACAATTGAATTCCGAATCACTCGACGAAGTGGCGGAGTACTGGCGTGCGACTCGTGAGTTCTACACGCCGTTCGAGAGCCAGGTGCTTCCTGCCACCGCAGATCTCTATCACCATGAAATGCCGGGCGGTCAGTACACCAACCTGTTTCAACAGGCCCGCGCCCTCGGGCTTGCCGATCGCTGGGCAGAGGTCTGCCGCGTGTACGCCAGCGTGAATCAGCTCTTTGGTGATATCGTTAAGGTAACACCAACGAGTAAGGCCGTGGGAGACATGGCTCTATTCATGGTGGCCAATGACCTGACCGCTCAGGATGTTCTCAACACTGACCGCGACATCGCATTCCCAGCCAGTGTGATTGATCTCATCGGTGGTGGAATGGGCCAGCCTCCGGGAGGCTTTCCGGAAGACGTTAAGAAACGCGTCCTTTTGGGCAAAGAAGAATTCACCGGTCGCCCGGGGGAGACACTGCCGCCCGCCGACTTTGCGGCAGCTCGCGAAAAAGTCAAAGGCATGGTCAAACGCGACCCGCTCGAACGAGAAGTCGTTCAGTGGCTGTTGTACGAACGAGTCTTCGAAGACTTCGCAGAGCATCAGCTCAATTACGGTGATGTGAGCATCTTGCCAACGCCCAACTTCCTCTATGGACTCGAACCTGGCGAAGAAATCGCGGTCGACATCGAAGAGGGTAAGACTCTGATCATCAAGTTCCAGACCATCGGCAATGCTCATGCTGACGGTACTCGAACGGTTTTCTTTGAACTCAACGGCCAGCCTCGCGAAGTGACCGTTGTGGACAAGAGTGTTGAGACAAACGCCGTGAAAGCCGTGAAGGCCGACGCATCTAATTCAGCACATGTGGGATCCACAATGCCGGGCATGGTGGTCGCCGTTGCTGTGAAAGCGGGCGACAAGGTGAAGAAAGGCCAGAAACTGCTGACACTGGAAGCCATGAAGATGGAGACCATGATCAACGCAGAACAGGACGGTGAGGTGACAGACGTACTTGTGGCCTCTGGCAGCCAGGTCGAAACCGGCGATCTGCTGATGGTGATCGAGTAGCAGTCAGGCGATCACAATTCCCTTCGTTCGTGACTCCTGATTCAAAACCTGCCATAATTGAACTGGTCCGTTCCGGAAGCAGGGGTTCATAACTATGGATCGCCGTGAGACAATTCGTTCGCTCGCTGCCGGTGGTATGCTGTTGCCGGGTCTGTTGTCAGAGTTGATGGCGGAGCAGGGCGGCCCATCCAATCCACTCGCTCCTCGCCCGACCCATTTTGCCCCGAAAGCGAAACAGGTGATCTTCCTGTTCATGACCGGGGGCGTTTCGCACATGGACACATTTGATCCGTGCGAAGGGCTCAACAGTCGCCACGATCGTGAGCAGCGCAAAGGGTGGTATTACAAGGGAACTGGCTGGAAGTTCCGCCCACGCGGGGAATGTGGAACCGAAGTCAGCGATCTGTTTCCACACATCGGCAGCATGATGGACGACATCTGCCTGATCCGGTCAATGACCAACATCAACGGGGATCATTTCGGGGCCACCATTGGAATCCACACAGGTTCCGCCACATTCAACCGCCCCAGCATTGGGTCATGGGTATCCTATGGTCTCGGAACGGAAAACTCTGACCTTCCCGCCTTCATGGTCATCTCTGAAGGTCTGCCCTATGCCGGTGGCCAGGTCTGGGGGAGCGACTTTCTGCCAGCCACTCATCAGGGCACCCGAGTCATTCCCGGCAGAGCCCCCATCGCAAATGTGAATCGCTCAGGTTCTCCGCAGGAGCAGAAAACAGAACTGGACCTGTTGTCGTTTCTAAACCGACAGCATCTGAAAGGACGCGAATCTGACTCCCGACTCGCGGCACGAATTCAGTCCTTCGAGACGGCCGCCGGAATGCAACTGGCCGCGCCGGACGTCTTCGACCTCAGTGGAGAGTCGGCACACACACATCGCATGTACGGACTAACGCCTGGCGACACTGAAGGGTTTGCGTGGCAGTGCATGGTGGCTCGACGAATGATCGAGCGAGGCGTTCGATTCGTTGAGCTCATTGACGGGGACAGCGGGGTCGACCGGAACTGGGATGCGCACGCTGAACTGCGGAAGTACGATCAGCTTGCCCGCAATGTTGATCAGCCCATTGCGGCATTATTGAAAGACCTCAAGGCACGCGGACTGCTGGACGAAACACTCGTGGTATTCACGACAGAATTCGGCCGCACGCCATTCGTGCAGTCGCCGGGGACGGACGGCCGCGGTCATCACGCACGCGTCTACAGCACATGGCTGGCCGGGGCTGGAATCAAAGGGGGAATCGTCCACGGAGCCAGTGATGAATTGGGGGACCGGGTCGCAAAAGATGAAGTCGGCGTACACGACCTGCAGGCTACCATCCTGCACCTGCTGGGCATGGACCACGAGAGATTAACATACCGACATGCAGGGCGAGATTTCCGCCTGACGGATGTGCACGGTAATGTCGTAACAGACATTCTGAGTTAACCGTGTTTTGTTGTGTTGCGGCGCACCTCCGACCAGCTTAAGGATGGTCATTAGACATTCAGGAGTTCGCCAAGCAGATTTGATGTGGGATGGGGGTGCCCCTTGTACTGGCGATAGCCCTCTCCGTAATCGGCATCAATTTCACTTCCGCGTTCTGCGCTCCAGCGTCGGGTCGCATCAATATACTCGTCAATGCCATGTTGCCGCTGGAGCCACTCTCGCTGGCTCGCGTGACAGGCCAGGGCTTCCAGCTTGGTTTCGAATTCCGCAGACACATCGATAATAAAATCCACCGGGTGGCGATTGCCAAAGTGATCTGTTCCTTCAACGGCGTCTACATAGTAGAGCCATGGGATTTTCGTCAGCGGCGCTGACGGGTCCCATTGCCTCGTACGATAGTTGGGAACCGAAGCATTAAAGCAGGCATCACGCACGAGCATACTGGTCATCTCGTGATCGTGCATATAGTCCACCGGCGGGGCGGTCAGGATCAGATCAGGAGCTGTGCGTCTCAGATATTCGGTTACTCGCCTGCGACTGTCATTGTCGAAACAGATCGAAAGGTCCCGAAACTCGAGACACGTATACTCTGCACGCAGAATCTCTGCTGCTGAAGACGCCTCAGCACGGCGAATCGCCGCAATCTCATCCTGTGACACCTCAGCACTGCCACAATCCCCGGGGGTCATCGTCGCCACTGATATTCTGCACCCCAGCTTTGCCAGCCGCAGCAGGGTTCCGGCACACTGAATTTCAATGTCATCCGGGTGAGCATGAATCGCGAGGACATGGATATCGGAAGGGTCAGGCATCAGTCTGGGCTTCTGAAGACGTAGGCTGAAAGACGATCTCTTGTAAGACTCGTGCAACGGGTTTGCAACCGACAACTCCTGTTCACCCACCCAACAGATCCAGGTATCATAAGCATCTTCTCCTGCCTGAAGCGTTCATGGACGACGTAATGCGCGCACTGCCAGTTCCTCTGCTGTCTGTTCTGCCCCTCCTCCTTTGCGGTTGTCAGGACTCCAACGCCCCGTCAGAACCTGACGCCAACTCGGCCAACGGTATCACTGTTTCACTGCCAGCCCCAGGGGATGTTGATTTACCACCAGACGGCGGAAGCTCCGTCGAGGTAGTCACAATTCCCCCCGAGCAGGATGAGATCGCCACGCTCGTGCAGAGCCTGCAGGATCTCGAAAGCCACCGATTTTCAGATAATGATCAGCAACAACCGGTTCTGGAACGCCAGCGTCACCTGAAGATTGTGGAGATATCAACTGACGTGATGCGGCTCACGGCTCAGATCAAAGACCGTCAGCAGGAATTCCAATTCGCGCTGCGGCAACGACTGAATTCTCGACTGCAGCTGGCATTGAACGGCAGCAAGGCTGATGTAGATCAACTCTATAAAGACGTGGAAACGCTCAATACTCATGACGAATCCTCGATCGCAACTGCTGAAGGCATCTACACGCTGGCGCGATTTGCTCATGCCATGGCGAAACGTGGTGGAGCCGAGGATGTACGGTGGTTCGAAAACTTCTCTCGCTGGGCTCGCGAATTCAGCCGCAGGTTTCCAAATCAGCCTGAGCGAGCTGCTGCCCTGTTGCTGGGAGCAGGCCGAAGCTGCGAAGTTCGGATGATGAAAGAACAGGACGAGACGGCATCCCGCCTGCGGCAGCAGGCAAAGCTCTGCTTTACGGAACTGGCAGAGAAATACGCCGATCGATCGGAGTCAGCTCAGGCTGCAGCTGCACTCCGGCGAATGGCTCTTACCGGAACTCCGCTCACTCAATTCAGTGGGCCGGGCATGAATGGTGGCAAAATCAGCAGCACAGACTTTAGCGAAGGTCAAACGCTGATTTACTTCTGGGAGTCAGACAGCAGAGAGTTTCAGGAGACCATGCTGCCACTGCTGAAGGGGCTCCCCCCGTCAGTCAAACTGATTGGCGTGAGTCTGGACCAGAATGCCGACAAATCCCGCGACTCTGTCAGCCGGCTGCAACTGCCCGGTAAACAGATCTTGTTTGGGAAAGACAGTGCTGGATGGAACAGTCCACTGATTCGATTCTGGTCGATTCCATCCAGTCCCTGCTGCTGGATCCTGCGAGATGGAACTGTCCTTGCTGTAGACGTTTCTGCAGAAGCGTTGAGTAAGAAACTCAACTGACGCCTCCATAAAGCGATCGGCCCCCGCTTCTGTTTTCTTTCACCCCTGCAGATCGGGACCTGCGGGCCTTCGCTGTGACTCAAGAAGTCTGATTTCGAGTTGCGGGTTTCCGAAGTTGATCAGCATCGCTGCATCCGCCTGCGATGCTCTCAAGTAGCCAAGAATGCGCTGATCTTCGTAATCAGTCAGAACAGGCACAGACTGAATGTCGACCAGCAGACACTCTTCTACGTACAAGTCAGCATAATACTCACCAAGGCATGTCAGATCTTCGTCGTAAACAGGCAGTGGGAACTGCTGCTGAACCCACACGCCATCGTTGATAAGCCTCCGCTGCAGCCCGTTTTCGTAAACCTGACGCAGATGACCGTGCGAGAGGTATTTATGAATCGCGGCACTCTGGGCTCGAACGATGCTGCAGACTTCCTCAATCGTGTACTGATTCATGGCATGCTCCCATCTTGCAAAAGACAATCCTGGACTACGCTCAGGCGCATCGCCGAGGCTTGAGTTTCAGGACTGATTCCGGTGATCAATAAAGAACACGCAGATGGCGGGTGCTTCCCGTCAGAAATTCTTCAGGAACCTGGGAGCAGGTCAGGTGAGCCCCACAGAGTCAGGCGATAATCTCGTGCACGACGCGGGCTTCGTTCACACCCGTCAGCTTCTCTTCCAGCCCGTTGCGGTACCAGGACAGCCGATCGAAATCGAGTCCAAGCAGGTGCAGCATCGTCGCATGCCAGTCCGTTACGCTTACTTGATCTTCAGCTGCAGCGTAGCCAATTTCATCCGTTTCGCCATAACTGATCCCGCCCTTCACTCCGCCGCCCGCCATCCAGCCCACCATCGCATTCTTGTTGTGATCTCTGCCATCAGCACTCTGAGCAATTGGCAGGCGACCAAACTCGCCTCCCCATATCACAAGCGTACTTTCGAGCAGACCGCGTGCCTTCAGGTCGTGCAGCAGTGCTGCAATGGGCTGATCAGTGCGAGCACAACAGCCTTCAAGGCCCTTCTTCAAGCCGGTGTGATTATCCCACGGCTGTGAGTCCAGAAAGATCTGAACAAATCGAACGCCTCGTTCCACAAGCCGACGAGCGATCAGGCAACGGCGACCATATGAATCCGCCGCCCCATGCCCGATGCCATAGGATGATTGGGTGTCCTGAGTTTCCTGCTCAAGGTCCAGCGCATCTGACGCCGCCAGTTGCATACGGGCAGCCAGTTCGTAGCTGGCGATCCGTGCAGATAACTCTGGATTCCCGGCGCGTCGCCCCTTATGCAGACGATCGAGCGAGCCAATCAGTTGGCGTTCCAACCCAGTGACGGAAGCCGGTTCATCAAATTCAGGTTTGAGATCCAGAACCGGTTGTCCCGTCGCGCGAAATCGAGTCCCCTGAAACACGGGCGGCAGAAACCCTGACTGCCAGTTCTGGGTCCGGTTGATCGGAAGTCCGCCCGGGTCATCCAGAACCACATAGGCGGGTAGATTCTGGTTTTCCGACCCCAGTCCATATGTCACCCACGCCCCCAGAGTTGGGAGACCAGGCAGAGTGTTTCCGGAATGAAAATGAAACAATGCTGGCTCATGCGTCAGGTTGGTCGTATGCAGGGATTTAACTACCGCAATATCATCGACACACTTTGACAAATGAGGCATCACATCAGAGACCCAAAGACCGCTCTGGCCGTGCCGCGCGAATCGAAACGGGCTGCGCATCAGTGCTCCTGCCGCGCCAGGGTTCTCGACTTCGCCCGCAATTCTGTCGAAGTACGACTTCCCATGACTGCGATTCAGCTCCGGCTTGGGGTCTAACAGATCCATCTGACTGGGACCGCCATTCATAAACAGATGAATGACGTTTTTTGCTCTGGCGGGAAAGTGAGACTGTCGAGGAGTCAGGTCCCGTACTTCACGCTGATCATGTTCTTCAGTCGCACGCGTATCCGGCAACAGGGAATACAGTGCGGCCGCGCTGACTCCAGTGCTGAACATGTTCAACAGCTGGCGTCTTGTTGAGCGGTGAAGAATCATGGGAAGACCTCAATCAATGTACAGAAAATCGGCTGAGTTCATGACAGCGTGGCACAGATTCTGAAGTGCACGCCGATTGGCCTGCTGCTGAGTCGGAGTCCCAACACCAACGACAAGCCGAGGAAGCTGGTGTTTGCTGCCGTCATCCCAGTCTCTGCCGAAAGCCTCTCCGTCTTCGTCTGCGATAAGCACAAGTGTGACTCGATTTCGCGTTCTGGCCGCATCTGAGAGTGTACTGAGATCTGACTTACTGGCGTTCAGACTTCGAGCCAGTTGACCGGAGGATCCTTCTCCGGAATTTGCCCGGATCACTCCAAATGACTCAAACCTGCTCTGTAATCGTTTTTCCTTTTGAAAACGATTCCATGTCAGGTCCGTGATATCGGCCGGAATCAAACGAGCAGTTTGTCGGATTGTCCCATTGCCAAGTACGCCAAGTTCCAGTCGAGCTGACTTCCACTGCCGGGTTGCGAGTTTTGTGACGTCAAACTCAACGAGTCCATAACGCAACTCTTTTGCGGACGACCACACAGAAATAAGATCGTTCTCCCAGACCCGATCCGGCTCGCTGGCCCGGATCCACAACTGAGAAGATGCAGGAACAGAGACCTCAGACGACGACAGTTGGCGTTGCCACTCGCGTGACAATTCCCCCATTGACTGCAGCAGCTGTTCCTTCTGTGTACGACTCGGGCTTCGCCCCGACGCCAGCAGCCAGAGTGTCGAGATCTGACGTTCAACGTCGTCTCCAGCCATTGAAACAACTCGGTCAGCAAGGTGATTACTAAGGTCATGGATTCGCTTGTTGTTCAACAGGTGAAGTGCCTGCGGAGCAACAACAGACTCCGTGCGTTCGATGCAGTTCGGATTAAGCTGGGGCAGGTCAAAATTGTCCAGAATGGTCAGACGGGTTGTTCTTCGCTGCAGGACATACACCGTTCGTCGCCAACCCTTCTTGGTCCCACGCGCGAGCACAAGCCCATCCGCACGTGTTTCGACGTCGTCGGGCGGGCCAAAAGCAGTTGTATCCAGTTGCCCCGAGATCTGCAGCAGACTGTCACGCAGTACTTCTCCCTCCATTCGCTGAAGCGGCATTCTGGCAAGCAGGCGATTTTCAGGATCGGCCTGCTGCACCGACTCATCTACTCGTGACGACTGCATCCAGACTCGCGAAGTCAGGATCAGCCTGTGCATTTCCCTGATTGACCACCCACGCCGGGGAAACTCAACCGCCAGCCAGTCCAGCAGGTCCGGGTGTGAGGGGGGAGTTCCCGTTGTTCCAAAGTTATCCAGAGAACGCACAATCCCCTGCCCAAAATGGTGCTTCCAGATTCGGTTAACCATCACTCGGGCGGTCAGTGGATGGCTGGGCTGTACCAGCCATTTTGCAAAGGCCAGACGGCGGCCTGTTGTGCCGTCGAATGGTGGAGTCACCTCGAAAGGCGTCTTTCCGTCAGTCAGGACTGAGGGTACGCCTGGCCCAATCCGTCGACCACGAGTCAGATAGTGCCCTCGCTTGAGCAAATACGTTTCTGTTGGCTCACCCCGGTCCCAGAGCGCTCTGATCCGGGGCTCCGGCCGGCGTTTCTCATTGAGTGACTTCACCTGCTTTGTCGTGCGATCAATCAATTCGGCAAACGCAGGCTCGAGCTGTTTGAGTACTTCGCGGTCGGCCTTACTTTGACCGTGTTTTCCGGCAAGGGCAGCCTCACGAGCATCAACCACTTCATTCAACTGTCTGATCTCAGCTGAAATACTGTCCTCATGCTTCTGCCACGCTGATCGTTCCGTATGAGAAACGTGAGGCAGATATCGTTGAGTCTTGGGTTCCAGCCAGTCGTGTTCATCCAGCGCTCCTTTGAACACAGCAGCCAGCCGATAGTAATCCCGCTGGGGCAAAGGATCGAACTTGTGGGAGTGACACCTGGCGCACCGAATCGTCAGCCCCATCACCGAGGAACTGAGGACTTCCAGTTCGTCATCAATGATCTCAAGTCGGTCCGGTACAAATGCTGTAATGCCAGCATACGTACTGTCCGGAGCAAGACGAAGAAAACCGGTCGCGACGAGATTGTCGTAGATCTCATCTGTAATTCGATCAGCCTTTCTAAAGTCGGCAAGCTCGTCACCGGCAATCTGCTCCAGCAGAAACCGATCGTACGGCTTGTCACTATTGAATGCCCGGATCACGTAGTCGCGATACCGCCATGCTTCCGGACGAATACGGTCGGCGTGTTGACCACCTTCTGAGTCGGAGTAACCGGCAACATCCAGCCAGTGACGTCCCCAGCGCTCTCCGTAGCGCGGGGACTCCAGTAACCGATTGACCAACAACTTCCATGCATCGGGCCGTTTGTCCTGAACAAACTCAGCCACCTCCTTTGGAGTTGGCAGCAAACCGTGGAGATTAAATGTCGCACGGCGGATGAGAGTGACTCGGTCAGCGACCGGAGCGAACTGAAGGCCGTTCTCAACCAGACGCCTGTTAACAAATTTATCAATAGGATTTTCGCATCTACTTTTTGGAATTTCAGGCTCTCGCGGCGACTGGAACGCCCAGAACTCCCGGTCCTCTGTACTTACCAGGGGGTCTTCGGCGCTGGTGGCGACATCTTCCGGCAGATCACTTTCCAGAGCTCCCTCGGCAATCCACTGAGTCAATATCCGAATTTCGTCCTCTCGCACTGGCTTGACACTAACACTGGCAAGTTGTGCCCTCGGAGGCATCTCACCGCCATGTATCTTCGTGAGCAGGAGGCTTTCCTCCGGCTTTTGCAGGACCATTGCCGGCCCGGATTTTCCTCCCTTGAGAATTGACGCACGTGTTCTGAGATCCAGACCACCCTCCTTTCGATTGCGCCCGTGGCAAACCGTGCATCGCAACTGCAGGACAGGCAACACGTCATGCTGACTGACTGCCACTTCAGCGGTTTCTCGTGGAAGATCCGTCCCACTCAAAACCCAGTTTCTAAAGATTCGCTTCTGTGCAGTGGTCAGTCGAGGCTCATCTGCAGGAGGCATCGCTCCTGAGGAAATCACTTCGAGGAGGAGACTCTTTTCCGGGTCGTCAAAATCGATAATCGCCCCGGACTCTGATCCCTTCTGAATTCCCGGAACACTTCGCAGGTCGAGTTCGGCTTCCTGTTTCCCGCCGTGGCAACGAATGCAGTGAGCCTTGAGAATTGGGCGAACGTGCTGTTCATATGAAGGATCCTCTGCCGCAACGCCAAACTCGTTCAGCATCAGTAGCGGAAGCAGGATGAGCATCTTTTGAAACATGGATTCTCCGTTGTCTGGCCTCACCTTATGGTATCGCAACGGGGGAGGCAGATCACTGGTCACGACGTCGAGCGGATGTCCCCTCACAAACTTGTGAAATAGGGTTCGATCCGGACTGGGAAACGCATGAAGATCTGTATTCGGACTGGAGACGTCGCTGAGTTCCCGGCCGATGTGCTGGTGTCGACAGCAAACCCGTGGCTGGACATGTCTGGCGGAGTCAACGGAGCCATTCGCGCGCAATGCCCTGAGATTCAGGATGAGCTCAAGTCACATCTCAAAGAACAGGAAATTCGGGCACTGCCTGCTGGCAGCATTGTGCGTACGTCAGCCGGAACGCTTCCGTTTCAGGCGATTCTTCATGCGATCGCCATTGATCCGTTTTACTCAACCTCAAAACAGATTATCAACAGTATTCTTAACGAGCTGATGGTTTGGACCGTGCCACAGGGCCTGCACTCAATTTCAATGCCCACCCTGGCAACCGGCTACGGTCGACTGCCGATGGGAGACTTCGCGGAGTGGTTCGGTCAGTGGATGCAATGCGACAAAGAGCCCCGGGCTAAACGATTAACGATCGTCGTCCGACAGGACCATGATGCTGAAATTTTGAGAAGTCACATCCAGGAGGCGAATTGAGCGGCACAACACAGTTTCAGCGCGATCGACGACGAAAATTCAGCATCTGCTGTCACTCGTTACTGAGCCGAAGAGCGGGTAGTTCCGGAAACAGCCCCCAAAGATCGTCTGCCGTTGCCATCGGAGCCTGTTCGAAACCGGCACGTGCCACCTGAGCAGATCGGACGGCGCATTCTTTCTCAAGCACGTAGAAATCGTTGTAGGCCTGCCGCCGTGCATTCACCTGACTGAGGTCTACTTCCGGAAGCCAGACTCGCCAGCGATTGTTGAATCGCTCAAAGGAGTTTCTGATATCCACTGCCAGACGCCGGGAATTTACTGGCCCACAGGTGCGGGACTTCAGTTCAGTCTGCCACTCCTCATGCAGGCAAATCAGCGCCTCAAGCGACTCAGACGCAAAGTACTCAGAGGCCGTGGCGATGTTTACGCGAACAAAAAACTGAGCCACTTTGATACGGATGACCTCCTGCCACGTCTGCTGCTGCCGCCGGCACATTGACACGACAGCATTCCATTCAGACTCCATATCCCGAGCACGCCGCATATACGCGGGCGTGTCAAAAGACATCACAAGATGCTGAAATGTCTGGAGGTCGTCGTTACTCAGAGGAAGGCTCCACAACAATGGCCGAATCAGTCGGCGAAAGTATTCCTGAAACTCACTCTTAACTGAATCCTGCTCTTTGGAACCACTTTGCCGTCTTCTTCAACATGTGGATACACGAAGTAGTTCAGAGGTTCGGACGCCTGCTGTGGTACGAGGTTGATGTCTCGTCCTGTGGAGAACCGAACACGGTTGGCGGTCAGACTTCCGAAGTAGTACTCCTTCATCTCGGGATGTTTGTCGGCTTCAGAAATATCCACCGGCACCCAACCGCGAGACTGGTCATGAAACGCCGCCCAGCAGTGATAGCCAGGAATCACTCCGGATGACGCAACCGGAAGGGGAAAACCGATTTCAAAGCGAGCCGGGATTTTCTGCGATCGGGCCAGCGACAGGAACAGGCTGTGAAAGTCGGTGCAGTTACCCGTTCGACTGTCACAAACCCACAACGTGTCACCGTTCCCATACCCAGGCTGGCTCTTATCGTAATTCACATGTTCATCGACACGGTCGTAGAGCAGCCGCGCTACGCCATATGGTTCTTCCGGCAGAGCAACTCCTTCGAGCAGTTCGAGGGGTCGCCCGGTGATTGGAACGAGCTTTCCGGGCTGAAGAAAAGCCTTCAGGTCCTCACCCGCGATGTGCGATTTGTTGCTCGACTGAGTCTTCACTTCCTTGCGAACAATGCGCCATGAGCGAGACAGATAGATGTTGCCCGTCGCCTCCCGAATGTCATACCACGTCATCGAGTTTCCGTAGCGGCTCTCACGACCTGACTTTGGCGGAACAGGACTGTTGGACGACAGGAGCGTCACTCTTTGCCATTCGTCACTGACCGGTTCCGGCAGCCAGACCTGAACCGGCGAACTGACCTCGCCCAGCGTGACTTGATATTTCAGCACGAACTCCCGCTGACCGCGTACAGATGGCTCTTCTGCGCGGAGCGATGGCAGCAGGATTGCAAGCAGGGCAGAGCAGAGCCGGAAGGTCATTGACATGGAGAGGTCTTCTGAAGAACGCGGAGAATCCGGCTCAATTATACAGCGTGACCTGATTCATTGTGCCGGCAGGCGCATGTTTCTCACCCGTGCGATGGGTCCGATGACTGCTCGGAGATTCCGGTGGCACAAATCGGTCCAGTCGGGGACGAAAGATGACGAGGAGAAGAAGCGGCAGATACCACAACACGTACGTTGCTACGTCTTCCGGATACCACAACTGAGCAGTGACAATCAGGGCGGCTGTGTTTGAAAGCAGGTTTTCGAGGTTTCGTTTGCGAGGCACAGCGACCATTGCCACCAGCATAACAAAGAAGATGCTGGCAAACGTGATGCGGACAAACAGCTGATTGATGATCGTGGACTCCGTCAGTGGTGCAGCGTCAAACAGGCGGAACACACTCCAGTTCGCTGTCATTACCAGCTTGCTGACAAATGAATCCGTATTCTCTGAGGTGAGTGCAAATGTGATGAACATCACAGCCGCTACAGCACCGAGAGAGACTCCGAATCGAATGCTCCCCTTCTTCCCGTAGAACACGGCCCACAATGGAAGCAGGAACACAGCAAAGAAGAGTGTTCCGCAGGCCATACCCAACAGTACGCCGGCAATCGCCGGACGCCGGTAGTTGGCAAAGGCCCATGTCAGACAGGCGGCGGGTACAACGTGGCTGACCTGATGAACATTGTACGCAGTGCACGGCAACAGCAGATACAGGACACCCATTGAGATGCCCAATTGAGTGCTGCAGAAGTGCTTGCGCCCGATATACAGCAATCCCAGAATCACTGTGCAGTGAGCCATCGCCGCCAGTAAACGGGCGATGAAGTCTTCGGACTCTGTCGTCTCTTTGTCAGCCTGTACATCAGATGCATTAACACGACCGGACAGTTCAGACACCTTCGCCAGTGCGGTGGCGACAATTGTCTCCGTCGGAGCAGGTGGTGCTGTTTCCTCATCCTTGCTGTCAGTAACTGTTTCTTTTCTTTCCAGCAGGGAATTGACGGACTCAACAGTGTCGAGGTTCTTCCCGGGAATTGGCTTCACGAAGACACCAGCCATCACAATGCTGAACGCAGGCAGCAGCAGGAAAGCAAGACCAGCGAGATTCAGGTTTTGCTCAAGACGCGGACGCCGCGTCAGTCCTTCGTCGAAAATCAATCTGGCGATAAGCACAATGCTCAGGGCGAGCACTACGATGGAGCTCCAGGGGATCTGCCCGTCAGATTCCCCAAGATCAATACCAACGGGCTCGGTCGCGACATCCTGTTCCGCATCGGACTCCTGAGGCCCGTTCGACAGGGTGGCAGACGGCTCTTCAGCAGCAGAACCTGAGGCGGTCTGATTCTGAGATCCAGTGGCGGCGACGACCAGCGCGGTCGAGAGGGAAAGGAGAAGAATGAGGTCGAGGTTGCGTACCGACAGCCATCTCGAAAACCGAAAGAAGACGGCAACGAGCAAAATCGCAACATAGAGCAGCCAGGTAGGGTGCGCTACGTCTGTAAAAAAGAGCAGTTCATGTTCCATTTGACGGACCCAGCAACACAAAGCAGGGTGTCCCATCCGGCGTGAAACCGGCACCAAACTTTGTCCAGGGCACGTGAGCAGTTCCTGCCATGGAACTGCACCCAGCAGTGTTCCGCAGAAACCCCGCAGAACTACGTTACATTGGAAATTCTCGCCATCAGGCTCGCAACCCTCTCCCCAGAGAGTTTTTGAAGATGGTGTGAATTTCGATACGCCCGTCCATGATTTCGGTCACGAGAGCGTAAAACAAGCACTTTTGGGGAATCCGGGACGGATTCGAGCATCGCTCGGACTCGAATCTAATTCATCATCTCTTTGACTTTTTCGCCAAGACCGACGAACGACTCCTTGAACAGGAGATAGCCAAGGCCGAGCACCCCAAGGATCGCAGCGATCCAGACGACAAGGCCGGCCGCTCCAACCATGCTGCGGAACTTATTCCTGACCCACCGCCATTGGAGTCTCTTCTTCTCGTCCTTCTCGACCTGCTGATACAGACTCTTCATGTCCTCCTTACGGACCTGAGTTGTATGGCGTGTCAGGCTTCGTTCCACGGCTTCCGTAAACTCCGGAAACTGTGACAGCGGCATGTAGCTGCCGGAAGAAGACGTCTTCGCCCGGGCCTTTGCGGTCAGCATGCCCGCATTGAGCATCTTGATCACCCGCCCGCTCGAGAGCTTTTCCACAACCGTCTTGCCGTCAGCATTCTCAAACTGAACGTACCATGTGCGGGAAGTCTGCTGTGTCTGACCAGCCCGTGCATCACGGCGTGAATCCACATCATAATTCTGGCGACCAGTTGCCATGGTGCTGCCCATGGCCCCCATGGTACTTCCCATCGCGGCGGATCCAGGAGAGACAGACCTGCCGACTCCTGCAGGTTGAGCGCCTTCGACGAAACTGAGAGCTTCTGTGTGAATCCCAACGGAGGCAAGATCCCTGACAATCTGACCGCAATCGCTGTAGCGATGTTTGGGGTCCTTAGCCATCATCTTGTCGATGACCAGGTCCAGCCGCTCAGGAACTTCGGACCGCAGCTTTCTGGCAGGTTCGTAGGAGTCCTTTTCCTTCGAGATAATCAGTTCCACGGCAGTCTCTCCGGAGAACGGAAGCTTGCCGGTCAGCATGTGATACAGTGTCGCGCCCAACGCATAAATGTCACTGCGTTGATCCACGGTCTTTGCACTCCGTGCCTGTTCTGGTGCCATATACAGCGGAGTTCCGAGGCCGGTGCCGCTGGCAGTCATCGAGAGATCTTCATCGAGCACTTTTGCCAGCCCGAAGTCCGCGACTTTGATAACCCCTTTACTGGTCAACAGGATGTTATCCGGCTTGATGTCACGATGAACCATATTGAGATCGTGAGCGTGCTTGAGTGCTTCAGCAGCAACCATAGCAATATGCACGGCATCACCTATCGGAAACTGTTCCAGCTTGTCGAGCCAGTCCTGGACACTTTTGCCGTCCACGTATTCAATCGCCGCGTAGTGGACCCCCTTGAACGAATCGACGGCATACACCTTGACGACGTTGGGATGATCAAGCTTGGCCATGGATCGAGCTTCACGCCCGAATCTGGCAACAAAATCTTCCTTGCTGGACAGATCCCTTGAGAGCGTCTTGAGCGCAACGAGTCTGTCGAGGCTGGTCTGGCGTGCGAGAAATACTTCCCCCATGCCTCCCTTGCCGAGCTTTCGTTTCAGCTCAAAGTCGCCAATCTGCTTGACAGCCTTCTTCTTTTTAGAGGCGGATTTCTTGTCCTGGTTTTCAGACACATCGATTCCCCGACGGGTGGTTGAAGAGGAGCTTCAGACCTACTTGCAATTGTGCAAAGTGCGCCCCCCCCCCAAGGCAATTCCTGAGTACCAATATGACACCTGGTTCTGCCCGGTCAGAATCTTCCGGATGGGAGGCCGACACTTTCTGATGATGATTTGAATCAACGTCCCACAAAACACGTCGATTTGTGACCATCCACGGCCCTGGATGTCACCCTCGACGTAAAATTGATACGACTGATGCACAATTCTGGCTGCAGTCCCGTTACCCGGCGCCTGCAAAAGCAATTCCGGTCAGGGTTTCAAAGGCTTCAATATACCGGGCGGTGGTCTTCTCAACAATCTCGTCAGGAAGTTCAGGCGGAGGAGAATTTCGATCCCATCCACTCTGGAGCAGCCAGTCCCGGACAAACTGCTTGTCGAACGAATACTGAGCTCCCCCGGGACTCCAGGTCTCTTCGGGCCAAAACCGTGAGCTGTCCGGCGTCATGACCTCATCGATCAGAATAATCTCGCCATCAAGCAGACCAAACTCGAACTTTGTGTCTGCGATTATAATGCCTCGAGTTCGAGCGTAATCAGCGCCCTGCTGGTAGATAGAGATACTCAAATCTCTTAGCCGACTCGCCAGATCCTCGCCGATTTCGGCGACCATCTGCTCGAACGAGATATTTTCGTCGTGCCCCTCTTCTGCTTTCGTAGCAGGTGTAAAGATGGGTTCCGGAAGCTGATCGCTTTCAACCAGCCCTGTCGGAAGCGTGATTCCACAAACTGTCCCGTGCTTCTGGTATTCGCCCCAGCCGGACCCGGACAGGTAGCCACGGACCACGCATTCAATCGGCACTACGTCAGTGCGGCGCACGACCATACTGCGTCCGGCAAGTTCCTCTTTGGCCGACTCCGGAATGGGAATGCCGGAAAGGTCCGCCGAAATCAGGTGATGAGCCACATCAAGGCGATCAAACCAAAAGCGGCTCAGGGCAGTCAGAACCTCCCCCTTGCGTGGAATTCCGGTCGGAAGAATGTAGTCAAAAGCGCTGATTCGGTCCGTAGCCACAAATAACAGCTGCTCACCAAAGTCATAGACGTCGCGGACTTTCCCACGACGGACTGGCACATTTTGAATGGCACTTTCCAAAACTACACTTACCATGACAGCTTGGTCCGGACAGGATTGACAAAATCGATTGACGCGCGCGGAAGTCTATCCTGGCCACGGTGATTGAACAACGCACCGTATTGGACTACAAAAGGTGGGGTAGCCGCGCAGTTTCGCGGTCCGATGGTGCAAATTCGCATCTGTTCCACCGTTCCTGCAATCGTTCCGTTTGGGACAGGTCATCAAAAAATGGGGCTCCTGAGGTTCACTGTCAGCAGCGATGATCTGATTCGCCCGGCAGACGCCGAAGTCGCAGACTTCGTGACCTTTGATGGCCGCGTGATCGGAGCCACCTCCAGCCTCGACCAGGGATTGCTCTTCTGCAACCGCGTCCAGGCCCAGAGCAGCAAACTACGTATTCCGTGTCAGTTCGCCGGACGACGGGTGGTTCTGCAGACTACCGCACTTCCCGAATCAAATTCCGAATACAATCTGGAGAAAGAACTGGCTCGCGGAGAACTTTCGCGACTGCGAAATTTCTTTCATCTCTGGACGGGAGCCGGACTCAGGTCGAGCGACGAACTGGATGCAAAAATCAGCGCTGCCCACGCGACCTTTCGGCAGGCGGTATTCTCTGAGGATCCCGCAATCGCAGTGGAGTGCATCCGTCTAACACACGAAGCAATTGAACTGCTTACGGAAATCTACACTCGGCAGCGAGTCACTTTCCGGCGACAACGCAATCAAAGGTTTCCGGTATTTGTTGGTTGTGCCGTCAACCGTCGCCCCGAACAGGAGCAGGCATTCCTGACGACCTTTAGTGCTGCAATGGTGACGACCAGATGGGCAGACCTGGAGCCAGTTGACGGCGATTATCAATGGGATCAGCTGGATGACCTGATTGACTGGGTTACGTCCAATCGGCTGGCTGCCGTAGGCGGCCCTCTGCTCGATCTTTCCGGCGACAGTTTTCCTGAGTGGATTACGCCGTGGAAGAATGACCTCGTCAATATGGAGAGCTTCACATCTGACTTCGTGGAAACTGTTGTCAGTCGCTACGTAGGTCGAATTCGCCACTGGGAAGTGGTGTGCGGAGCCAACCGGGGTGTCCTGGGGGGCATGTCAGAAGAGCAGCGGCTCAACCTTGTCGTTCGCTCCATCGAGGCCGCTCAGCAGGTCGATGAACAGATTCAAATCAGCCTGAGGGTTATTCAGCCGTGGGGAGAGTATCTCAACGCAACCGCCAATCGGCTGCCCGCCATTCAATTTATCGACACCATTCGGCGCAGCGGCGCCCGGATCGGAGAGATCAGTCTGGACTTTCGATTCGGGCCGTATTCCGACGATGATCTCCACAGCCTGCCTCGAGACCTTCTGTCCGTCTCCCAGCTCCTCGATCACTGGTCCCTGCTGCAGATCCCGATCAATGTCATGGCGTCGCTTCCGGACAGCGAAGACATTTCAGACCCGGCAGCACTCCAGCAGTGGCAGGCGAACTTCTTTGAACAGCTGATGATGATGTGTCTTTCGAAAGAACGAGTCAGCGGGTTCTATTGCCAGAACTGGGCCGACGAGCAAAGTGATTCGACTCCATTGATTGATACCGAAGGTAATATCCACGCTGCCCTCGCGATGATTGGCGCATTTGAGAGCAATCACTGGCTTGCCTGAAAATGCCAGCAAGGCGCTGAAAACTGTCGCCGAGCTCTGTGAGCCCGAACTCCTTCATCGCATGACTACCACGAGTCCCCGGACCACGTGGCAGAAAGCTCTCAACACCAGCAGTTCCTGCGGTGCAACCACCCCGGCGGCAGGTTCCTGCCATCCCTGAGTGCCACGGTCGGGACCCTCAGAATTCCGCCGTTTTTGCCCAATTCCTGTTCCGGGGCGACTGCCAGGCGGCAACAATTCCCCTGTTATGAGTCCACAACTGTTGTATCTGGAAAATGAAAGCTGGTTGAGAACGGTTGTACGCAGCCGGATCACTGAATCCGACGGCGTAGAAGACGTAATGCAGAACATTGCGCTGGCGCTGGTCCGCCAGCGTGAGAATCTGCCCGAGATTCGGCAGATCGGCGCATGGTTATATCAGGTCGCAGTTCGTCAGGTACTCATGTATCGCCGTACTCGGGGACGACGTCGAAATTTTGAGGATCGACTCGCTCAGGGGGCAGCAGCGGACACCGGACCATCAGAACCACTGAGCCCTGTTGATCGCGTTCTTGCCGCAGAAAAGCAGGAACAGGTACAACAGGCCATGCAAAGCCTCAATGAACTGGACCGCCAGATTTTGATGCTGAAGTACACGGAAGGCTGGTCTTACCGGCAACTATCCGAACATCTGGGAGTTAAGGAAGACACGGTCGAATACAGACTTATGAAGGCCAGGAAGAACCTTCGGCGACTGCTCAAGAATTACATGTGATTGCGACCATTCTCAATCGCAAACCGTTTGCCGGCATCCCGGCTACCCTGGTGAAGACGTTATGAACGAACGTGATGAAATCCTGATTCAACGATGCGTGGACGGCGAACTGTCTTCCGAGCAGCGTCATGAACTCCTGCAGCGGATGGAAGAAGCGGCCGGCTGGAAACATCTCGCCTGCTCTTACATGGAAGATCAACTCTTCGCAGTTGCAGGCACTGATCAAACCACAGCAGGTGTTTCTGCGGCGGAATACAAATCGGAGCCCGCTGAGCGCCGGAAGCACTGGTTTCATCATCCGGCGATGTCGGTGGCCCTGACTGCCTGTGTTGCGTTTCTCCTTGGGCTGGTGATTAATCGTGGCGGTGACATCACGACAGGCGAGCCCGGAAACGAAACGGTGGCCGATAATGAAATTCTGGCTGATCAACCCGATCCTGTTTCCACATCTGATCTCGTCCGTGCACACTTTGTGAACGATGGTGGGAAGGAAGAAGAAGTCCAGGTTCGCAGCAAGCCAGCCACCAGAGGTGCTCGCAAGATCCTGCGAATTGTGACTCCGGAACGAGTGTTCTACGTCGCGATCAATTAGCGATAACCGTGCTCAAATAAATTCTGATTCCACATCACATTCCTTCAGAGTGGAATCTCAGTCCGATCGTATCGATCTTTGCCCGCAAAAGGACAACGCGATGCTCCGTAATTCCTGGTTCAAGAAACTGGCGACAACATTCAGCGTCGCCGCACTGATGGCAACCGCCACCGCAGACGAAGGTCTGAAAGAGAAACGCGTGGAAATCCGCGTTGAGAAGTCCAGCACTCAACAGGACGACAACGAACCGGAGATCAAGGGGCGAATTGTCATCAGGACTCCGGATGGAGTTCAGGAGTTCAACCTGGACGAAGGACTCCCGGCAGATCTTCCAGTCGACCTTCCCGTAAACTTACAGAAACTCATCAAGGGTGCCGGAAAGGGTACCGTCGCATTCGCTCACAGCGCTGAGGCAACTCCACGGCTGATGATCGGCCTGCAACTGGACGATCCGTCGCCAGCGCTCCGATCTCAGCTCAGCCTTGACGGCGTTGCTCTGATTGTGACGAAAGTTATGAAGGACCTCCCGGCTGCAAAGGCGGGCATGCAGGAACATGACATCATCCTTGGCGTAAACGGCAAGTCGCTCGAAGACCAATCAACCCTCAATCAGGCAGTCGCGGACTCAGGCGGAGAAGCCGTAACAATCAACGGACTCCGCGGTGGAAAAGAATTCACCGTGTCCGTGAAACCTCAGAAGCACAAGAGAGCCGGCATTCGTATTCAGCCACGACGCCTCAACATCAACTCGCTTCCCGAAGGGTTTGAAGGCTTTGACGGCCTCTTCAAGGGTGGACTCGAGCCAGGACTCATGAAGGGCATCCGAATTCAACCTGGCCAGAAGATCGATCCTGCCCAGATCGAAGAACTCATGAAGGAAGCTCTTCAGAATGCCGAGGGCCTTAAGGATATCGATGTCCGTGTGGAAACTGAGATCAAAAAGATCGAAGACGACGAGAAGACACTGCGAGACGAAGTACGTGCTCTCCAGCAGCAACTCGATCGCCCGACAAGATCGCTCGACGGTGCGGTTGAAGAGGAAACAATCGAAATTGATGTTGAAGAAGCCGCAGAGTCGGAAGAAGAATCGGAATAGCTCTTCGCGGCCGTCGTCTGGAATTCAAAACTCAGCAGGGCGAACCATGTCGGTTCGCCCTGTTTTTTTTATGGTACAGCTCGGTGCGATAGGATGGCTGCACAGCACTCACACACCCTGTAGAGTGCCCTCAGGAACTGAGCCACACTGGCAGCCGGATTTCCAACGTGGAATACATCCTGATCACTGCGGAGAACAGCCCTCAGGGACGTTCGATTCACAATCTTGAGACCGAAGCAGCAGCAACAATGCCGGGCTTCCTAAGCTAACAGTCACGCGACGCAGAATGTCGGAAATCGTGCACCAGCAGGGACATGGTGTGATTGAGCGTGACAGGCCCCGAAGAACGCCCTAATCACCGTCGGCAGGGATGCACCGATTGGCGGCCCATGCCCGGAGTGCCTCGATCCGCTCAGCCATCAAAGATGAAAGAGGGCAGGTCTCCGCAATCGCGTGAAGGATATCTTCCGTCCGCAGTTCTCGGTCTTCTGAGAACGCCTGAAACATCCCCCCCCTGATCGACTCCTCAATTTCAGCCCCCGTGAGATCCTTCGACGCGTCTGCCAGTTCATCGAGTCCAAATATCTCCGGCTCTCGCCCTCGACGCTGCAGGTGAATCTGAAAGATCTGCCTGCGGGCGGTAACACCGGGCAGATCGATAAAGAACACTTCATCAAACCGCCCTTTCCGCATTAGTTCGGGGGGCAGGGCAGAGATGTCGTTTGCGGTGGCCACAATGAAGATAGGCTCTCGGTGATCCTGCATCCACGAAAGCAGGGTTCCGAACATTCTTTGAGACAGTCCTCCGTCGGCTGATGTGGCGGAAGCAGACGCGAATGCTTTCTCGATCTCATCAATCCAGAGAATGGCCGGTGCCATCGCCTCGGCCTGCTGAATTGCCTGCCGCAACTGGTTTTCACTTTCCCCGACAAACTTCTGATACAGCATACCGGGGTCCAGTCTCAGCAGAGGCATACCCCAGTCCGCCGCAACCGCCCGAGCACACAGACTCTTGCCTGTGCCTGGGACTCCCAACATCAACACACCGCGCGGAGGTTCAATGCCATAGTCGCGAGCTCTGTCAGAAAATGCTCCGCGGCGTTTGACAAGCCAGCGTTTGAGCCCCTTCAGACCACCGACTTCATCGATATCAAAATCGATGGTCATTGACTCCAGAGATCCGGAAGACTCCAGCATTCTGCGTTTTGCTTCGATGATCTTCTGCAGATCGCTGGATTCACGCTGCGGGTCAAGCACGACGGATTCGACTACTCGTTCTGCCTCAGACCGCGTGAGACCACTGAGATTCATAACCAGTTGATCGAGGTTGCCCTTAACCACGTCTTCGACGTCTGCAGCGACCACACCTTGCGCCCGTCGCCAGGTTGTCTGGGCGATTTGAGCAAGCTCTGCCTTATCCGGGAGTCCGGGGTGCCACGGTGCAGCGAGACGATGAACTCGAGGGTGCAGCGCCTCATCATCCATCAGAATGAGACATTCGCGTTCACTGTCAGCCTGATCGAGATAATCCTGAAGCAAACGGCGAAACAATGGCTGATGACTGAAGGGCGCGACACCCCGCATGCAGCAGATTGCTGTTTGATTCTGCCGGATAAAGTACTGAATTGCGTATTCTGGTTTGGTTGTACCGGACACTGCTGCCGGCTCAGTGGCAAACGGAGAAAAGACGCGAACCCCGGATGTCTGAGTCCAGTCCTGAACAGTGCGTTCCATCAGACGGGCAACATCGAGTATTGCCTCGAATTCAACACGCTCGTCTGTACTGTGGACCGTCAGCAGCCTGTGCCGGGAAGCAATCAGGCCATGCAGATCGTCCTGCATTCGCGGCAGCTCAGGGCCGGTCTCGAGCAGGTGAGCCGCCAGCAGGTCACCGTCAATGATGGGGTCATCGTCTGTCGACTGGCTCATTGGTTTTTCACCGATGTCAGTTTCACGTGGGTCAAACAGGTTCTTCATTATGAAACAGTCGCCTCCAACCTCAACTACGAGGTCCGCAAATGAACTGCGTTGGGGACGGGCAGCCCTTCCGAATCCGCAACTGCGAGTTCCGGAAGTCGGGTTTATGTCTGCATTTCTGCCGTTCCGCCGAAAATGCACGTCCGATTTGAAGTCAGTTGCGCAATAAAGACTGAGTGTCTCTCCTCGAGCTTAAACCCCGTGGGCTGCCCTGTTTTGCAAATCAACCCCGAATCCTCTAACTTTCCTCGCTCCGCTGTTGCTGGTCTGTCAGCTGCCGCGGTGTCACAGGCCGAACATCGTTCCAAGGGAGATATCAACGTGGCCAAAGCTCGATCCAAAGCAGTTTCCAAGTCCCGTAATTCAACCGCCTCGGATGGCAAAGCACTACTGGACAACGCCGTCGGACAAATCGAAAAGATGTTCGGCGAAGGTTCGATCATGAAACTCAATTCGGCCGCGGATTCGGCCGGAATACCGGGGATCGGCACTGGCGCACTCTCACTGGACCTTGCTCTGGGTGGTCGAGGGTTTCCGCGAGGGCGAATCATTGAGCTGTACGGCCCAGAGTCGAGCGGTAAGACGACTCTGGCACTCCACGCCATCGCAAGCGCACAGAAAGCAGGAGGGATCGCCGCCTTCGTCGATGCTGAACACGCTTTGGATCCTTCATGGGCCCGCCGCATCGGAGTAAACCTCGATGACCTGCTCGTCAGCCAACCGTCATACGGCGAAGAAGGACTTCAGATCGCCGAAATGCTCGTGAAGTCGAATGCCGTTGACATCATCGTCGTTGACTCAGTCGCAGCACTGGTTCCCAAAGCGGAGCTGGATGGCGAGATCGGAGATACCCACGTCGGGCTGCAGGCCCGCATGATGAGTCAGGCAATGCGAAAACTGACAGGTGCGATCGCCAAAGCCAAGACCACCGTGATCTTCATTAACCAGATCCGAGAGAAGATTGGTGTCATGTTCGGCAGTCCAGAAACGACGCCCGGTGGACGAGCACTCAAGTTCTACAGTTCGGCTCGTGTGGATGTACGCCGAATCTCGTCCCTAAAGGACGGGGACACACAGATTGGAATTCGCATGCGAGCCAAGATCGTCAAGAACAAGGTCGCACCACCGTTCCGCATCGCTGAATTCGACATGTACAACCACTGTGGCATTAGCTTTGAAGCAGATCTTCTCGACCTCGCCGTCGAAGAAAAAATCATCGACCGCAGTGGCAGCTGGTTCAGCTACGGCAAAACCAAACTGGGGCAGGGCAGAGACCGAGCCCGAACGTTTCTTGAAGAGAACCCGGACGCTGCTGCAGAAGTAAAGAGCAAGGTCCTGGCTGCAAAAGGATTCCCATCGACACCGGCTCCCGCTCCAGCTGAGTCCAAAGAATAATTACAGGCTTGCCAGAGAGCTGGGGCTGATTCCGGAAGGCAGCCGCCATCGGCTCGGGAAGTCATCTCTGAAAAGTTGTTCGGCGGACTCGCTGACCTGATAGAGGGTCACGAGGGAATCGTCTTCGCCAGCGACTCAATCAACATCCGAGGGTCTGCACCATCCTCGGCAAGACGCTTGGGACGTCCGATCGGCGTAATGATTTCTTCTTCGTAATCGATTCCCATCGCGTGCATCACTGTGGCATAGAGCGAGGAGACAGAGATGGGATCTGTCGGCGAATACTTCGCCTTCTGACTTCCGTTGCCCTGTTTGATTTCCACATGAGCAGGCGTTTCCCCGAGCACAAGTCCTGACTGAAATCCGCCACCCGCCACGACACACGGAAACCAATGTGGCCAGTGATCACGACCGCCCGCAGGATTAATGCGAGGCGTACGACCAAACTCTGAGATGCAGAGGACGATCGTGGAGTCCAGTAAATCTCGAGCCTTCAACTCCTGAATCAGCGTGGCAAACGCCGGATCGAGCATATCGGCCTGAGTCTTCTGTCCGTTGTGGTTATTGACGTGTGTATCAAACCCGTCCAGGACCACTTCGACTGCTCGCACGCCCTGTTCGACAAGTCGTCGAGCCACAACACACCCACGTCCGAACCGAGAATCTCCGTACGCCTTCCGAACCGCCTCGGGCTCTTCATCAACCTCAAACGCCTTCAACTGTTCTGACGTCATCATCGCCAGAGCACGTTTGACAGTCTCTGCGTGCAGCGTATCACGATTGACGGTGGGGCGACCCTGAGCAAATCTTTGCGACAGGAAATCCAGTCCCTTCAATCGTCGAGCCTGACGGTCATCAGAGACACCAGACTTCAGATTTTTGAGTGATTCACCAGGTCGAAAAACCCGAAACGCATCCCACTCGTTGCCGAGATATCCCCCACGGGGAAAGAACCTGTTTCCGCCCAGCGAAACATGAGGAGGAATCTCCACACCGTCATCCGGAAGTTTACAGGCTGCGATGGCACCCAGCGCTGGATAGACGAGTGTCGGTTCAAGGCGATACCCGGTCTTGACGTAGGCAGTTCCGCGGGCGTGCTCACCTTCAGTTGAGACAAGTGATCGAACCAATGTGACATTGTGCATCTGCTCTGCCATCTGAGGCAGAAAGTCACAGATCTGCAAGCCATCAACTGACGTGTTGATGGCCTTTGCATCTCCTCCCTGGACACCTCCCGGATGTGGGTCCCATGTCTCCAACTGGCTCATTCCACCATTCATCCAGAGTGTGATGAGAGACTTTGGGCGCTCGGTACTGCGTTTCTCAGCAGCGCGAGCAGACAGCGTCGGCAGCGAAAAGGAAAGCCCCATTGCAGCCATAGACTGCAGTACGCTTCTGCGGTTCAGCATTGGAATGACTTTCTCAATACGTGGCAGGAACAGGAAGGCTTCCAGGACCCGACCTGGACCGTGAAGAAATGGCCTCTAATGATTCCAGGAAAAACCTTCGCTGTTGAACAGATCCCAAAACAGATCACGGACAATCTCAGCTCGACTGCGACGCTCTCTCATCTTCTTTCGTGGTGCCGTCTTTTGATCGGTCTGATCAACAGCCGAAAGCGCGTTCACGAAAAACGCCTCTTCTTCAGCATCCGGCATCCGAGTCAGGCAGGCCAGAAAACAATTCTGAACAACCTTCCTGTCTTCACCGCTGAATGACATGATCTGCCCGGCTGCAACAAGCATCTCGGTCCTGGTGAAGTCGCGAGTAAACTGACCATTCATTCGCAGCAGCGCCTGCGGAATCGTGCCGCTCTGCTGCAGCAGTTCGTCGTCTGTCGCGTCGCCGTATTCACGGAGAAAGTCGCTTTCGTTCGTGACTCGTCCGATTCGTGCAAACAGATTGGAATTCTGGTCAATGGTCCTTGTGTTTCCGGCCTGCAGCATCGATCCAATCATCTGTTCGGGACGCAACCTGACCAGTGGAAACACGGCCCAGTGCTCGCTCATATGATCGTATGTGGCCACATCAACACCAGGGACTCGAGACTGCATCCGAAATGCGTCTGACTCCACGATGAGGCGTATCAGAAACTGCAGACTGCAGTCGTGTTCTCGAAACTCCTGACCAAGAACGTCAAGCAGGTCTTCCTCGTCGGACGGAGCAGGGAGGTCATCCACAGGATCAAACCACGCCCGGCCATACATCAGGCCCCAGATACGATTCGCGATTGCCCGCTCAAAGCGGCGATTCTCAGAGTGGGTGACCCATGACGCCAGTTGCGCTCGCCGTGACCCTTTCTGAGTCACCCAGTCAGGTTGAAATGGTACTTGTGGGTTAACCACAAATCCTTCCTCAGCCCCTGGTTCAGTCACTATGAACTCGACCGCTTCTCCCTTTTCCTTCTGGAGATCAAGGACGCCCGCAGGAGTCACTCGCGCCTGACCAAAGTAGGCCGCCAGGCCCCGGAACTGACTCTGCTGCCAACTCTCCTGATGCAGATCCATCGCCTCAAAGTCATGACACTGAGCACAGTCAATCCGTTGCCCCATGAATGCTCGAAACGTCCGACCTGCCAACTTATTGGCGTCGATGCCTTCGCCGTCAATAAAGCCGGCTGTGATGTAGTTGGATGCCCCATTGCTGGTCCACAGGCCTTCTGCCGCAATCAGGTCTCTGGCAGTTTCATCCCACGGACGATCTGCCTCCAACTGTCGAGCCAGCCACGTCTGCAGCATATCCCGCCGAAACAGAATGAACTGCCCCTGTTCCACGCCCGTCAATACACGGCTCAGGCGAACCGAAAAGTAGTCGGCGAACCGCTTGTCCCGCATCATCTTCTGTGCCCAGCGGGCGATCCGATCTTCTGCGGAGTCCGATTGAAAGGCCAGGACTTCCTCAAGCGATGGAACTGTCCCGTGAAGCGCAAGTGACATACGGCGGAGGACCGTCAGATCGTCAGCCGGAGCCGCTGGCGCGATCGCCTCCTGGGCCCATTCGTTCCGTAACCATTCGTTGACGCGTGCGACTGACTCATCGATGTTATCCTCCGGAGCCAGGGAAGACGGCGGATATTCAACCGGACTCGGATGCCCGGCTCGGATCACAAGGACCAACAAAAGGATCAGGCTGGCGGCGACGAGTACAATCGCAGAAGGTTTCATGCCAGTGCCCATCCCGAATGAGTAGAAGACGCGACAAATGTGCTCGAATCACACAGTATGATATTGTATTCGGAACGAATGAATCGACTGCTGCAGAATCCCTGCACAACACATGATTTCGGCAGAGTGGAGACCAATTCGATAATTCCACGCGATTCCTGGTCATCGATTCCAGGTTTTACTTTGCTTCCACGAAAGTCTGCTGCTCTTTCCGCAGGACTGTAATCAGACCCCATGAATTCTGAACCGCCAGATTCGCACGAAGATGTCGAACAATTGCCCTCAGAAAAGGGCGTCTGGTCGGGTCTCAGCTCCGCGGTTTCTGACGTGTGCAGACGATTCTACGGACCGGGTGAGGCCCCCAGTATTCCGGAAGGAAGACATGTCGGCCCGGGACAGTGGCCGGGGATCCGACGTCCGGTTCAGATGATCATCTGGTGCCTTCAGAACCTGATTGGAATTGGGTTTCTTGTACCGCTGCTGGCACTGCTGGCCGCGGTTCCCGGCCTGAGTCTGCTTACGCTGGGAATGATGCTGAATGCTCAAGCTGAAGTTGGCCGCACCGGACAGATCCGATACGGATTCCCGCTCCTTCCTATTTCGTCACGGGTTGGCACCATCGGATTCATGTGCCTTCTGCTGCTGGGACCAGTCCTGCTCGTTTCACAGGTCGCAGACGGGCAGCAGGTGATCGCGGAACTGTCAGAACTGCCGCAACAATCTTACACAATCGGTACCCGAATTCTTCAGGCAGTTGCATTCATCGTCCTGGCATTGGGCGTCGCGTGCGGTGGACGAATTCGAGACTTCTTCTGGCCATTCAAAACTGTTCCACAGACAACCCGTGGACAGTGTCTGTTGGCGGGCGGCATTGGCTCAGCGATCGCTGCCGGACTTGCCTTCCCCCCTCTCCTGGGGGTCCTCGCGCTGGTCACTCTGCTGGCCGCAGTGGTCAGGACTTTTCGGAATGCATTCAAACTCAAGTCTGCAATTCAATCAGGAGAGTGGACGGAATCAGTTAACTACTGGTCTGACCGGTTAGCTGAACTATTCCAGCCGTGGCATCATTTCAAGCTCGCTTTAAAAGGCACTGCAGGAGCGCTGCTATGGCTTGCGATTCCTACGTTTCTGTTGAGCGTGGGCACTGCCGCACCTCGTCAGAATCCGGGGCCGGGCTATTTTGCCTCCTTCGCTGGCGGAATCATCATGATCCCGGTCGCCGCATGGCTGCCGTTGCTCCAATGCCACCAGGCTGCCACAGGCCGCTTTGGCGCAATCTTTGAGATTCGAGTGGCCAGGGAAATCATTCGCCGCGTGCCAGTGCGATGGGCCATCTCGACCATCATTCTTTACGGTCTGGCCATTCCGCTGTACCTGTCCAAGATTATTGTCCCTCCGGCAGATGCAACCTGGCTCTTCACACCGCTGTTCATTCTGATCATCTACCCAAGCCGAATTCTGATGGCATGGGTGTACGGAAGTGGGCTTGGCAGAAAGTCGCGAGCAACCCGACTGGTTCGCTGGCCGGTCAAAGTTTTCATGGCTCCAATGATCGGCTTCTACAGCCTCATCGTATTCTTCATCCCACTCATCAGCGAGGTGGGAACCCGGGCCATGTACGAAAACCACGCATTCCTCCTGCCGATTCCGGCTGGCATGTTCGGACAGTAAGACCGTCCTCCCAAACGGGTGCTGCAGTTCGACGAGCAACTCGGGTCAGTTTTTGGATGGCATCGAATGCTATTCTGTGGTTGGTCGGTTAACCT
>MDSW01193976.1_pt1 | contig 34101 bp, 35 predicted proteins | sample 811171 | NCBI WGS metagenome assembly MDSW01 (sample SAMN05326641, study PRJNA326480) | marine metagenome | isolation source: seawater | place: Atlantic Ocean: North West | collected 2012 | reverse complement strand
AGGTCATCTTGTCATATCAAGTGCTCAATTATCGACAAATAATGATAATGGTTCTCAAAAATTACTTGAATCTTATCAAAAAAACAATGAGCAGTGTTTGAATAATATGGCAGAACAATTCCGTAATATTGCGACTCAATTATCAGGTGGAATGGAGAGAATGGAACAACGAACAAGTAACCAATTAGTGTCAAATCAAGACAGAATGATGGATATGATGGAAACTTTTACAGGAAAAACAAAAACATCCCAATCAAAAGGAGAAATAGCTGAAAATTTCCTTGAAGAAACTCTTAACAGAGCATTTCCTAATGATACAGTAAATAATTGTTCTGGTTTAGCCCATGAATCTGATATCCAATTAGTATCAACAGAACATCCTACAATTATTTTAGAATCTAAGAATTATACCAGTGTTGTTCAAAAAAAGGAAATTGATAAGTTAAAAGATGATATGAAAAGAACTAATATCAAATATGCGGTATTTTTATCTTTGAATAGTAAAATTATTGGAAAAAAACATTTAGAAATTGAACAATTTGATGATATGTATATTTTGTATGTATGTAATATAGGATTCAATGGAGATTTTGTAGTCATGGCTATGAAAACTATGGTTGAAATATCAAAAATAGGTAATAAACAAACAACAGTGGTTTCTAAAGAACTTATTAAAGATAAAATTGGAAAAGTAATTATATTACTCCAAAAACTTATTGAAATTCCTGCTTCTTTAAGCAGAACCCGAACAGTTTTGCTAGAGGAACAAAATAATATTCGTAGTTCTTTAGATAAAATACATACATCTTATATAAATAATGAGGCAGAAACTAAACGTATTATAAATGAAATCGAAAGTGAGATTGGTATCCAATTATGTTCGTTATCTGGTATAGATTATGAATGTTGTAATAATATTGAAAAGTTAGTAAACGAGGTTGAAGAAAAAAAACAGAATGTGTTCAGAAATATTTTAACACAATTAATTACTAATGGCTTTAGTGTAAATAAAAATACAGATGATGGACTATATGATATTTTCAAAAGTAATACTCATGAATTAGTTTCAAGATTAAATATAAGGCAGTCAAGATTAACTATTCCTTCTATAAATTGTCAATTTGATTTTAAGAAGAAAAATGACATATCTAACCTAGATTCCTATTTTCAGATACTTGAAAAAATATAGTTGTTATATCTATGATATTACTATTAAAATATTATTTTAATAAAAATATAATATCCACAAGTTCAATAATTATGTTTTTTTCTTTTCTAATTATGCTTGGATATTTATATATTCCACTTTTATTAACAGTAATTATATGTGATTTATATATGTTCACAATTTTAACTAATTTTAAAATTAAAAAGAGTAAATCAACACCTAGTAAGTGTAAAATAGAAATTGTCGCAGAGGGGCAAGAGTTATCAAAAACTGACGATTTAGCAAAAACATTATTAGAATATGATACCAAACTTAATTCTTAACATTAAAAATATTATATCAAAATAAATTCTGTAAATATAGTAAGATGTTTAATTTTCAAGATAAACAAACTGGAGGCGCGTATTTAGGGGAAGGTGGATATGGGTGTGTTTTTAGACCTAATATATCGTGTAAAGACGGTAAATATTCTGAAAAAGATAATAAATATATTAGTAAAATAATGCCAGAAGACCATGGCGAAGAAGAATTTGAAGTTTTTCGAAGACTCAATATCAGAAAAATAGATACTAAACAAAAATATCTAATTTATGCTTTAGAAAAATGTGATATACCTGAGGATTTAGATGAGGAGGACATTTACAGATGCGATAAATTAAGAGAAACTGTAGATAACTTTTCTAGTAAATCAAGAAGAGATAAACAAGAAATGGTAACAAATGCGTCGGAAACATATACCAATTTAATTCAGCCATATGGTGGTAAAACATTAAAGGCGATTAGAACAAACTCATTGACAATGCAAAAAAAGAAATATGAATGCAAAGATTACGTATTAATGTATTTAGATCTTCTAAAGGCTATCTTGGTTTTAAACCAAAATAATTTATGCCACAGAGATATAAAATATGATAATATCGTCGTATCAGAAATTAATGATAGATATTCTGCTAAATTAATTGATTTTGGTCTTGCTGAAAAATTTGTAAAAGATGTAGATATTGATGACGAAGAGGGATCACCTGAGGCTACTAATTGGTCATGGTTATCTAATAATTTAGAGAATCAATATTATTTATGGCCTGTTGACTTGGTATGTTATTGTAAAGTGAATGGAGGTTCATATTCAAGATTTAAACAACGTGTCGACAGTTTTCAAAAAAAAACAGACAAAGTAAAGGAAATTTTGAATATAGCAGACGAAATATGTTCAGTATATTCTACTTACATGCGTTTAGTAGGTGAAATACATATACAACTTATGTTTGAAAGTTGTGTTAGATATCTCGTAGATTTATTCATAAATCATAGTTATGAAGATGATATGGAACATAAACTTGATAAGATTATTCAAAACAAATGGGATATTTTTATGCTCGGTGTATTATTTTCAGAAGAATTAAGATTTCAAAAAATAGAGGATGATGATGGAAATTTAGATGATTTCTTTTCTGATTTTGCTAAACTAATTATTTCAATGACAAATTTGAATCCAGTTGAAAGAATAAGTGTAGAAGATTGTCTTAAAAGATATATGAATATTCTTAATGAAAATAGACTTGAATTAGAAATAGGTAGAACTACATTAGAAAATGAGAAAGAAGAAATAAAAAGTATTTTTAAAAACAAAAAAATAGTATAAAGCTTAATAATAATTTTTAATTATTATTAATCTGTATTGACAACTATACCCGAATCATTAACTATATTACCTTGTTCTAATTTTCCCAAAATCGTGGGACTTTCTACATCATTAGTATAAATGATATTATTTTGGTCCATCAAATATTCCTTACCATTAATTGTAGTTATAGAACAAACCATAAATTTATCATTATTAGAATATTCTTCATTATCATCAATACGCCCATGTTTTAAATTATTAATATGCTTGCCACAATAATCAGATCCTGCTTTACGTCTACGTGTGCACTGACATGAGTCTGCTTTTCTTGCCATACATAGCTCGTCTTTTGTAACTTGTTTATTTTTTTTTCTTGGTCTTTTTGTCTTGGAGAAAATATTGAAATCTACATTATTCTCGTGTATATACTTATTCTTTAGCTCGTTCGGGCTTAAATTATACTCCGTCGCAATATTGTCTAACATTCTTTCTACGTGTGAATTGTAAATTTGCAGAAGTCCATTCATTAACACCTCGTTATTTAACGTAACAGATTCATTTTTAGATGATGAATTCATAAGATATATTATAATATAATTACAAGTTTAAATATTAATATCAAATTTATTATTACTTAAAGAAGTTATTGTTTTAACTACAAAGTATTTAAAAGATGCTTTAAATTAATAAAAATTTGAAGAATTTTTTTAATATTTTACAATATTATTATTTAATTACTATGAGTTCTTCTGAAAACACTAAGTCAACCACAGAGCAAATCAACAATTATAAGCATGATAATAATGCGAGTATTGCAGTGGCCGCATGTAATTCGTTGGAAAGACAAAAAGATACTATTCTTAACAATGAGGGTACAGATAACACATGGTGTAAGTTAAATGAACGTGTCTCGGTTAATCTAAAAAGAGACATTCCTGTAATCGAATCAACTTTTAAATTTAATTAATGACTACCCATTGAAAATTAAAATAATATGCTCTAATATGTATTTAAACATATATGTTTAGTTTTATTTTAAATGAAAGGTAAATTAATACTCGAAGATGGACAAGTTTTTGATGGTTTTTTATTTGGAAAGGATACAAATATAGAAGGTGAAATAGTATTTAATACAAGTATGGTTGGATATCCCGAATCATTAACAGACCCATCTTACAAGAATCAGATTTTAGTTTTAACTTATCCAAGTATTGGTAATTATGGTGTTCCTCCTCAACAGATTAATTCTGTAACTAATTTACTTGATTATTTTGAATCTGATAAAATTCAAATAAGTGGATTAATTATTTCCGATTATTGTGATAATCATAGTCATTGGAATTCAAATAAAACTCTTTCTAATTGGATGGCTGAATCGTCAATACCTGGCTTACATGGCATTGATACAAGAAAGCTTACTAAAATTATTAGAGATAGAGGCACAATGAAAGCAAAAATAATATTTGATGAAGAAAGACCAACATTAACTATACCTAATAATGATCTAGTGTCACTTGTTTCCAGAAATGATGTTAAAGAATATAATACAGACGGAAAATATAAAATAATAGCGATTGATTGTGGTATTAAAAATAACATTATCAGAAAGTTATTATCCTATGAAGACATACATCTCAAAGTTGTTCCCTATAATTATAAAATAGCAGAAGAATATGATGGTCTGTTTATTAGCAACGGTCCTGGTGATCCAAAAGATTGTCAGGCAACAATTGATACAATTAGAGAACAATTTGACAAAAACAAACCCATTTTCGGCATTTGCTTAGGAAGTCAATTATTGGGTCTTGCCAGTGGCTGTGAAACAATAAAACTTAAATATGGAAATAGAAGTGTTAATCAACCTGTAATTGATTTAAAAACAAAGAAATGTTACATAACTCCACAAAATCACGGATATGCTATTGATATGGATACTCTTAAAGATGGTTGGACTCCCTACTATATTAATGCTAATGATATGAGTAATGAAGGTATAATTCATGAAACAAAACCATTTGTAGGAGTCCAATTTCATCCAGAAGCATGCGGTGGGCCAACTGATACAAGTTTTTTATTTGATCAATTTATAGACAGGGTTAAACTACTTGAAAATCATAATAAGATTGATAAAAGCTTTAGTTATTATTACCAAATCAGAAACAGAGATATAAGTAAGGTCTTATTACTTGGTTCTGGCGGTCTTTCTATTGGACAAGCCGGAGAATTTGATTACTCGGGTTCTCAAGCCATTAAGGCATTAAAAGAAGAGAATGTTGAAGTAATTTTAATGAATCCCAATATTGCTACCGTTCAAACATCAAAAAATATGGCAGACAAAATATACTACCTATCAGTTGATAAAAAAAGTGTTACAGAAGTTATTGAAAAAGAAAAACCTGATTCAATTATGATTAATTTTGGAGGACAAACAGCACTAAATTGTGCTATTGAATTACATGAATCAGGTATTTTAGGTGAACATAACGTCAAAATATTGGGAACAAGTGTAGATTCAATTGTAGTAAGTGAAGATAGAGACAAGTTCGCCGCACTTATGGAAGAAATAGGAGAACCAGTTGCTAAGCGATTCTTAGTTAGATCAACCGCTGATATTGATACAGCTGTTAAAGAAATAGGTTTTCCGATGATATTACGCAATGGTTTTGCCCTAGGCGGATTAGGGTCATGTTTTATCAATAACAAGGTAGATTTACAAGATAGACTCACTGAATTATTAAAACACTCGGATAATGTATTAGTCGAACAATCCGTAAAAGGTTGGAAAGAGGTTGAATACGAAATCGTAAGAGACTATTCTGACAATTGTATTGCTGTTTGTAATATGGAAAACTTTGATCCTCTTGGTGTGCATACAGGGGATTCTATTGTAGTAGCACCTTCTCAAACTCTTTCAAATAGTGATTATTATAGACTAAGAAATAGTGCTATTAAGATTGCCAAAAAATTGAATATAGTAGGAGAATGTAACGTTCAGTTTGCTCTTGACCCAAATTCTAATGATTACATTATTATTGAACTTAATCCAAGACTTTCGCGAAGTTCCGCATTAGCCTCTAAAGCTACTGGATATCCTTTAGCATATGTAGCAGCAAAGATTTTGTTAGGGAAAGATTTAATTGATCTCAGGAACAAGGTAACAAAGAAAACTACTGCTTGCTACGAACCTAGTCTCGATTATATCGTAGTTAAGATGCCAAGATGGGAATTCAAGAAATTCAAGCATGTTAAAAAGCATCTTGATAGTTCAATGAAGAGTGTAGGTGAAGTAATGGCTATAGGAAGAAACTTTGAAGAAACTATACAAAAAGCTATACGAATGATTGATGATTCATCACTTGGATTTTCATATAATGAAGATGAAGAAGTTGATATTAATGACGAACTTACTAATCCAAGTAATAATAGAATACAAATTATTGCTAAAGCATTCGACGAAGGATATTCGGTAGATGATGTATTTAGGCTTACAAAAATTGATAGATGGTTCCTACACAAGTTATACAATATCCATGAATATAAGGAAACTATTAAAGAACATACCTATGAAGATTTTCTAGATGTATTAGTTAAATCAAAACAACTGGGATTTTCTGATAAATTTTTTGGGTATCTTACCAATTCTACTGAAAGAGATATTAGAATGTGTAGAGTAAGACACAATATTATGCCATGGGTTAAACAAATTGATACAACGGGAGGAGAATTCCCTGCTGAAACCAACTATTTATATTTGACATATAACGGAGATGAACATGATGTAGTTTTTGATAAAAACGGTGTTATTGTTTTGGGATGTGGATGCTATAGAATCGGGAGTAGTGTTGAATTTGATTGGTGTGCTGTAAGTTGTATTAATACCATTAAAAAAGCTAAAGAGTATTCAATTGTAATTAATTATAATCCAGAAACAGTGAGCACAGATTATGATGTTTCTGATAGGCTTTACTTTGAAGAACTATCATCTGAAGCAGTATCTGATATTTATAAATTAGAAAAATCGAAAGGGATTATCATGTCTGTAGGTGGACAAACTCCTAATAATATTGCTATGGATTTACATGCTAATCATGTTAATATTTTGGGCACATCACCTACAAATATAGATAGAGCAGAAGATAGACACAAATTCTCACAGCTTCTTGATACACTGAAAGTTGATCAGCCTAAATGGAAAGAATTGACGCAACTTGATGAAGCACTTGAATTTTGTGAATCAGTTAATTACCCAGTACTAATTAGACCTTCTTATGTATTGAGTGGCGCTGCTATGAAAGTAGCCGAAAATGAACATCAGCTTGTAAATTATCTTAAATTGGCAACTAAAGTATCAAAAGACAGTCCTGTAGTTATATCTAAATTCATTGCTGATGCCAAAGAAATTGAAATTGATGCGGTAGCTGATAAGGGTAAATTAATTAACTATGCTATATCAGAACACGTTGAGAATGCGGGAGTTCACTCTGGTGATGCGACATTAATCCTTCCTGCTCACAAATTATATTTAGAGACAATTAAGCGTATTAAAAAGGTTACACGACAAATCGCAGAAAATTTAGAGATTTCAGGTCCATTTAATATGCAATTTATATCGAAAGATAATGAGATTAAAGTCATTGAATGTAATCTTAGAGCATCACGAAGCTTCCCATTTGTATCTAAGACATACGATATTAACTTTATCGAACTTGCTACGAATATTATGCTTAAAAAGAATTATACTGTAACGAATCTTAAGTTTGATGAGTTAGAGTATGTAGCTGTTAAAGTTCCTGTGTTTTCTTTTTCAAGATTGCCCAATGTAGACCCCATTCTTGGAGTTGAAATGTCTTCTACAGGAGAAGTAGCTGCCTTTGGATATGACGTAAAAGAAACTTATATTAAAGCTTTAATGGCTTCTGGTTTCAAACTTCCTAAGAAGAACATTTTAATATCTATTGGGGACACTAAATTCAAATATGAATTTATTAACTCTGCGAAAATCTTGAGGAACCTGGGTTTTAATCTGTACGGCACTGACGGAACATATTGTTTTTATAAACAAGAGAATATTCAGATCAAGTGTCTTAATATACTTGAAATATTACCTAAAATAGAGAGAGGAGATATTGATATGGTAGTAAATATACCAAGTAATCTTTACAGTAGTAATAATGATTCCACAGGATATCTTTTAAGACGAAAAAGTATTGATAGTAATGTTCCATTAATTACAAATATCAAGTGTGCCAGACTATTTGTTGCTAGTTTAAGAGATTACATAAAAAATGGAGTAGATTACAAATCTTGGGACGAATATGTCGTGAATAATTGAATCTAATATGATTATTTATATTAAATTTGATTTGAATTTGTTAAAATCATTTATTTTATGATTATTTTGTAATAATGTCCCAAATAATTCTCAATTCACCAGAAGTTGTTGAAAATGAGTCTGAGCCAGGTATTCGTTTAGAAATTAACAATCTTGAATCTGAAAAAGATCTTGAAGAATCCTATGATAGTTTTAATGAAGATTTAAATGAACCTATCGATGAAGATAATAAAAGCTCATCTCCTGAAAAAAAAAATAAAAAAAAGAGAGAGAGTTTATTAAAACAACTAATACTCAAAGCTGAATCTAATGAAGCGAAGATAAAAAGTATTAATAATATTGATTTTATTGATAAGCAGAATTTTAAGAATAAAATAGAGCCTTCTCATGAATGTATTTTTGTCACAAAATCGGGAGAAGAGAGAACTCTAAAAGTTGGAACTATAGTCTATACAGGATGTGAAATGATTTCAAAAAATGAAGTTAAAAAAAAAACTAGGCAGAAAAAAAAACAAATAGATTACAATAGTGAATTAAAAAAAATAGCAGATAATTCAAAAGCTGTTATTGTAGGAATTATTAAGAAAGGAACTGAAAATCTTGAAAATTTTACATTAGATATTAATATTGATAGAGATGATAAATGTAAATATATAACGCAAACAAAAAAAGAAGAACAAAGAAGTATAGAAGCTATAATTAAGTCTAAAAGTATGAACACAAAATCTGAAAGAGAAGAGATTAAAATTAATAAGAGTAATCACTATCACAATTGGAGGGAAGAATTATATAAAATAGTAATTAAACATGAGCTTGAAGATGTAGAAATTAAAATAGATAACCAATATAAACCTTTATCTAAAATAATTTCAGATCAAGGTAAAGTAAAGTACGATGATTTATGTAAATACACATGTAAATCGATTATTCAATCAGAGGGAATTATGGTTAGAAGTGTGATCCACAAATTTGAAAAAATTGAAAATAGAAAAAATAATGAAAAAGAAGAATACGATGTAGATAAAGAGAAACAAGCTTTAAAAAAATTGGGATTAGAAGGTTATAAAACCGCAAGAGAAATATTAAATGATTGTATTAATAATGCCAAAACTCTAATTGATCATAAATTTTTAATTAATTATATGACTATAGATGAAATATTAAAATCAAATATTAATGTTAATCAAGAATTTAATAAATTAAATTCTGAGAATACTAAAAATAAATGGAATAACAAGATATACTTTTCAGAAAGTGAAATTTTATTCATTTTTAGAGAAAAGCATGGTAATAAATTTAAATATAATCTTTCTCAAATGAAACAACCTAATAGTAAAGTTATTAGTAAATGTCGTCAAATTCCTATACAATGTTCTTGCTGTAGTAAAACATTTGAACAATCTATTACATTTCATATAGATAAGGGTAAATGTCCAAACTGTGAGTATGAGAGTAGATTTAAAAGTGTAGATTTTTACTTAAATGAGCTTTCTAAGAGAGAAAATTCAATAGAAAGCAATATAAAAAAAATAGAAAATATTAATAATCCAGATAATAAAAAGCTTCAAGAAGAACTTTTTGAAACAAACATTTTAAAAAATAATAAAGATTTTTCAAAAATAAATCTTAACAACAATGACAGTAAAGTTATATGTAATATTGGATGCAAATGTCATGAAGATATGGGATATCCTTGTGTATATTATGACCAATTAAGATCAAATTTAGTGAAAGGCAAAGATGGTTGTAGATTATGTAAACCTTTAAAATGTGGAATTCAGCATGTTTTACTCCAAATAAAATTAAAACATGGTAATAAATTCAAATATGATTTACATGAAATAATGAATAATGATGAAAAAACTAAAAAAATATTGCCCGATGATGAAGCTGATATTAATAAAATGATAAATATTTATTGTCCTCACCATGGGATTTTTACACAAAAACTACAATTACATAAAAAGGGCCAATCTTGTCAACAATGTAAAATAAATATAAATATGAAAAATAGAAAAGAAAATAATGCCGATGACTTTAAAAAAAAATTTAGTATAATTAACCATAAAAAACATAATAATACTTTAACTTTAATAGGTAAATATGAATCAGCTTTTGTAAGAATATCTGTTCATTGCTCTATTTGTAAAAAAAATAGTAATATAACACCTAACAAATTACGTCAAGGAGTAGGATGCCTTAATTGTAATGGAAGAGGAAGTTTAGGAAAAACTGGTAAAGACTGGTTAGAAGACATTTTAAAAAAATATCCTGACCAATTTTACTATAATCCAGAAGATTTTAATGAATGTATTTGGGATAAAAAAATAACTATATTTTGTAGAAAATGTAAAAAAATATTTGTAAAGACATTTAATAGTCACCTGCATACAAATGGTTGTTCAAAATGTTCATTAGCTGGTGTATCGAAAGAACAAATAAATTGTTTAGATTATATTGCTAAAGTAACTAATCAAAAAATAATGCATGCTAAAAATTCTACTTTAGGTGAATATAAAATTTCTGGTGTTGGAAAAGTAGATGGATTTTGTGAAGAAACTAAAGATGTATTTGAATATCATGGGGCTTTTTATCATGCTGATCCTTCAGATAACAATTACAAATCTGATAATGTTCATCCACTTCATATTAAAACTGGTAAAACTTACCAAGAAGTTTATGAAGATTCATGTGAAAAAGACCATAATATAAGAAATGCTGGTTATAATTTAATAGTTGTATGGTCACGTGATTGGGATAATATTAGAACATGTATCTATTATAAAGATTCTTTAGGTATAATCGATATTTTAAAAAATATAGGAATAAATTCTGAAAATATAAATTCTGCTGAATTATTAAATTTACCAGGTATTTAACATCTAATATCTAAACAAAAATATTAAAATTTGATATTTTTATTTTTATCAGAGCAAAGTATTCAATTACTCTTACCATGTCTTCTCAAACAATTACAGTAACACTACGAGCTCTCTCTGAACCCAACAACATTTTAGTAATAGATATTGATAGTGAATATAATGTGCTAGATTTAATTATGTGTCTTAAAAGTTATAAGGATGATTATGGAACATATTCTCTTAAACTTCCCCAAAGCGGACTAATCTCTCCTGGTAATGTGATGGATAAAGTAATGCCTCAGGTCGTAGATGACAAACTAGACGTAATAATTTTTAATCCCATTACCTATAGAAACTCTTTTAATATTATCAATAACTTAATTGGACTTTGTCAACACAATCTCTTGGAAACCAGTAATATTATGGATGTTGAACCAATCAATCATGGCAAGATTGGTGAATGGATTGGATATGGAAGTGGACCTATTCAAGTGGCAAGTGAAGAAAATAATCGTCTACACAATCTTCTCTGGGTTATTTACAATACTCAAAAGCCTGTTGTCTATAATCTTCATTGTCTACGAGAGATGTTTATTCGTGATAATGAAAGGGTGCTTATTCCCCATCTTAATAAAAGAATCAAGCCTGATAAATTTGCTATAGCATGTCTTAGTAACGAAAAGTTTAAAATCTTACGAATTAATGGAAACGATATCATACATTAATATCTGTAAATATAGTAATGAATAGTATATTTAAAGATATAAATTTAAAAGACTGTCTTGATCATCATATTATAATGCGTGGAGATAGAACTATTGAATTGATAGGAGAAATTCATAATAAACCATTGCCTTCCCCTAATTCATATGTTGAGATGTTAGATGTAATCAAAGAAAAAAACCCAGATGTTTTAGTTGAACACAGTGATCTACTATGTAATCTTGATAATTTAGATCCTCAGAAGATTGATTATATGTTAAGTTATGGTGGAAGCGAAACTATTTTTTTAAATCTCATTTCTAATGATTATAGCAAATTAGTGTGTGCGGATAATAGATTAAGAATGGGTATGTTGTCTAGGTCTCAAATGCACCAATTTCAAACAATACTTACAAATATTTTAGAAAGCGGTGAAGCAGGATTAACTCCAGATATACTTAAGATTTTGCCATTTTTATTAGGTGGAGTAAAGGTTTTAAAGTCTGATGATATCAGGTCAATATTTAGCAATAGCTCATACAAAAAATTATATCCAGTCTTTGAAGGCGCTTTAAGTGAACAGGCAAAATTAATTCTTACTATGGTTAAAAATAGCAGAACTAATTCTATGTTTTTCAAAGAAAACATAATCAGAGAAAAGACTAATGGTGAAATTTTTATAATGATTTTTTTAACTATGATACAAAATCTTCAGACCTTTGGAAGTATGATATTTGATATTAATGTTATAAATAAGATTCTAGTAAGCAGTTCTAAGAAAACTATTGTATATGCAGGTATTAATCATGTTAACCGAATAAAAGCATTTCTTTCCAACGACCCTGCTATATCTATGTTTGGTGCTGACATGAGAGCTCCTTTTAGTGTAAACCATTCTCTAAATAGGTCAGGTATTTCGATTAGTGATAGTTTACCATTACCCATAGATATTTTACCAGAAGAATTGTTGGTCCAGTTTTTAGCCGGATTAAGTTAAATTTGATAATATTTTTTATATGTTTGAAATATAAAAAATGTCATCCTCTAATCAATCTAGTAATCTTCAGGAAGAAAATATGAACAACTATTACGATAAACTTGGTAAAATTGAAAAGATTGGTCAAACAGACCAGAAAGTGTTGGAAGAACTTAAAAAAACAGATATTAAAAAATTTCACCCATTGCTTAGCAGTTATGAATTAATGAATTCTGGTGATGAAACTACGGATTGGGATAATTATCAATATAAAACTGGTTAATACTATTGTTGAACACATTCATTTTGATTAATATCTTCATATTCCTCTTTCATATTGGGAGGTTTTATATCTATATTTGTTTTTTCAAGTTGATAACACTCTAAATTACTATCATCTTCCTTTTTTCTTTTAGGTAAAATTTTCTTAATTAATTCTTTTCTTTGATTATCTAAGTTAGTAGGAAATACTATATCAAATAAAAATATTAAATCACCATATCTATGTCTAATTTTATTAAAGAAACCCTTACCTTCAACCTTGAATCTTGAATTTTGTCTTATAATTTCATTGTATTCTACTACAATTTTTTCACCACTTGGATGATCGAAAACAAGTGATAACCCAGATAGTGCTTCACTTAGTAAAATTGGTTGTTTCACTATTAAATCATCATTTTGTCTAGACATAGTGTTATTTGGACGTTCTCTGAATATTAAAAATAAATCACCCGCTTGTGAGCAGTTTTCAGTAACATCTGACTTTTCTACTAGTTGAACATATTCACCTTCTTTACTACCTTTTTCTATTGTAATTTTTATAATTTCACTCTCCGTAACAATTTTCTTACCTTTACAATAAGGGCATCTGTCTTGAGGTCTTATTGTCTGTCCAGTTCCATTACAAACATCACAAGTAAATTGTTGCTGCATCCGCATAGGTCCTATTTGTCTAATAACAGAACATATTCCGCTACCTTGACATTTACGACAAGTTGAATCTCGTGCTCCCTCTTTAACACCGCGCCCATCGCATTTTTTACAAAATACTTTACGTGTTAGATTTAATTTTTTAACACACCCATTCATCATTTCTTGTATAGTAATACCTATTTCTACCTTTTTATCTGGACCGATTTGACTATGTTGTTGTCTTCCTTGATGGTTGAATCCACCACCACCAAATGGCATTCCTCCAAAAGGACCTCCTCCTCCAAATGGACCTCCGCCTCCAAAGAATTGTGAGAAAATATCATTTGGATTCATACCTGGTCCACCATTTTCTGCGTTATCAAGACCTTGTTTACCATACTTATCATAAATTTGTTTTTTTTCTGGGTCACTTAATACCCCATATGCTTCCCCTATCTCTTGAAATTTAGCTTTCGATTCATCGCTATTATCATTTTTGTCAGGATGCCATTTCAATGATAATTTACGATATGCTTTTTTAATTTCTTTTTCATTACTGTCTTTACTAACTCCTAACACATTATAGTATTCCATTAGGTATTATAACTTTATTTTGTTTAAGTAGTTATAAAATAAATAAAGTATTAAAGATATTTGTATAATATTAATTAAATTATGACAGACCAAACTACTAGTATTCAGACCTTAGATCTAAAAAAAACCGTAAATATTGAAAACTTCCAAGATGATAATCATAAAATTAACACAGTTACATTGTTTAATGAGTATAATTCTTTTTTTACAAATAATATTAATCGCGAAATTAATGCTTATTCTGTAGTTTTTTCACTCTACAGTATTTTTAATTTACTATCTCAAGTTCCTTTTTTTATTCTTTCTAACCTAAGTTTATTTTTTATTGGAATGTATATGGTGATTTATAATAATATTAGTCAAGAACTTGGAAAGAAAATGACAGCATTTCTTGGTTCTATTTATTTAGTTGGCGTTACAAGACAATTTATCTGGAATAATTGGAGCTTCTGGTGTTTTAATGTTTTAGTTATTCCTATTAGTGCTGGTTTATTTGTTATGGGAAACAAAAGATATGAGAGTAAGCATTATAAAGATTTGCTAAAAATGAGATATGAATTGCTATTAATTGCTCCTCTTCATTCGTATGTTTATTTGGAAGACAGATATAACCTCACAAAATGCGCTGGTAAAGTATATAAATTTTTCCTTAATTATGTAAAAAAATATTCGACCAGTGATGTAATCAGAGATGAATTAAAAGATAGAGGTGTTGATGATATCTATGAATCGGAAAATGAAAAAAATACTGACAATGATGTAGCATTAGAAGAAACGGAACAAAGTCAAAGTGATGATAATACTGAATCTGGAAGTGCTAATAAAAAGGAAGACTAATAAAAAAATTTGACAGAATTATTAATTATTAACATATGGTAATAATTAAGAATGGATTTGATAACGAAACCTGATTTAAACATGATGTTTTCAACAAAAGTAAATATTTGCGGATTAAAAGATGTAATAGACCCAAGTTATAGATATAAGCGCGACCTTGAAATATTAAAATATGAAGGAAAAGGTAATGGAAAGAAAACAAGGTTTGTAAATATAGATGAAATTTCACAACAACTTCATAGAACACCAGACGAACTAACAAGATTTTTAGGTATAGATCTATCTACTTCTACAAACTATGTTGATAATTCTGCTATAATTAATGGTCATATTAGAAAAGATGATATGGATAAAAGTCTTAGAAACTATATTGAACTATTCGTAATATGTAAAAATTGTGGTCTTCCTGAGATTCCAAAGTATAAAACAGATGGGAAAGGTATTAAAACGAAATGTCTTAGTTGTGGACATCGTGATAAAATGGATTCTGATGACCATAGATTGGTATCTTACATTAATAGTAAACTAAAAAGGGACAAAGGAGAAAAAGACAAAAAGAAAAGGAAAAAGCATAAAGAAGAAGCTTAAAATTCTAATTAGTAATACTAAGCCTAATTTTAATTTTCAAATCTTTTTTTTGAGGAACTGGTTCTTTAATCCTACAATCAAGATCGGGATACTTTTCGTATAGTTTTTGAATAGCAAGCTCTTTCTTCTTTGCTTCAATCATGATATCAATATGGACACCATATTTTTCAGGAATTTCAAGAAGATAATTAGGGATAGTTTCAATGTAATCAGAGTGATGACCCACGCGTCCTGCTCCTTGTTCAGATACATGAAATTTAGGTTTGATACCACGCTTTTTCCATGTTTCAAGAATCAATGGCATATAATACTCAGGTGGTTCAAATTCTTCATCTGGATGAAGTTTCTTATAGCATTCAAAATGGTGCGTATCAAATACAACAGGAACGCCTGATTTCTCTGAGATGATAAGACAATCTTTTATACTAAAACACTTTTCACAGTTTTCAAGGACAAGTCTTCTTGAGATAACAGGGTCCGCCTCTTTATAGTTTTTGACCCATCTCTCAATTGTTGCTGGTTTGTCACCATAAAATCCTCCTCCGTGAATAACCATTACCGAATCTTGATTACAGCCTATTAAATCTAAAATATCAGCATGAACCTTAAGGTCAAGTAGTGTATTTTTCAATACTCGGGGGTCAGGAGTTCCCAGCACATCATACTGCCCAGGATGAAATGTAAGCCTTTGATTGTATTTCTTAGCAAGTTCTCCAATTTCTTTGAATTTAGGTTTGGCAAAATCGATGCTATAAGGACCAATTTTAGGATTAGAAAGATGAGCAAATATATTACTTGTAAGACGAAATACCTTAATACCATTTGCTTCGTTCCAATGCATCAGTGTCAAAATATCATCAAGATTCATGCGTGCTCGATCGACAGCAATTTTTAAACCACTTTTTGCGATTGTCCCCATTGTGCAGCTTCGTGAAGCAAATATGGTCGGTCTTTTGTTTCGCATTGTTATATTAAGACAACATAAGCCTAACTGAATGGGTTTGTTTTCTGACATAGAAAATGATTACAATTTGTCTTTAAATAAAATAAAATTCAAATTTTTAATAATAATTAGAAAATTATCTACATTACTGAGCAGCATTTATTAATTTGTCCAATACTTTTATTTTTTACAGGTTTAGGCTCTACAGGATGTTTTATAAATATGGCAATTACGCCACGTAATACAGGAGTTTTACTTTCAGTCTTATAATTACCTGGACAATGCCATATTCCATTATGAAAAGTCAATACATCTCCCGTGACAGGTTGAAATGAACAAGCAATATGATTATTACAAATTGATGCGCTATTAGAACAAGTGGGAAATTCACTTCTATAAAAATCAAGCTGTGATTCTGTTATATTTTCGTCAATATTATAATAATATAGAATAGTTTGACAAGGCCCTCCTGCTGGTCCATCGTCATCAGTATGAATTCCAAATCTACCACCTGTTGATGAATCCTTTGTAATTTCAATGTGATGTCTCTCTACAAAAACTTCTGGATTTGTTATAAGCAAATCTTGTGTTCCAAGTATAGCACAAGATTGCTCACAAAGTATACTTATAACATTACTTTTGAGGTCGTTAAATCTAACGGGGTCCCAATCATATGTCTTATTATTGGGATTGCGCATTTTGACTTTGGAAAAATCATATTCGTCTAAAACTTCTTTCGTGTTCTCTGGCTTCATACGACCGATATAGCGGTAGTAATTATCAGATTCTTTAGTCATGGTTTCTTGGTGAAAAGATTATTACCTGATAACTGAAATGAAAAAAATCAAATTTTTAAAAGTTCAATCTATAACTTCTGCATATATATCGGTTAATTGTCTATTATCTATGTAATGTGACGGAAATCGATTAATTGAATCTAAAAATAAAGCCTTATCAAGTAAAGATTTCTCATTCTTAGCTTCATAAGGTGAAATAGTATATTCTTTTTTACAGAAGGGGCATGTATTAGATATTCCAAGCCACTTTTCAAGACATTTTTTATGATATACAATATCCCTACAATTACAGTTTGTTTTTACAAACTCATTTTTTATTTCTTCCATACAGATATTACAGTTCATTATTATATAATAAATTGTAATTTGGTTTTAACTAATTATTCTTCTTCTCTTCGTTTAACGTCTTTTTCATAATCTTCTTTGGTTAGTTCATATGCCCAATGTTGTAATGTTTGTCTTATAGCAGGAGAAACCTTAGAATCATCCCATTCGGCATCTTTTTTTAATATCAGAGTTACAAGCCATCTTCTGAATCTTCCACGCTCACTTGCTATTCCTGCCCACCTTAATATCTGTCTTTCGTCTTCTCCATTTTTAAGTCTTCTTCCGTTATAAAATCTACAATACCACTGAACCCAACCGTATGGGTCATCTTCTTGTATCCATGAACCACCTTTTCTATCCTTTTCCCATTCTTGTAGTGATTGTCCTACTTTAACTTTATATTTATTGGTCTTAGTATGATATTTTGATTTAGTTAGAATACTATCATCAAGTCCTTCAAATATTTTATTAACATCCCATTTTTTACTGCGATGTTGATTTTTCAAATCTTTATTAACTATTTCTGAATATATAGGTCTCCAGTATGTTCCCCCAAAACTACCTTTCTCAAACATTTCTCTAGGTGTTAAATTAGGTTTAAATTCAGGAAAGTCCTCGAAATGTATGACTCCTTTTGCGTCTCTTTTCATTGGTAATATATAATTCAAATATATATTTAAATTAATATCAATTTTATTTGATTTTAACATATTTTATTCCAGAACGTATAGATGTGGTGCAATAGGGACATGTTCTACCTTTACCACTTAATCGGAGCTCTTTAAACCATAATCCTAAACATTTTCTATGAAAACAGTGCTTGTTTATATTTTTAACACTACATGAGCAAATTGTATCACCTGTCTTTATAGGTTCTTGGCATATAGCACAATTCATATTTTTTTTTATATCAATAACGGGTTTTTCACTTGTCGTTTGTTTTTTAGATTTAGGAACAAGTCTCCTTCTTGCTATGATCTTTTTCGGAGAGCTGGGATTTGCTTTATAGTCTTTATAACACACGGCAATAACCGTTTTGCTTGAATATTTGGTATTATTATCTTTTTCAGAAAATGAATATGTGAAGCCACTTCTTAACTTCATTAAATATCATTATCAAAATATCTTTATACTATTACTAATCATAACTATCTAAACCTAATATGGTAATTATTAATAATGTATAAAAATTACACTGATCTAAAAGATGATTTTGCTATGGATCTGTTATTAACTATTAGTAATAGTGACAATTTAGAATTCACTGATGAGGTGAGGATGCATTTAAGGCATCTTTTGTTAGCAGGCGTATTATCTTTAGATTTTATAGAAAAGAATCTTAATGAATCTAATATGAATAGAGATTGGTGTTGGAAAACAGTATCTTTTAGTCCTAATTTAACACTCGATTTTTTAAAAAAACATATTGATAAAGGTTGGGATTGGAAAGCTATCTCGAAAAATAATATAATTGATAATGATTTTGTAGATAAATACTCAGATAAACCTTACTGCTGGTTTTCGCTAACTCAAAGTAGGTCTATTACAATAAGTGAAGATTTTGTTAGGAAATACTGTTATAAAAATCTTGATTGGAAACTATTGTCTTCTCACGAAAATATTTCAATAGATTTTATTTCTGATCTCAGATTAAATGTCGCGGGTTCTTCGACGCGTCCTAAATGGCATTCATGGGAAATATCAAAAAGAAAAGATTTAACCATGGCATTTATTAATAAATTTAAAGATTGTAATTTCAATTGGAACGCAATTGTAAAAAATGAAAGTTTACCTATAGATGGTCTAATAAATCTTTTGGAAAATCTCGGAAAAACACAGTGGGGATTTTGGTATTATCTTTCATTAAGAGATGATATAAGTGAAGAAATTATCGAAAAATATCCATTAAAAAGGTGGAATTGGTGGTGGATTTCAAAAAATAAAAATATTAATATTGATATAGTTAAGCGTCATCCTAGTTGGAATTGGGATTGGGCATATTTACCAGTTAATCCTAATATTACATTACAAATAATTAAAGATAATCCCGAGCTTCCGTGGAATTTAAAGCATATTACCAGTAATTTGACAAGTAATATGATTAATAAATGGATAGATAAAAATCGTATTCAATACATATCAGCAAGAAGGATACATAGATTTTGGCGAGATGTCAATTATAATCCCGACTATAAAAGAGCCCGAAATAATTTATTAAAAAATTTAGAACTTTCTACAGGTTAAGAGCACCAACGTTCGTCTTTATATTTATCTTGGTCACATAACCCGTCTATTGAATCAAACCATTTTCTTGCTTTAGGAATTTTAAGAGCTTCTACAGCAAGATGGCTATCCGCTGTGTAGAATGCTTTTCCTTTTACTAAAAATGAATAAACTCTTGCAAATCCCCATTGTTGTCTGTTTGCTCCAGGACGATGACCGCTTCTCCAAGCACCCATACCCTTGCTATTGACTTTATTTAATATTCTCATAGGAACACCAGTATGTGAAGATATATCTTTTAGTGAATTAACTCCAGGAGCTATTTTTTTAAATTGTTTTGTGTAACCAGATAATTTAGTTTTAATACGCTCGCCCTTTTTATCAAAATCAGTAGCAAATGTAGGATTTTTCTTAGAGTATCTATATTTTTTAATAGTTTTGAGTCTTTGTTCTTTGGCTTTACATGATAATCCTTCGAAATATTTATCAGGAGCATATACATTTTTATGAGTGGTCTTTTTCATATTTTCAAATCTTTTACATACTGGACTTTTTCTAGAACTTCTTCTTTTACTTTTTCTCTTGGGAGCTTTTTTCCCACCTACCTGATTAACGTAATTATTAAGGATGTGTTTTCCTTTACTACTATTTACATCATATTCAATGTTTGTATTTGGATCAACAATATTGCTATACATTTAGTATATAATAACATTTATAAATTTGATTATTTTTTGATTAAATTTAAATAATAAAAAAATGCCACTTGTTGGAACACCCACAATTAAAGGAGTGATTAAAAATGCTAGGGCATCTGGTTATAATTTTACAAAAGCTATGGGAGATATTATAGATGGTTCAATGACTATGCCTGATTGTACCGAAGTTCATATTAAAATTAAGGAATCAACAGGAAATCCTGATAAAATTCATTCAATAATAGTAAGTGATAATAAGAGAACAGGTATGGATTCTTTAAAATATACAGACTCAAAGCATCCGTTATGCTGGACACGTGACAGTGAAGAACATAATAGTGATGATGCAATATCTGAATTTGGAGCTGGTTTGAAATCAGCTGCTGTCAATTTAGGAGCACGTATGGTTTTTAGTACTAAAAGAGTTGAAAAAAAAGAAAAAAAATATGAAAAATATGAGTGTGATTGGGAAAAAATGATTGAGAATAATACATTTGATCCAACTTCTATAAATCAATTAAGTGAAGATGAATTTAATAAATTACATGTAGATTCTAATAATAATCCTTTAAATAACGGGACAACATTTGAAATAAGAGAAATACATCCTGAATTCGCACCTTCTACAGAGTCAGCTATAAATGATTTAAAAGCTTACATTTCTAATACATATCAATTTAAAGATAGAGCAGTTTATGTAAATGGTGAAAAAATTGAATATAATTCTCCTTATACAGAAAGAAAAGACTATCCTCATCAAATATACTCAATTAAGATTGAAATATTTGAAAAAGAGATTATTATTCATCCTATATTGCCTAATATTAATAATAAAGTTAAAAATCCCAAGGCACAATATATGTCCTATAATAGACAAAATATGAAATATATGCCTAAATGTATTTTAAAAAATAGTGATTATGATGACATTAAAAATACACAAAAATTGAAGGACACTTGTGTAATTAAAGCTACTTACATTCATGGATTTAGTGCTGAAAGTATTGGATTTTGCGGAGGAACTGTCTCTATATCACGTAACAATAGAATGTTAACAATGTGGAGTAAAGATGATCCAAAATTCATATCGTTTTCAAGTAGTAAGTTTCATATGGAACAAAATTATAACTATTTAAATTTAAATTATAATTCAAAATCTACTGGTAAATTATTAGGTGTTTCGTATACAAAAAGTATTGATGGTAATTTTCCTAAAAATAAATTAGTTGCGTCCCTAGGATTAGCCGAAAAAAAATTAAGAGCAGCACTTGGAACTTCTACTTCATATAAAAGAAGATGGCTTGAGAATAATCCTTATAATATTGCGTGGGATTCAGAATTGAGTTATAAAGATAATGTTGAAATGATAACCAAAGAAGAAGCAAGGATTGCTAAAGAGCAAGAAGAAGCCATGATTGCTAAACAGCAAGAAAAAGAAAGGATTGCTAAACAGAAACAAGAAGCAAGGATTGCTAAACAGAAACAAGAAGCAATGATTTCTAAACAGAAACAAGAAGCAAGGATTGCTAAACAGCAAAAAGAAGCATTAATTTCTAAACAGCAAGAAGAAGCAATAATTTCTAAACAGGAAGAAGAAAGGATAACTAAACAGCAAGAAGATGAAAGTATTCCTAAACAGCCAAATGATCAAAAACCTGTTGAAAAATTAGAAAGTAAACCATTAAATAATCAAATAAATATTGATATAGATTCAGGCGCGGAATCTATTGTAGTCAATACACCAGACGATGAATATACTAATAATTCGCAAGTTATACAGGCAGAAATTGATACAGAATCTAAAGATGATAAAGAATCTACAGATGATTCAGCAGATAATTGTATAGAAGTTAGCTGTAATTCAATAAATCACAGCAAAGTTCAAGATTATGGTATACAAAATTATCTAGGATTATACGGCTGCTCACTTGATGGAATAAATATACAAAACGGAAATGAATATGAAGCAAAAATTGGATATACCAAACAATATCCTAAAAAAAGAGCAAATGGTGGAAGTTATTCAAAGGAAAAGCTTATGATGATATCAATTGATAGTGTTAAAATTAATTGTGAAACCCTTTTAAAAAGCGAATTAGAAAAAATTCCAGGAGTCGAATTTTCCACAGATGAGAAATTTACATTTCTTAAAGATAAATATTCTGCTGTAAAAAAAACTTATAATAACGTTGTAAATGATCATTTATGTCTAGATTAAATTTTCTTACCAATACTACTTTCAATATAGTCAACAAGGTCTTTTTCATCTTCTATTTTTCCTTTACCTAATTTACCTTGTTTATTGATTTTTATTTCTCCTACAACTCTTGTTATTCTGTAATTTTTAGACCAACCTTTTTTTGATTTAGGAGGAAAGCTTACTTGTAAATATATCGTATTTTCATCAGCCAATTTGTCAAAAGATATACTGAAAATTGGGCGTTTAGATTTGATTTTATTTACTTTTTTCAGTATAGATGACTTTAAAAATTTTTTGAGAATAGCATCTTTATTAGATAAATAGATAGTGTGCCCTACAGTATAATTATTTATTAAATTGTTATACATGGACATCATATCATCAGTATACTTAGTAATTTCTTCTGGAACCTGTAAATAATCTTCACCAAATGCTGGAATAATTTTTGTTTTACTAACAAACGAGCCATATACTCCTGGTGTGAAGTAATTATATTGTATTACATCACCATCTTTCCAATCTTTTATAGGTGTGAAAATATCAAAGTGACGTTCATTTTTTTTGAAGAATGCGATAGTTTTAATAGAATCCATTGCCCATTCATACTCGTGTGATGCGATACGGTCATATTTCAATTGAGCAACTACATTAGCCTCTTTTTGGGTAGAGTTAGTCTCTTTAGGTTTATTAGAAGGAGATCTTTTCTTTTTGTAACAACACGCTTTACCCTTTTTTTCTACAAGTTCAAAACCATCTTTGCATGGGGGCACAGGATTTCTCTTAGTGCATTTACTTTTTCTGTTCTGTTCTTTTCCGGTGGGTGATTTAACTTGTTTCCATTGGCAAACTCCTTTTTTATTTCTTATAGATTTCCACATTTTCTTGTTATTACCCATTAATTCTTTTCCACAGCAATCATTCGCAGAATAAGGAGGGGATTTCCTTTTAGGTGAACTATATTTTTTGGAAGTTTGTTTGACACATTTTTTAGTATCTTTTTCTTTAGTATCTTTAATGTGTTCTTTTCTTGGTTTTGATGATATTTTTTTCCATTGACAAACTCCTTTTTTATTCGCAATAGACTCGTATGTATTACCATCATTTCCTTGGTATATTTCACCGCAACATTCATTCGCTGGATAGGGGGGCGACTTTCTTTTAGGTGAAGTATATTTTTTGGTAGTTTGTTTTACACATTTGGTTGTAAGAGGCATTATACAATATATCATGTTTTTAATCAAAATCTATGATTAAAAAAGTGTCAATTTATTCAAGAATACCTATACGATACATTGGAAATATAAAATTTTCAATTTTTTCAATAGGATGAGCTTTTTGCTCATAAAATAATTTAGTAGCATCTTTACCTGCTATAGCTACAATATGTGCTGAACCTCCGGGATGTTTCCATGCCCATTTAGTAAAATCATAAACAAATGTTATTTTAGTTTTTGGGTCTTTTATAGATGACCAAATACTATCTTTTTTGTTATGTTTTTTCAACTCTTTCTTTGTAATAATAGGAAGGTCGTCGTATTTTTGTTTTTTTCCTTTGGTTTTTAAAGGAATTTTACTGAGAGAAGATTTAGATAATTTAATATCGGTATCAATAAGTTCTTTCGCCATTTCAAGACCTCCTTCCATCCAAGCTTGTCGATAACTAAATGCTTCTCCTAAGATATGAATATTATCAAATTTATTTAAAATATTTTCTACTTTTTTCGGGTCATGTCCTACATTCCAGTAGTGGACCGCTTTTTTCCAATAATGTATTGTTAGCCATTTGGGTCTGGGTATATTTTTATCTGGAAACATCTCATCTAATATTTCATGAATTTTATCCTCGATATCTTTTTTGGAACCGATTTTATTCCAATATTCTGCCAATTTATCAGATGAATAAGTTATCATAATGAGGCCTTTTTTGGGATTAATAGGTATAACAAATTGTAGATTATTGTCTGCTAAAATCTTAGGTAAATCAGAAAACCATGATTTGTTTTTAACTACTGGATATTGAGCATACATTCGCATAAGACTGCTTGTATTTAGTGAACTACTAATTAGTTTTTTATGACTTTTTGTAAAAAGTCCTTTGAAGTTCAAAACATCAAATCTAGTAACACACAAAAATAGTTGTTTATATTTAATTGAAAATCTATCTCCCTCATTAGATACTGTAATACATGTTTTATGTATAGTTTCTACATCATGTAGTATCAAAATATCAACACCATTTTTAACGAGATGATGTTTTAGTTTATCAATAATCCTTTCCATACCTCCGTTAAGAATAAACATTTTATTACCTAATACATCATAATCAGCAATTATAGATTTAAATGCTGTTAATGCGTTAGAGTGAAAAATTTTAGTATTATAAAGATAGGATTTTATAAGAACTTCAACTTCATTTTTATTAAGAATAGAATATAACACTTCGTGAATTGTTAGATTAATTAACTTACTGTCATCAAAACTGTTTATTACATCAGATACATGCTTCCAAATATCAGAAATACTATCAAATCTTTTAACTTTAAAATGTTCAAGAAGAGCTTTATCAGTTTTAATCAATTTTCCATTAATAAAATAATGTTTCTTTTTAGGCAAAGTTATAATGTCTTTTTTTAATCCAAGATCATTGATAAGTTCAATAATAAGTTTATGATTTTCACTAAATCTACCAGCTCCTATATCTATTTTAAGATTATTTTTAGTTTTAGTTAGGATTCGTCCCCCTAATCTATTTGTTTTTTCGATAACAGTTAAAGGACATTCTGGATGTAACTTATTAAGTTTATAAGCTAAATATAAACCAGTTATTCCTCCTCCTATAATAATATTAGACATATATTATATTCTAATAAATTTTTTATATAAAGTCTATCTTATGATTATATTTAATGGATTTAACATATTTACTTTTATATTGGTTTTTTCTAGGAGGATTAATTTATTTTATAGGTGATATATTTCAAGCTCTTTTAGATATAACTTTATATCCGCAAAACGAAGCTTTAGATAAAAGTTTAGAAAGAATACAACCTCTTCTTCATAAATATAAAAATGGATATTCTTTGGGATACTACGAGAAATATGTTCTGGTTAGAGAATTAGACAAGATTAATCATTATAACAGAAACTAATAATAATTTATTTACAAAAAATGTTGTAATTAAATTACGCTTCTACAGCATAATAGTATTTTTCTGAAAAACAAAAAAACTTATTTTTAGTGTATGGTAGTTTACTGAAATCTTTCAATATTGTAATTCTTTGGTTTAAATTATATATCTTATTACTATTTCTTTTCATAACCATTTTAGTATTATCAATAGTTTTTATAAAGCATAAATTTTCTTTTATTTTATAGATATAGCCATATGCTCTTAAACTATTATTTTGATAACTGTTTATTTCTTGGTAAGATGATTGTGTTAATGATGTTAGTTCTTGGGTTCTTTGTTCAGATAATCTCTTTCTAAAATCACTTCTATTAGCTAAGAATATCCCTGGGCCTAAAAAACTCATAACTTTTAATCATTGGAAATGCTTAAGTAATTTTAATGATAGGCAAACTTTTATTAATTACGTCTTCTAATTGTTCTAGGAGGTAATCTTTACGATGTCTTATTGATGTATGTGGTAATCTAATAGTTGTTGTTTTAGAGGATTCAAGAAGTTCTTGTAATTGAAATTTATTGTAAGCCCATTTTTGATTAAAATCTATTAAAATTACAAGATTTTCGGGATGATTATCCATATTTGGCGGAATATTGTTAGGCAATTTACCCCATGTTCTCCAAGTTCCTATACTTTGTTTGTTTATGGGTTCATCGTCATTAAGATTAATTATATCAAACAGGTTCTTTTTATGTAATTCCATGAGCCAATTTACTCTTTTAAATGGGTTCATTGGTACAGTAAAGGATACTTCTTGAAGTTGAATACATAATTTTGTTCCAAAAATCTCATATAGATTTTTTGTCATAGGTATTTCGTATCCTAAACATTGATTGTTATACATGTAAGTGTTGTATTTAGCCATATCATCACTTTCCGTAAGAATTTTAAAATAGTGACTAACAGTTCTATTATTATCTATTACAATTCTGCTTTTATACGTTTCACTTGGTTGCAAGTGATTATCCGATTTAATGAAAATAGTAATAAACACCATATTATTAATTATATTTTTTTAAATACTAAACTATACTTAAATAGTTAAAAAATATTAAAAGAATGTTTATTATAAAGTATAATGAACATCTTTATTCACAGGCGAGATTTAAGAAATAACGATAATTACACAATGAATTACATGTCAAGGAAGGTGGGAGATCTAACCCCTATTTTTATATTTACACCTGAACAAATTGATAAAAAGAAAAATGAATATTTTTCAAATAATTTAGTCCAGTTTATGTGTGAGACATTGGATGAATTACATGAAAACTACAAAGAAAAAAAATCGCGATTAAACTGTTTTGAGGGAGATATTATAGAAGTATTAGAGTCTATTCATAATTTTAAAAAGATAAACTCATTAGGTTTTAATGCCGATTATTCACCATATTCTAAAAAAAGAGATGATAAAATTGAAGCATGGTGTGAAAAAAACAAAATTACATTTTTTAAAAAGGAGGATATGCTACTTGTTAACATTATTGATAATAAAAATTATCCTAACAAAAAACCTTATGAGATTTTTACACATTTTAAAAATTATCAAATAGAAAACTATACTGTAAAAAAACCAAGTAGAAATCGTGTAAAATTAGCAAATAATAATATTACTTCTAAATTTAAGATAGAGGTTAAGAATATTTCTAAATTTTATGAAGATAATCCAGATATAATGTGCCATGGTGGAAGAACAAATGGTAGAAAAAAATTAAATGATATCAAAAAGCAAGATAAATATCCCCAATTGCGTAACAATTTAGATTATGAAACAACAAGACTATCTCCTTATATCAATTTAGGTATAGTTTCAATACGAGAAGTATATAATAAGACACTTGATCTATTTGGAGAAGATCATTCATTGATATCTGAATTGTGGTGGAGAGATTTTTTCTATAATATTTTACATCATAATCCAGAGGTAGTTGGATTAGAAATGAATGAAAAATTTAGAGGAATTAAATGGGATAATAATGAGCTATTATTTAAAAGATGGAAGGAAGGTAAAACAGGATTTCCTGTTGTAGACGCATGTATGAATGAGCTTAATACTACAGGATTTTTACATAATCGTGGACGTATGATAGTAGCATCTTTTTTAACTAAACATCTTTTTACTGATTGGCGTTGGGGTGAGAAATATTTTGCTCAAAAATTAATAGATTGTAATGTATCTGCTAATAATGGAGGATGGCAATGGACCGCAAGTACAGGTGTAGATTCACACAGAACTTTTTATCGTGTATTTAATCCTTGGTTACAAATTGACAAGTTTGACGAAGATTGTATTTACACTAAAAAATGGATTCCTGCCTTAGCTGAAATACCAATAAAGCATATTCAAAAATGGGACAAATATCATACAATGTATAAAGGTAAAATAGATTACCCTTCTCCTATACTTGACCATGCTACAAGAAGAGATTATGCTCTTAAAAAACTAAAAAGATATTAATTATAAATAATTTTATTTACAATTAATCTGAATCAGACCCTGTATCAGAATCAGTTAATAAATTCTCCTTATTTAATATTATTTTTGCGTGTTGAAAATTACCATTACTTTTATCAAGAGCATTTTTAATTTCATCTTGATCATCACTATATCTATTCAATAATTTTGTAATAAAAACTGATTGGTCTGCTGAATATTTTTTATTATTAATAGAATTCAATAAAATATCAGTATTAATATCTATATCTGTCTTAATTTCCGTATTTGTCAATAATAAATCAAGTGCCTTTTCAAGATTATTATCGCATAGGTCTAAGTATTTTTGGGATGTAGCAATATCATATCCCATATTTATTAATTCTTCCAAATTATTTTTAGTTTGAGTATTCATTAATATTATAAAAGAAATTATTTAAATAAATAATAATACAACTATTATATAAGCATCGTATATGATAGAATGCATTAAAAATATGTTATTTATTCCAAAAAGTTCACTTTTACACGGATATTCTATTTACTTTTTTATATTTATTGGCTATTTAGAATTATCTCCAAGTCTTGGTAATATGTGGTTAAGAACTGATAGTATGGGAGTAAAAAGATTTCATCCGCAAACAATAGGTAGAATAATACTGAAGCCTCTTATGAATTTGGAATATTGGAATCCACTTTTATGGGATATAAATTTTTATATAGGTGGGTTTTTATTTTCAAAAACGCTTTATTATTTTAAATTAATCTAATTATATATATATATATGTCTAATAAATGTGTTATGAAAAAAACAGCTAAATATACTTCAGAAAAAAGACCATCGCCGGCATTTGAAGCTAATAAATGCTGTGGAGAATATAGATGGGGCAATGATATGTTTCTTTACAGATCAAATTCAGATAAAAATGGAGTATGTAAATGGCAACGAGTTAAACAGTTCAATACTGCGGCTACCAGCTGGATAGGATTAGGGGCTAACAATATATTATCATATGGGTATCCATATAACTATGACAGAACCTCTACTCGTTCATATGGTGGCGGAGGTAATTTATCACCTAAGCATGATTATGGAACAACAATCGATATAAATATTACACCTAGTTTTGATTTAGAAAGATTAGATGGTAAAGATTATAAACTTCGTGGTGATAATGACATTAAAGAGATGAAAAAGTATGTAAGCTCTGATGATTTGTATGAATGGTTCGCAAATAAATTAGATGAACTTGATTATACAGTTGTAGATTATGGTATTAGAGATACCGCAACTGGGCTTGTAAGCGCAAGTATATTTCATTTAGGAGATAGTTACAAAGACGGTATTCAAATGAATTTTACAGTGCATTCAAAGCTACCTCTTAATAAAGATGAAATTAGATTTGTTGTTGAAGCTTTAACAAGTTTTGATGATGATGGAAATTATCCTATTAAATTTAAAGGTGGTAAAAAATATAAATCTAGTGCTCTTGTATTTGCGTCAGTCCCTAGTGATTATAAAGTATCAACTTGGACAATGACAGACGAACTTGTTAACGGTCGCTACTTTAAAGACCTTAAAGCAATACAAATCGGAACTCAGAATAATAAAAAAATACCAACCTACCCTGTTCTTGATGCGAAACAATATTATGCTTCTGGTGATGAAGAAGCTAGATTTATGTATCCAAAAAATAAAGCAGCACATGATAAACATAAAGATTCTAAGCAGGTTAAACCTATTAAACCCGTTAAACCTTCTTCAAGAAAATCCTCATGCACAAAAAGAAATCCATCTCCTCCTTGTGATTATGGATATGAAGAAAAAATAAATAAAAAAGGTAATACATGTTGCTACAAAAGTAAATCAAAACCAGTAAAACCTTCATCTAAAAAGAATTCTTGTTCTAAAAGAAATCCGTCTCCTCCTTGTGACTATGGATATGAAGAAAAAATAAATAAAAAAGGTAATACATGTTGCTACAAAAGTAAATCAAAACCAAATAGACCTAATAGACCTCAAAAACAATCAAGACCTAAAAGACAACCAGGAGATGGTATATTTATGAATATGGAAGATAGCGATACATCTTCTGATAGAGAAGCCTATTTAAAATGGGTTGAAATGGTATTAGAAGGAAACAAAGTAGAGGACGAAGAAGGTGCTACATTAGGATATGTTCCTAATAATCGTAACTGTTTCAAACAAAGTGCCAAAAAATACAATTCACCAAGTCGTAAATCACCGCCGTTCAAAGCAAATCTTTGTTGTGGTGAAATTAAAGAAGGAAATGATGGAAATAGATGGATCTCAAAAATGAATAAAAATGGCGTATGTGTGTGGAGATCATTAGATTAAAGGGTATACCTATAAATCTACAGTTTTTTAATTAAGTTAATAAATATTATTTTAATTAAAATTTTTTTCATTATATTATGATTTCATAATTATTTGGTCCAATTGACTTCTAACTGTTTGCCGTTCGGCCAAGTAAATATTCCTTTTCCAACTTTTTCATCATTAATCCATATTCCTTCGAGAGTAATATTGTAATCAGTATAAGTTATCTTACCTTTACCATGTCTATTATCATTCTTAAATTGACCTTCATATAAGTTACCTGACTTATAAATTATTTTCCCATAACCATCTTTTTTTCCATTATTTAATGTGCCTATATATTTGTCACAGTCTGTGGTTTGATCTATCGTAAATTCTTTTATAGTTCCAAGTATTTTTGTAAAAAGAGGGTTATCAGTGAAATATTCCATTTTATATAGTATATAAAATATTATTAAATAATAATTTTAATACAAAATTTATAATAAGATAAATATATACTATAAATTTTGTTTTAGTTTATCAGCAAAAGAAATATCACGATTAATAAAACTGTCCTTGAACATGGGAGGTGTTTTCATTACCGGTTTTACTTCTTCTTTAAGATTTTTAATAAATATTTTATAATCATCATCTTTGAGAATATTCACATTAGATTTTGTAGTGAAGTAACCCTTTTCGGCAAGTTTGATAAAATTGTTTCTATTTACAATTCTATTAATTTCTTTACCAATATTATCCAATATATTACATACTTTCGCAAGTTCTTCGTCACTTGAACAGTTAGTTATAGACCTAATTTTATTTTCATATTTTTTAATTTGATTATTAAGGTTATTTTTAGTTTTTTTATCTTTCACAGTTATTGATTCTTCTAAAAGTGTAAATGCAAAAATTGGTTTTTTTTCATAGATCTTAATTGTTTCTATTTTTTTTCTATTAAGACGATGATTTGCTGCTCTTTGTTTATTATGTTTATCTCTAGATTGACTTTGAAATGTTTTTAGATCGTAGGAATGTTTGTTTAAGCTTAATTGTTTGGTATCGGGAATATATGCCCTGCATGTTGTGTCTTCCATATAAAGGTTCTTAATTAAAGTTTAATTAAAAATCTTTAAATAGTTTAATTAAATTATATTTATATTAAATTATTTATTCTTTACAGTTTTCACGCCATTTACCGCACGCCTTTTGACCAGCACCACTTTTACTTTTTTTTGCCCAATATACTGTTCCATTTGAACGCTTTAATAAGCATTTAAGTTCAGGGTCATTACCTCTAATTTGACAGACATCACCAATAACTTTTTTATTAGTTTTGCCATGCTTTCTGTAATATGCTCCTGCACTTAATCTTCTGGTTTTACCATGTGTTTTAGTATCTGTTATTTTGTATTTTCTATCATTTTTGGGATCAACTTTAGCAGAAGGACTTTTTTTACGAACGGGATTTTCATCTACTCTGTAACTTATTAATTTACTTCCTACAAGAGCAGTTGTTTTATACTCTTTGCTTTTTTTTACTTTTACTGGATAGTTTCCATCATCGTCAACGGTTCCAATCATAGTACCTATCATTTCAATGTCATCCTCCGGTAAACGTTCAGCTTCATAGGGAACTTGAGGAAGACTATCATAAACTGTTGTTATATTAACAGCCATTATACCTTTTCTTTCTTTTGTAACGCTATTAATGGTAACCTCCATAGTATCTGTTGATATAAATTCGCCAAGATCCATTATTTGTTTTTTATGCCATGCTACTAATTTATCAAAATCAATATATTTTTCTAAATCTTTGTTGGGTTTAGCCTTCTTAATAATAAAACTATCTAAACTATAAATATTACTTCCCATATCCCATAATTTATCAAATACAAGTATACTTGGTGAAAATAATAATTTCCAATTTTTTGTAGTTTTACTCTTTTTAGTTAGCTTAGTTGGCTTAGTTGGCTTAGTTGGCTTGGTTGGCTTAGTTGGCTTGGTTGGCTTAGTGGGCTTAGTGGGCTTAGTGGGCTTAGTTGGCTTATTTGGTTTTGATGTTTTACCATAAGTTTTACCTACTCTTCCTAATTGTCTGTTAAGAGCATTGTCAACGTATACACGATGGGCTTTTCTAGCTCCTCCATCTTGATTGTCAGAAATATTGTTAAAATTTGCTAAATATTCGTAATAATTATTACTCATTATAAAATAGATCTAGATTAAATTTAATTAATATTCAGTTTAATTAAATTACTATATAGAGAATTATTTAGTTTTTATTATAATGGCACTAAGACAACTTATTGAAAACGGTTTAATTCAAAAAGGTAGTTTCAAGCTTAAATCGTCTAAAGAATCAAGCATCTATATTGATTTAAAAAAATTATCAGTTTTCCTAAATTAAACTTACAAATATGTGATATGATATATTCTAAAATTAGGTCTGATAACAATTTAATTTGTGGAACACCATATGGAGCGGTTCCTTTTGCTAGCTATATATCTATTAATAGTGAAATACCTATGATATTTCTAAGGAAGGAACGTAAAGAATATGGAACAAAAAAATTAATAGAAGGCAACTATAGTAAAGATGACAGAGTAATACTTGTAGAAGATGTTGTAACTTCGGGAAATAGTGTTATAGAAACAGCTTCCAAATTGGAAGAACATGGTCTCATTGTATCTCAAATAATAACAGTATTTTCAAGATCTGATAAAAAAGACCTAAAATACAAAGATATTCCTATTGAATATATTTATCATATTAGTGATATTGATGCTATTTAATATTTAAATATTAGTATATATTAAATGGATAATTGCACAATGTCAGTTACTCTTGCTTATGGAATGCTTATATATATATTAGCTTCTGTATTTTACCTTCTGAGGACAAGAACAATAGGAACACCTTTTTATGACTCATTAACCGAAGAGCAAAAAAAAATTAAGCGCGAATCAGCTAATGTTAGAAGAAATGTATTTTATCTCGGATTAATTCTATCGTCTGCTATAATATACATTATTCCGCCATTTACAAAATGTTAAAACTCATAAGCGTTGAAAAAATGCTCACCAAAATCAATAGAATCCCCATATAAAAGCAGAATTCGTCTATCATCAAACATGGAAACATAGTCTTTTTAAGGCTTTTTGTCATGTAAGTTCCATTAAGATGGTAACCTTTCTTCTTATAATATTCACGAACACCTATTCCTGAAATAATTGATATATCGGTGAAACCCTTGCGGAATGCGATTTCTTCACCAATTTTCAAAAGCTTTCCTCCCAGACCCCTATGCTGAGTTCCTGATTTACTATTAGATTCACCTACATTTGTATGTTCACCATATACATGTAGCTCTCT
>MDSW01053007.1_pt1 | contig 34162 bp, 37 predicted proteins | sample 811171 | NCBI WGS metagenome assembly MDSW01 (sample SAMN05326641, study PRJNA326480) | marine metagenome | isolation source: seawater | place: Atlantic Ocean: North West | collected 2012 | reverse complement strand
TTTTATCTGACATAATTCCTAATACTGAATCAAATTGATCTTTAAAGTTTTCGTTTAACTCTATTAGTAAACTTTTAATATTTGTATTATCTAAGTGCTTATTGGCTCCTTTTAATATCATATGTTCTATTCCGTCAACATCAATTTTTATAAAATTTGGTACGTTTAATATTTTTGAGTCTAGTAAATAGTTTATAGAAGTTCCTAAAATTTTATATTTTTGTTTTGGGATAAAGTGTTTTCCTTGAAAATCATTTTGATAAGCAAATGTGCCCATCGACCAGCCTTCGATAAACTCTGATTCATTCATAGAGGCAAATTCATTAGTTTTATCACTCAAAGGAAATTGATTAATTTTTATTTTTTCTTCTAAATTATTTATTGAAATATTTCTGCTTAAGATTCTAAGATTATTAGTAGAAGGCTCAAAACTAATAATCTCTATATTTTTGTGCTTTAACGCCGCGTAAATTGAGTAAAGACCTATATTAGCGCCGATATCCCAAAATATAATTTTGTTGTTATCATTAAAACTATCTATCCACTCTAGGGTCTCTGGTTCTTTTTCATAAAAAGTCTCGACTCTCCATTTGGTGATCTTATTAGGAATGTGAAAAGAAATTTTTTTATTCAAAATTTTCTTTTCTACATAAAGATCTTTTTCGAAGAGATCTTTAAAATAATATAAGAAACTCTTTTTAAAAAATTTATCAATAATTTTATCTGCTGCTACTAGTAACTTATAAATTAGATTTAAGACGACCTTCATTTTTAAAAAATTACTTCACTTATGGTTTTTTTAATCCTATAATTGTCTTTCATTTCAACAATTTTTGGTTTACCTAATTTAAGAATTTTAATAATTCTTGGATATTTACCAATTCTCTTTTTATCTAAAAAAATATTTTTAAATATTTCCTTTTTTACTATTTGTTTTTTATAATTTTTAGTAAAACTTTTTAAATTCGTTGGTAACTTATATTTCTTGAGTAAATTAAATAAAAATTTAAATTTTTTGCTTTTTCCTTCACAATAATAGATTTCACAGAGCATACCTATTCCAACAGCTTCTCCGTGTCTAATTATATCCTTATCTTTGGTTTTCATAGACATTTCCACGGCATGTGCAAAAGTATGACCAAAATTTAAATTTAACCTTCTAGAATTTTCGTAAACATCATTTTTAAAAAACTTAATTTTTGTTTTTAAAGTAAGGTAAATTAATTTTGACATAAAATTAAAATCTCGAGATAAACATTTAGACTTGTTGTTAATAAGCATCTTGGTAATAATATTATTATCTATTATTCCTGATTTTATAATTTCTGGAATACCAGCAAGAAACTCTCTTTTAGGTATTAAATTAATTACATTTTTTGATATAAAAACAGTTTGGGGATGGTAGTAATTTCCTAAAGAATTTATAATATTTTTATAATTTATTCCTGTTTTGCCGCCTATACAACTATCTACAATAGCAGTCATAGTAGTTGGTATATGAAAATAAATTAATCCTCTTAAATACAGAGAAGCGGCTAAAGCACAAACATCTCCTATTACACCACCTCCACACGAGATTATTACTGATTTTTTTGAAAAGTTTTTTTCAATTAATTTATTGATAATCTTAAATAAAAATTTTTCATTTTTATTTTTTTTACTTGCTTCGACTTTTAAAAAAGTAATATCAAAATTGGTAAGTTTTAAATCATCTATCAAATATTTTGTAAATTTTTCACCTAAATTTTTATCTATAATAACCATCATCTTTTTATCTGAATAAAGTTTTGAAAGATTCCTCATAATGTCAGGGGACTCTTTATCCTTACAAAAAATGACTCTGTGATTTAAATTATTAATTTTATATAGTATGTTCATTTTGTATTTCTATAGGTTTTTACAACACTCTAGTTAAAGGTAACAAATGTCTTTTAAAATTATTTTTTGATGCGATTTCTTTAAACATCTCTCCTTTTTTCTTAAGAGAATATTCATATACTCCGGTAATATTTTTTTTCACTTTAATATTTGGCCAAATCTTATCTGAAAAAACATCAATATTCTCATTATCTGGAATATGATAAATTTTAACTCCATATTCAAGAGTTTGTATAGTAATACCAGTTGCTGATCCAAAAATAATAGAACAATTTTTTTTAGTTTTTTTAAAAATTTTTTCTTCTGTGTTTGAATTTTTTTTTTTAGTTCAATTGCAAATTGTTTATGTCGATTGCTATTTTTATTTAATGGATGAATCCTTAACTTGAAATGGTTAATAGAATTGTCGGGCATTGAATTTAAAAAATTATCAAAGTAATTTAGGTATTTTTCAAAATTTGTTATTTCATACGGCACAAATATAAATCCTCCATAATCTTTAATACTAGTTTTTTGAAATCTTAAAGATGGAATCACAGATATCTTTTTTATCGGCCAATTTAAAAACTTATTTAAAACATTTTTTTGATCATTTCCTGAAACAACTAATCTATCAATTAAATCTAATTTATACATCAGATCTAACTGTAGTGGCCAGCCAGCACAATGAAGGTAACATAATACTTTAGTTTTATTGTTTATCTTTTTTGCTTTTTTAATAATTCCATGTTGAAAAGGAATACCTTCGTAATTCAAGATTAAATTCTTAATTTTTGTCTTATTAAATAATTGATAAAAAATTTTTCTTATTTCTTCCATATATATGTACATATTTGAACATTCATGAACAATTTTTCTTGGAGAGAAAAAATTTCTTAAAATATTGCCTGATAAATTTTTCAGTAAATAAAAAATATCAAATGATCCTGATTTTTTTTTTTTAATAATAATAATGTTGCTTTTTAGTTTTAAAGGTTCAAAATTATCAAGCGATATTAAAAACCAAAATGAATTAGTATTTTTTGACGAAGTCTTAAAGTAATCATCAAAATAAGAACCGTCTTTCTTAAAATTATTTTTTCTACAATACGAGATTATTAGATTATCAATTTTTTTTTCTTTAATATACTTATGACAAAATAAGTCATGATGATAGGAGCTAGAAAACAAATCTTTCATAAAAAATTTAAAAAAGCTAAAATTCCAAGAATTTGTTAAAAATTTTAGTGTAAAATAGCCTGGGGTAAGAGCCCATGTTGTCATAAAGCACTTTGGACTTAAAGAAATGTCAATACCAGCTTTTTTACAATTAATAAAATATCGTTCAACTAAACTAACTAGTTTAATTTGTTCTTTAAAATGGTGTTTCATTAATAATATTTATTTAAAATTGAAATAACACTTTTCATTTGCTTTCTCGGCCCCAAAGTGACTCTTAAATAATCTTCATAGCCATTAACACCAGGGCCTTTTCTAGTTAAAATTTTTATTTTTTTTAACTCTCTTTCAATTCTTTTCTTTTTTTTTCCTAATTTAATATGAATAAAGTTTGCGTAAGTTTTTAAAAAAGGTATTCCAAATTTTTTAAGCTCTCTTTCAAAAAATGATTTTCCAATTAAAGTTTTATTAATGTAGTCTTTTACGTATCTTTGGTTTTTTAATAAAAATAAAACAGCTTTTGAAGCAGCTGAATTTATTTCGTACATTGGTTTATATTTATATAGCTCTTTTATTAAAGATTTATTTGAAATTAGATATCCAGCACGTAAGCCTGCTAATCCAAATGATTTTGAAAATGTTCGTAAAATTATCAAATTTGAAAATTTTTTAATTAGTTTAAGACATGATGGTCGATAAAAACCCTCATATGCCTCATCGATTAAAACAGGTATATTTAATTTTTTCGATTTTTTTAAAATACTAATAATTGTATTTTCTTCAATAATTGTACCTGTGGGACTGTTAGGGTTCGCTAATATAATTAATGAAATATTTTTATTAATTACGTTTAAAAGTTTATTCAAGTTTAATCTAAATCTTTTATCATAATTTATCTTAATTTGTTTTAGATTAAATAATTTTGAATAAACCTCAACCATCCCAAAAGTCGGTTCTATTGTAATTATTTTTTTTTTTTTATTTGTGCAAAAATACTCAAAGCACATTCTTATTCCAAACTCAGACCCTGCGGTTAGAACAAAATTTTCTTTTTTTAGTTTATTTAATTTAGATAATTCTGCATAAATTTTTCCAGTTTCTGGGTAGGCAGTAAGATCGAAGGAGTCTAGTTGAATTTTATTAATAATTTTACTTGTAAAATCTGAGACTCTCTCATTTTTGTCTAACCTCAAAAAGTTTTTTCTAGAGAACAAAGATATCTTGTCTCTTTTTAATCCTAAAATTTTTTTTATTTTCATAGAAAAGTTATTTTTGATATTTCTGCCAAGCTATTGAATGCTTTGACCCAATCAAAGTACCAGCAACATCACAAACATTACACGGATTAATACTTCTATCAGAATTATTTAATTTTTCTCTAGCTTCCATATACTTATCAGACAACCAAATGTCTTTAAAAGATTGTTTGTTAAGATTTCCTAGAATATTCTTTTTTCCCCAATCATGTGAACACATCAATACATCGCCGTTATAATCTAGAAAAAATTTATAGCTAGGATAGAAACACTTTTGCTTAATCTGATTTTTTTTTGGTGGAATCTTATATTCAGCGTTTTTAAGCATCCCTCCTCTATTGCTAAGGGTAATTCCAAAATTTTGCTCCTCAGGCAAATATCTTTTTCTTAATACATATTGGTAATCATTTAAGTTCATATCTTCTCCAAGTTTTTTAAATTTTAAATATTGATCCTCACCATCATAAAGACTAATTAACATTCGATCCAAACCATGATCATAAAGCTTTTGTAATCGATCTTTGTTAAGAACATCTCCGTTGGAAATTATTTCTGTTCTAGCTTTTGGATTTTTGGACTTGGCATATTTAACTAATTTATAAATATTTTTGTCTAACATTGGCTCAACAAATCCAGAGTAAATTATTAATCCTGAATAATTCAATTCGCTGAGCTCATCGCACAGTTTTGAATGTAATTTCTCAGAAATAAATTCATTTATATCTGGATAGTCTGGATCGCTCCTAGGACAAAAAGAGCATTTTCTATTACAAATCCCTGACTCACTAATTTCTACTTCGGAAGGTAAAGGTATTTGACTTGTGCCCAAATATTGTAGTCTTTCTTGGATAGATTGCTTTTTAAATCCTAGTTGAGGATCAATAAATTTAATTTCTTTTTTCATTTATAAAAATTATAAAACTTGTCCTTAATCATATACTTTTTTGCCTGAATAAAATCATTCCTTACATCTACTGAGAAACTATCCCCCTTTAAAGTAAAAGTTTTGATATTCATACCCATATCAAGAGCTCTCATTAATTCGATTTTCTCTATTTTTTCATTCTCTGTTGGTTTTTGTGCATTGTATCTTTTTAATGCATTGGGGCTGAAAGAAACGATTGATAAATGTTTCTTTAATTTCTTTTCTTTTTTTTCTAATCCAAAAGGAACTTGTGATCGTGAAAAGTAAATAATTTTGTTCATTTTATTTGATACAATTTTAACAATATTTTTATTAGGAATGTTTTCAATTAATAAATTTGGAACTACTATATCAGCATCACTATTTTTTAAGTGAAAATCTATTACTTTGTCTATGTGATGTGGATTTATTAAAGGCTCATCTCCTTGAACATCTACTATTAATCTGTATTTTTTTTTAATTTTTTTATATCCTTCTAATATTCTCTCAGAACCATTATTATGTTTTTTTGAGGTTAAAATAACTTTAGCGCCAAATTTCTTAGCGCAATTAAATATAGCTTTATCATCACAACAGATGTAAGCATCGTCAATTTTTTTTGAAAATAAAACTCTTCTATATACATGAATTATCAAAGGAAGATTTGCTATGGAAAGAAGAACCTTCTTTGGTAGTCTTTTTGAATTAAGTCTAGCAGGAATTAATGCTAGGACTTTGCCTTTCTTACTCACGAACTTAGCCAGCCCCCATCAACATTAATGTTTTCTCCATTTATATAAGAAGAGTCATCTGATATCAAAAATGAAATCAATTTGCTTATTTCCTCAGGCGAACCCCATCTATTCATAGGGATTCTGCTAAGTGTCCAATTATATAATTTTTTCTTTTTTTTAAATTTTTTATAAAATGAAGTTTTTATAAATCCAGGACTAATAGAATTTAGCCTTATTTCTTCAGAAGACAGTTCAGAAGCTAAACTTTTTGTTAATGATGTCAAAGCTCCTTTTGAAGAGGCATATGCTGATAGTTCTTTAAAACCTATTTCTCCAACTATAGAACTGACATTAACTACTGATCCTTTTCTTTTTAATTTTGATAAATAGTTTCTGTAGTTTTGAATTAAAAAGAAAATAGAATAAAAATTTACTTTAAAAACTTCGTGTAATTCTTTTTCTGTAATCAATGAGAATTTTTTCCTGAATCTCATTCCTGCATTATTAACTAGACCACTAATAATTTTTTTTGATTTTATAGAATCTTTAAAGGTCTTAAGAATTAATTTGTTGTTATTAACATTGCCTACAATTACTTTGTAAGAATTCTTGTGAAAAATATTAAATTTTTTTTTGTCTTTTTTATTTTTAATAAGCGCATAAACGAAGGCTCCTTCTCTAATACAATTTTTAACACTATCAAATCCTATGCCTTTGCCAGCACCTGTAATTAATATATTTTTTCTCCTAAGTATCATTTAAAGACTCCATCCATCATCGATAATAATATTCTGGCCAGCAATAAATTTGGATTTATCAGATAATAAAAATAGTATTGTTCCTACTACATCTTTTGCATCTAGCATTCCTTTTGAATTACAGTCGAAGCGATATCTTTTTAAAAAAGTTTTAGACAATTTTGTATTATCTTTTATTCCCCCAGGGCTAATACAATTTATCCTAATTTTTTTGTTTCTATAATATTTAGATAAATATTTTGTTAGGGCAATTATGCCAGCCTTTGCTATAGAATACTCTATAGGAGAAGTCATATTTAAATTTTTATAGTGGCTAAATTTTGGAGCTTGTACCCCTTGGATAGAAGCAATATTTATTATATTTCCTTTACCAACTTTAGTAAAATACTCTAAAAAAGTTTGAGCAAATAGTAAAGCTAATCCGATCTGATGAAATAAAGTATTTTTCAAATCCTTTTCTCTTATAAGTTCAAATTTTCTGCCCCAACCTTTTGATATAGGGTATAAACAATTTACAAAGCCATCAATCTTTTTAAATCTTTTTAAAGATTTCAAAATAGATAATTTAATCTTTTTTTTAGAATTTAAGTTGCTTTGAATAAAATAAACTTTGTTTGAATTTTTATAATATCTTTTTATTTCATTGATTTTTTTCTTATTATTATCGACGATAATTGCAATTCCACCAGAATTTATAATTCCTTTAACGACTTGGTTGCCAATTCTTCCTGCACCTCCTGCAACATAGATTACTGAATTTTGATTAATCATTTCTTAATAGTTGTCCCAGATTTTAAATCTTTTTTAATGAAAGATCCTGCTTGAATTACACAATTGCTGCCAATTGTAATTCCGTTTTTTAAAACTGCTCCACTTCCTATGAAAGTATTAGATCCTATTTTAACATGGCCGAGAACTATTGCCCCTGGAGCTACGTGAGAATTATCGCCAATCTTTGTATTGTGCTCAATTATGCTCGAGGTATTGATTATACAATTTTTTCCAATTATAGAGTCTGCGTTAACAACACAATTGTGCATTATAATAGTACCTTCCCCTATACTAACACTTTTACCTACGTATGAATACTTTGATATAATTGAAGGAAAAATAAACCCATAATTTTTGGCTGAAGAGTATATTTTTAACCTAGTTTTATTATTTTTAATCATTCCCACGCCAATGAAAGCATAGTTGTATTTTTTTTTTAATAAATGAAAATTAGAGTTGTTGCCAATTATTGGTATATCTAAAAGGTTTTTTGAGTTTTTATTTTCAGATATCAAACCTTTAATCTTAAATTTTTTTGTTGAGTCTATTACATCTAAACAAGATAATGCATGTCCACCCGACCCAAATAAAATTAGATTTTTCATAATATTTTATCAACAAATAAGTTGATTTTATTAGCAACAAATTTAATTTCTCTTTTTTTCAAGAAAGTAGAAGAAGGAATACAAAGTTTATTTAAAATGAACTTTTTAGTATTAAAAATTTCATATTTTTGAAATTTTGAGAACTTAGGTTGGTTGATTAATGGATTCCAAATAGGTTTGGTTTCAACACCATTTAACTTTAAATATCTAATAGCTTTTTTTATAATATTCTTTCTTGTTTTAAAATGAACAACATACATCCATTTGTTGCTTTCAGAGTATTTAGGACTATCAATTAATTCAACCTTATCTTGATTGAGCATTTTAGAATATATACGATAATTTTTCTTTTTTATATTGATAAAAGACTTTAATTTTTTCAATTGTGCAAAACCAATTGAACAGTTCACATTCGGCAATCTGTAATTATACCCGATATCGGAGTGAATATAAAAAGTATCATTCACTTTTGCTTGATTGGATAAAAATCTAATTTTTTTTGAAAGTTTAGAGTCATTTGTAACAACCATTCCCCCTCCGCCAGAAGTTATAATTTTATTTGCATTAAACGAAAGGCAGCCTAAATCCCCAAACGTTCCTAAATGTTTTTTTGTTTTATTTTCTTTATAAAAAGAGCCGAGCGCTCCTGCTGCATCTTCTATAAGAAAAAGATTATTTTTTTTACATATTTTTTTAATATTAACTATATTAGCCGCTGTACCAAAAACATGAACAACAACAACAGCTAAAATTTTTTTCTTTGATTTTTTATTATATAAGATACCTTTTTTTTTAAATGTCTGTTTTTTGATAAAATTTTCAAGACTTATACAGTCTAAGTTTAAATATTTATCAACATCTAAAAAAATTGGAGAAGAGTTATTGTAAATTGTTGCATTAGCAGTAGCTATGAAACTCACTGAAGGCATCAAAATTTCATTATCCTTAGATGCCCCTATAGCTCTAAGAGCTAAATGCAAAGCAGAAGTTCCATTTATGCAACTAATAGCATGCTTTGCTTTCGTAAAATTTTTAATTTCATCTTCAAATTTTTTTATAAATTTTCCTCCAGCTACCCAACCATCTCTAATTGTAGATGAAGATGCTTTAATCTCTTCCTTAGATAAATTTGGCAAACTTAGATTTATCATCTGAATATTGTATAATTTCCTTTTTGATAATTTTTGTATTTTTTATTTTTTAAATTTTGTATAATTTCTTTAATGCCTTTTTCCAAGCTCCAAGAAGGTTTAAAACCAAGCTTTTTAATTTTATCGAAATTAACGTAATAATTCCTCATATCTTTACTTTTGTTTAAAAAAATAATTCGTGGTTTACTAAAAAATCTCCTAATTTTTTTTGCAAGCATTAACTTAGTAAAATTATTTTTACTTGATCCAGCGTTAAAAATCTGAAAATTAACTTTATTTTTTTTTGCATTAAAAACCATATTTATAATTCTAGCAAAATCTCTTGTATGACAATATGGTCTCCATGTATGCTTATCATAGATTTCTAGTGTTTTTTTATCGTAAAGCGTTTTAACAAATTCATTAACTGTCAAATCAAATCTCATTCTTGGTGAACTACCATAGGCTGTTGCAAATCTAAGGACTGTACAAATTTTATTAGTTTTATTTTTCTTTTTCATCAAAAGTTTCTCTATTTTTACTTTGGACTTCGCGTACAGTGAGATTGGTTTTAAAGGTGATTTCTCTTTTACAATTTGATTATTTCTTGAAATTCCATAGTTAGAACAAGTTGATACGAAAATTAGTCTTTTGATATTGCTCGCTAAGCAAGTATTAATTAAATTTTTTGTATAAATCTCATTGATTTTTATTGATTCTTGAGGATATTTTTTTGTAATTGGATCACCAACTAGCCCTTGAAGAATAAGAACATAATCGTGATTTTTTAGAATTTTTTTAATTTTATTTATATCTTTGATATCTCCGAATATTATGTTCCTTTTTTTATTTAACCTTAAATATCTTCTCTTATATTTTTCGTACAACAAATTGTCGTAAGAAAAACACGTATAGCCTACTTTATCTAATTCATTTTGTACTATACGGCCGATATAACCCTCGCCTCCAAAAACTAATAATTTTATTTTTTTCATATAATATTTTTTATTATTTCAAAATTTGGGATTTTTTTTCTTTCAGAAGACAAGTAATTTTTTTTAAATTTATAAATAATATTTTGATTAATCTTTTGTAAAAACATCTTTTTATTAGGTAAATCAAAATTATCTATATTAAATTTTTTTATCCCGAGCATATCACATATAAAAAAAGTCATCTTTTTTAATCTAGGATCATTATTGTAATCATCTGAGTATATAATCACTAAAGTTTTATTATAAATGAGGGGATAAGAAATTCCGGTCGATGTGGTAGAAATTACAAATTCTGAATTTTTTACTAAATCTTTAGTCAAGCCATAAAAAGTTTTTCTTTTATAAAATTTTCTTTGATTTTTATTTTTTACTTTTGGATGAAGAGCAATATAAATGGGAATATTATATTTCCTTTCAACTTGCTTTAAAAAAAAATTAAGTGAGGTAAAATAATTTTCTTGATTGGTAAAATATTTTTGTTTCATTATCACAGAGTCAGATATTTCTGCTGGACCAGGATTAGCAAGAAATACAGCATATCTTTTTGTGGGTGTTTTCTTTTTGATGCTATCTTTAATAAGTGTACTTGAATAGTCCCAAGAGTTTCCATTAATAACTGAAAAACTTTTTTTAAAAGTCTTAGTTAGATTATTTTTATTAGTGCATAAAATAAAAAAATTATTTTTTTTTATTTTATAAAACAAAATAAACTTAAATATATATAAAGATAAAATTTTGTTTAAAGTTTGTAATGACCAAATTGGTCTTAGGATAATAGATTTAATTTTATCAATATAAAAAAATATATTTCTTTCATACTTAGATAAAGAATATTCTGGAAAACCAAAGTTTAAAAACTCTAAGACTTTAATATTTTCATTATTTAAATAATTAAAGTATTTAAACGCTGATAAATGGTTAAAGCTTAAAAAGCTAATGACAAATACCCTTTTGTTTTTTGTATGGTTTTTCATTTTTGTTTTCCAATCAGTGAAATTATTAAATGATAAAATGTTAAAATTCTTTTTTTTGAACTTTTCCGAAAATAGTCTTGAAAAGTTTTTTTTATTGATCATATATAGGTTATGCACTTCTATTTTGTAAAACTTATTTAGAAAATTTAGTTCATACTTATAAAATTCAAATTCTCTAAAATATCCTGGCCATAAAACAACTATTAATTTATTGAGTTTACGCATCAAAAATTTAATTTTTGGGCTTAACAGGTCCGTAGGGTTTCGGTTTTATTTTAAGATTTATATATTTATATAATTTTAAAAATTCTTTATAATTTTTTTTATCATATGGAAAAGTACCAGCTTCTATCATTTTGCTTTCATGCCATGCTCCAGCAAAATGTAGAAAATAGTTATCTCTAAGACTGGCATTTATACATTCCTTAATAATATTTTTATCCACATTAGGCCTGTATAAAAAAGGATATTTCCATGCCATCTCATAAAGCCATATAGCTTGAAATTTATAATCAAGAATTTTTATTTTTCCTAATTTATTTATTTCATAATTAAAAGCAGATTGATCACCTCCTGTTAGAGAGACATCATCTTTTGTATATTTAAAATAAAATCTATTAAAAAAATTTTTAAATTTTCTACAATTAAAAACGAACACTCCTGCACAATAATAATCTTTAAAAACTTTATATTTGTGAAATTTGTATTTTTCTTTAGGTGTAAAAAATATTGATGAATTTAACGGATACTTTTTAGAATAATATTTATTTCTATAGAAAGAAACTGTTTTAAGTATTTTATTTAAAGAAAAAGGTAAATTATGATGAACTGAAACAACAGATATTTTGTTTTCATTATGATATTTAAAAATATTAGGACTTTCAGGATTTATAATAATATCAGAGTCTAAAAAAGCTATATTTCTTATTTTTTTCGAAACATTTTTATAAAGAAATTCTCCTATTAAATATTTTTGCCAATTAGCTTTTTTAGCACTATCACTTTTATCGATTTCATCTGAAATTACAATTATTCCTAAATTATGATTTTTTGCATAAAGTTTCCAACTTTTATAGGAATATTTAGTAAAAATTTTGTAGTGTTTGCCCGTAGCAATAGTGCATAAAATATTTTTACTTGTTCCAATTTTTTTTAAAATTTTGAACATTATTTCTTTCTAACTTTTTTTGCTGCAATCATAAATGTTGAAGAAAAAGGAATCATTGGCAACTTATTATTTTTTGAAGAGGTATAAATGTACTTAGAAAAAAATTTATAGTTTTTATCTTCATGAAATATTGATGTTGGAACTGGATGATAATTTATGGGATAAATATCTATAATTTTAAAATTTGTCTTTTCTAAAATATTTGCTAGTTGAAGGGGAGAAAATTGATGCCTTACATCAACTTTTACCCCACCTGTTTTCGGTTGTCTAAATTTAACTTTTTCAAATTTTTTTTGTTTTAATCTTAAAAACTCACTTAATTTAAGATTTGTTAAATTTATAGCTTCTTCATAAAAATTATTAAAAGTTTTAAGATTATTTTCTAACCTAGAAAATTTATTCAATGAAAATATATTGAAAAGTCTATTTCTAGAGCCAAAAATTAAAATTCCTTTTTTATCTAATTTTTCATTTGAAAGCTTAAAAAAATCTTTTATTTGAGGTATCGATAAATATTCAATAAATCCATTTGCAGATATACAATCAAATAGTTTATCAGTTTTATATTCAAAAATTGATTTACAAATAAATTCTAGTTTTTTATTTTTATATTTTTTTTTTGCTATCTTTATCATTTTTTTGGAAAAATCAATTCCAATTGATAAATCTGTAATTTTAGAAGTTATAAAAGATAAATCACCTGAACCACATGCTACATCCAAATGATTTTTTAATTTATATTTTTGTATATTGTCAATTACATATTGGTTTCTCTGGTAAATAGTATTTATTAAACCAGCAGAAGTATGCTTTGAACTTTTAGACCAATCTCTAGCCTTTTTTTCAAAAAAATTTTTAGTTTGTTTCTGTTGTTTTAACATATATTTGTTTTCATTTATTTAAAGTCGTTAGTATCAAACCTCGGCAATGTAAAAATATTATTCAAATTTTTTTTATTAACTGTTCCAGGTTTTGAGGTTAGAGCAAAAGAAATATTGTATTTTTTTAATAATTTAATAGAATCGTGATTGTACGAACCATAAGGATAAGCAACAGAAAGTGCTTTATTAAAAATTTTATTTTTTTTAAAAAAATTTATTGATTTTTTTAATTCATTCTCTTGTTCTCTAATTTTTAGAGTTTCCCACCAATAGTGGTTATATCCATGCGATCCAAAAATCATTGCATTTGAAGCCATTTCGGTCATATTTCTTTTATCTATATAAATTTTTTTAGAGATTGAACTTTCACTTGATTTAAATATTCTATTAAAAATTAAGTCTAATATTTTTTTTCTTTGAGGAAGCGGTAGATAGTTTTGTAAGAGAGTTTTTATCAAAATTGTCTCTTTATCATCAAATCTTCTAGACAATTTAAGCTTGTTTAGACTCAATTCACTTTCTTTAATCCCAAAATACTTTTTTAAATAAAAAAAAATTAACTTTAATACTTCCTTATTTCTTTCTTTAGCAAGAATTAAATGGATTTTATTTACATCTAAAACGATCTTATTTTCTATTGCCTTTATTGGGGGATAAAAAAAACCAGAAATTTTTTTTTCTGACAAGATTGGAAAAACATATTTGTAATGATCAGCATATCCATCATCAAAAGTTAAAACTACAGAGGGTTTTTTTCTAATATTTTTTGATTTTAAAATACTGCTAAACTCATCATTATTTAAAATATTAGTATTTTTTTTGAAAAAATTAATTTGATCTTTAAATCTTTTTAATTCTAAAAAATTTAATACTTTATCTTTATTATTTTTTTCTCTTACGTAATGATACATTACTATGTAAATATTATTTTCCTTTAGATTAATTTTAGGCATTTTTTTTAACTATTAAGATAATTGTATCAGTGAATTTTTTTTTTATTAATAAACGCTCATATTCTATTTTAGACTTTTTGTTTGAATAGTTTTTAAGTTCATTATGACCATTAGGTCTTTTATTGATAATCCAATTTAGATGATTGTCGAGATTATATCGTTGGTAGTAAAAAAGTTTTTCTATTTTAAAACCGGAGTAGATTAATAATTTTTTTAATACTTTATCTGAAAATATTATTAAGTGTTTCTTACAAAATGAAAGATCTTTATATTCTTTAATGTTTAATAAATATAATAAATTATTAGAATTTGGGACCTCAATGATTAATCTTCCATTTTTATTTAGTAATTTTTTTGCTTTTTTTAAAATTAAATCTGGAAATTCTAGATGGTCTACTGAATTAAAAAAAGTGATAAAATCAAACTTACCATTTATTTCTGATAGATCTTTAAATACCTTAATTTTATTTTTTTTTAAATAATTTATACATTTGTCTCTTTTTTCTACTGCAGCAATATTGTCTCTATTAAATTGTTTTAAAAATTCTCCATATCCGGCTCCAAAATCTAAAACACTTTTATTTTTAATGATATTTTTAAAATTATTAAATCTTCTTCTTTCATCGTCTATTATTTTAGTTTTTAATTTTTTTTTATTATACTTTAAATAAAAATTCTTATTTTTTTGATTATCTTTGAATAATTGGTCAAATTTACTGTTTTTAGTGTAAACAGATTTCTGCAAAAAATAAAAATTATTTTTTTTATCATAAAAAACTTTATTTTTTTTCTTTGAGTCTCTAACATAATTGCTTACCACTCTTAAATCTTTTAAGTTGGCAAAATTCAATTTCTTTAAAAGCTTAAATAGTGGATTCGAAATTTTTGCTTTTTCTAACATTTATTTTTTGATTTTATTGATTTTTTGAAGTTGTTCGTGTGTTCCTATATCATACCAATCTTCATGGATTGGATATGCATTAACAGTATGATTTTTTTTCAATGTGCTTAAAAATTCTATCATATTTAAATTTTTTTTAAATTTTACTTTTTTTATCGCTTGATGATTGAAAGCATAAACCCCTGCATTTATGTTTGCTTGAAAGCTTGGTTTTTCTTCAAACTTAGTTATTTTAAATCCCTTAGTGCTGATTACTCCATATGGATGTTTTAAATAATAACTATGAGTAACAACTGTTGAAAAAGATTTTTCTTTTTTGTGAAAGTTAATTAAATCAGAAAGATTTACTTCAGATACAACGTCACCATTCATTACTATAAAAGGTAATCTGCTTCTATTACTTAAATATTTAATAGAGCCTGCGGTTCCTAAAGGTTTTGTTTCTTTTATATAACTTATATTTACTCCAAATTTTTTCCCGTTACCAAAATATTTTTCTATTATGCTGCCTAAATAATTGATTGATATAGTAATATTGGTAAAACCCTCATGTTTTGCTTTGGTAATTATGCTCTCTAAAACAGGTTTCCCAGCAATTTTTACCATTGGCTTAGGAATAGATTTTGTAATCGGCATTAATCTTAATCCTCTTCCCCCAGCCATAATCAAAACTGTATTATCAAATTTATTTATAAGTTGTTCCCGAATAGTAAAAAAACCTTTTACTTGCTTTTTAGAGTCAACGAGTGGAGCTGAATGAACTTCTTGGCTAGTCATTAATCTTTGAATTTTTTGAAAATTTTTATCTTTACTTGAGAATGTCAAAGGTTTTAAATTAATAATAGATTTAATGCTACTAGAAAGACTTAATCCCTTTCTCAAAAGGCCTCTTCTTATATCTCCATCAGTAATTGTTCCAATTAAACGATTTTTTTTGTTAGCAACAATTGCTATTTGTCTTGTTGATTGATTTAACTTTTTTATAACTTCTTCTACACTCAAGAATTCTCTAACAACTATTGATTTTATATCTTTTTTATTTGTTATTAAGACAATCTCAGCCATTTTATCTAACTTTAAAATAATTTTTTAATAAGTTTACAATTTTTAAATTTGTATTTTTTTTATAGTAAGGATTAAAATAATTTTTATAATGTTTTTTATTAATAATTTTTTTCAATTTTTGGGATATTTCCTTTGAATTATAAGTTGTATTAACAATACTTTCTGATTGCTCCCTTCCAAATTGCCTTTTTCCAATATTGAGTGTTCGACAGCCTAAACTTGGAGCTTCAATTATTCCACTTGAGGAATTTCCAATAACTATGTCGACAGTTTTTAAACATGAAAAATAAAAATTTCTACCAAGTGAGCTAATAAAAACGGAATTTGGATTTTTTTTTGTAAAAATTTTTATTTTCTCGATAAAGTACTTATGGCCAATATCATTACTAGGTTTTGAAAAAATCATTCCAATGTGATTCAATTTACTCAAGCTTTTCAATAAAGAATTTATTTGTTCCCTATAATCAATATTTTCTTTTGTTGTTGGATGAAGTGTAACTAGAATATTTTTTTTTTTGAATTTAAATTTCAAAATTTTTTCTAATTCTATTTTCGAGTAAAAATTAATATCATTAAGATTACTTACACTTGGTGATCCTACATGAAATATATTTTTTTTTTCTATATCGTATTGAATTAATTTTTTTTTGCTTTTTTTTGTTGCTACTAAATGTAAGTTAGACATTTTAGAAATTGAGAATCTGAAAGCATTATCAATTGAACCTCTGGTAATTTCACCTCCATGAATGTGAGCAACAGGTATATTCATCAAAAAAGCTGCGTATGTTGTTAAAAAAACTTCAAACCTATCTCCCAATAGTAATAATAAATCTGGCTTTATAGAATTTAATTTTTTTGAAATTGCTTTAACCAAAATTGAGCTTTGGTTTATTACTGATTGATGGTCATCCTTATTTATCTTAATGTAAACTTTGTGATCAATGCTTATTCCATCATCAATCATTTCATTAATTGTTTTACCAAAATATTTTGAAAGATGAGCTCCTGTTACTATAATTTCAAGTTTGAAAAATTTTGATTTTTTAAATAAAGAAATAAGATTTTTTAAAATTCCGTACTCTGATCTAGATGATGTAAGTATGCAAATTTTTTTTCTCATAATGATTCATAAAATTCGCAACTTTTACAAGGATTATACTTTCCATTGATAAAGTCTTGATTTTTTTCATAAATTTCTTTGTTTTCATAAATTGATGAGAGCTTTGAATTTTTCAAATCACCCTTAAAATATTTTAATGAATAGTCATGACAACATAAAGAAACACGTCCATCAGGAATTAAAACTCCTTGGTTTAACCTTCTGTTTGAGCAATAAAACAGTTGATTATCTTTCTTATTATTTGCTAAAGAATTTGTATAAAAATCCTCTTTTAAATCTTTTTTCTTTAAATTATCTCCAGCTCTGGTGTGTAAATGTTTTCTTAAATCAACATTTTCTTTTTTTAAAAATCCTTCAACTAATAATTTTTCTATAACTTTCTTTACTTGTGGTTCAAAATCATCTCCAAAAACTAAAACGAACAATTTATTTTTCAAACGTTTTGATTGAAATTTAACCACTTCTTCTAAGTTTGAAAGATAGTCTTGGTCTACTTTTAATTTCATATAATTTTTATTATCTGGAAGGTGAAGTAGTATTTGGAAAAAATTATTTGTTTTTTTTAAAAATTCCACACAATTACTGTGGCCGTGTAGAGTGGTATTGAGTAATTGTTTATTTCCATTTTTTTTAATTATTTCACTAAATTCTGGAAAATTTTTGTTACCAAGAGCTTCGCTGTATCCTGTCCAGTGTATAGTTACATTTTTTTCAATATTTTTTGCAGCTTCTTTTAAAGTTTCAATTTGCATTCTTTTTTCGAACAATTTTCCATTTGCTTTATGAAGTTCCTGAGGGCAGTAAGAGCACATCATTGCACATCCTATTGTGGTTGAAATTTCCAAAGTACTGTAATTTTTTGTTGAGAGTTGTTTTGAAATAAATGAGTCCAGTTTTTTAGACTTAAAGAAAAATCTTAAGATCTTAAAAATAAAAATATCAAGTTTTAGAAAATAATTTTTAATCATATTTTATTAATTAAAGCTTTGGCAACTTTAAGATCTGCTTTTGAATCTATGTCTAAAAATCTTTCAGCGGGTACAACAACTCCTTTTACTTTGCCTTTGTAAATAAAACTATTTTTTAAAACATAATTAGGTTTAGTTACATAGACACTGTTAGCAAGATTATAAACTTTTGGAAGCTTATCTCTGGTTTTAAAATTTTTTTTATCAATCAAAATTTTTATTAAGTTTTTTTTATTTTTTTTAACCATATTAAAATAGGGATTTCTTTCTGCCTCAGATATTGTTGTAACTAAATCTGCGTTATCAATTCTAAGAGTTTGTATGCATCTAGTTACATCTTTCTTTGTTGTAAAAGGAGATGTACAAGGAAGCACAACCATAGTATCAAATTTTGAAATTTGGTAGGCTTGTTTAATTGCATGAGACCAAGCTTTAATTTCTTCAGATTGATCTTGTGATAATTTTTTAGGCCTTGTAATCAAATTAATATTATTTTTTTTACCGAAATACAGTATCTTTTTACTATCGGAGGAAAGGAATATTTTATCGAAAAGCTTAGTTTTTTTTGCAAAAATTATCTTTCTTTCAATAAGAGTTTTTCCTTTTATTTTTTTTAAATTTTTATTTTTTATTCTTTTTGATCCACCTCTTGCAAAAATAAAAGCAAATATCTTTTTTTTAGATCCCATAAGCTTTAAACCAGTTGTTAAACATTTTCATACCATAATTAATTTTTTTAAATTTTTTATATTTAGTATGGGCAATTTTTTTGATAAAAGAATATCCAATAAATCCTGCGCAACCAGTAACTAAAATATTCATGACTATTTTGTTTGAATTAGCTTTTCTTTATCAAATTTAAAAATTTCATCACATAAGTTTAAAGTGCTTAATCTATGCGAGATAATTATAATTATCATATCTTTTTTTAAAAAAGTTATTTCATTAAGGATTTTTTCTTCAGTTTTAGTGTCCAAGGAGCTAGTAAATTCATCCAAAATTAAAATTTTGGGCTTACTCAAAATTGCTCTTGAAATACCAACTCTTTGTTTTTGACCTCCAGAAATCTTATCTCCGAACTCTCCTATACCTGTGTCCAGTCCTTTGTCTGAAGAATTTATGAATTCATCAAGATTTGCATTTTTAATACTATTATCAAGATCAATTTTATTTATCTCTTTTTCGGGAAGATGCAATAAAATATTTTCTTTAATTGTTCCATCAAATAAAAAAATTTCCTGAGGTACAAATCCGATATTGTTTCTCCAAGATCTGAGGTTGTTAAAAATATTTTCTCCGTTAAATAGAATTTTTCCTTTTAATGGTTGCAGAAAACCCAAGATTAAATTGATTAAAGTTGTTTTTCCTGAACCGCTAGGACCACATATTCCGTATATTTTTCCTTTATCGAATTGTAAATTTATTTCCTTAAAAACAGTTTTGGTATTACTGTAAGAAAATCCTAAGTTTTCAATTTTTAATGAAAAATCACTTTTACTTGAAATATCTTTTTTATTAGTAGTATGACCCAAATTAGCTTTACTTAAACTTTGTACTTCCTCGCTTACAGTATTTAATACAACTTGTTGATATAAAATTGCTTGGATCGAATTCATTATTTTAGTTAAAGAAGGCATTATTCTAAATGCGGCCGCAGTAAATACTCCAATTACAACGATTATCTCTGATAAATTTTTTCCATCCACAACCATAAATGATACCGCAGAAAGAAAAGTGACTATAACAAGCCATTCAAGCCAAAGTCTTGGCAGAGAACTTATGAAATTGTGTTTAAATTCTGATTGAACAATTTTATTATTATTTAAAAAAAACTTTTCAAAAATATGTTTTGCTCTATTTAAAATTTTAATTTCTTTAATGAGTCTAAAACTTTCATTTTGAATTTTAAGAAGATTTCCAGAACTCTCTTGTCTAATTTTACCCCAAAGTTTCATCTTACCTTGGATTATCTTATAAAATAAATATCCAATTAAACTTAAAATAACAATTACAAAAAAAGAGATTTTTGGCTGAAAAATAATTATAAAAAGACTTATTCCAAGCATAACTAGTGCTTCATTTATTAATATGATTGTAGATTTAATTGTATAAACAATAAGATTTGTTTCTCCAATATTTCTAATAAGTTTAGATGTATTGTTTTTTAAATGAAATTCATAAGGTCTGTTAATATAAAGCTTAAAAAGTGTATTGGATAAACTAGCTCTAATATTAGCTAGATATCTAGATTGTAAATAAGAAAAAAATGTAAGAAAAATAGATTTTATAGAGTAAATAAATACTAAAATTAATACAATTCCCATTATATCTAAATTATTTAAAAAATTTAAAAATTCAAATATTTCAAAATTAATTCCTCCTCTAACCAAAGAATTAAGAAATGGAATAATTAATCCAACACTTAAGATCTCCAAAATCATCGCAAAAAAAGATAAAATTAAAAAAAGATATAATTTTCTGTAATCTTTTTTGCTAAGTATTAATTTTAACTTATGAAATGTGTTTGTAATCATAACTGTATAATTTTTTTCATTTTTGAAGATTTTTTTATTGCTAAAAGAATTTTTAACGTTTTAATCCCGTCGTTTAGATCTACCATAGGATTTTCTTTTTTTTTAATTGTATTAAAAAAGTTTTTTAATTGTTCTAATTGAGTATGATTTATATCGTATTTGTTATTTCTAAAAATAAACCTATTATCTTTTTTAATTTCATCCTTTAGTAAATTCCAACTATAATTATGCTTTTTTGTAATTACTTCACATTTTCTTTCTTCATAATCATTTACTAGACTTAAATTTATATCCGCTGTAACTCCAGATTTAAGTCTTAAAAAAATCTTGGCAATATCTTCAATATCTAATCTTAATTTTTTAGTATTTTTAACTGTTGCAAAAACTTCTAGTACGTCTCCAAATATCCATCTTAGATAATCAATTTCGTGGCTTAATTCAAAAAGAATACCTCCGCTTAGTTTTTTGTTCGCTGAGGAAAATTTTTTGTAGTTCTTATTTTTTCTCCAGTTTACCAAATTTGTCAAACATCTAATAGAAATATGGATAATTTTATCTTTTTGGTTTTGAAATTGATTTTTAAAAAATTTTGCACCTTTCATAAACCGCAAATTATATCCAATTTGAATATTCAATTTTTTACTTTTAGTAATTGTTTGGAGTTTTTTTATTCCTTTTAAATTTAAGGATAAGGGTTTTTCTATTAAACAATGAGTATTTTTTTCCGCAAGTTTAGTTGCAGTTTTAATATGAAGACTACTTGGGTTAGAAATAATGGCAGCATCTATTTTTTTGTTTTTTGTAAATTTCTTAAATTTATAATCAAATACTTGATAATTTTTAAAAAAAGAATTTATATTTTTATAATATCTTTTCCCGATAGATCCTAAACCAACAATTGCTATATTCATAAAAAAGAATTAATAGATTTCCTTGATTAAATTTTTGAAAATAAGATTGTCTTTTTTGTAAACGACTAATGGATAAATAAATTTTTTTTTATTTTTTTCAAGTTCTAACTGGTTACAATAAAAAGTATTATCAAGAATTTTTTTCAATTTTTTGGAGTTGTAAGTATTCGTCCAAAAAGGTCCATTATAATTTTTAGCGTAAAAAGTTGAATACGGACTCTTATTTTTTTTTACTCGTCTATGAAACTCAAACAGAAATGCTGTTCTTTTTCCTCTAGCCATCAGTTCCCAGCCTAGAGTAGAAGAATGGGTAATAAAAAATTTATAATTTAATGCGTTTTTATATGAACTACTCCAACCTAGTTTGTGCAAAAACTTATAATTTCCTTTTCCAATAACCCTGTCAAAATAACTCTTTTCTTCGTTCTGGCGTGTTGGGTTGCAAGATAGAACATAAAGTTTTTTTTTCATGTTTTCACAATAGTGTCTCAAGTTTTTAAATAAAAATTTTTCATATTTTTTTGTAAGAATTTGACGCATTTTTCCATTTCTAAATCTAAATTGAGAAATAAAGACTACTTTGTCATTAATAACTTTTTTTTCTTTAAAATAATTATTTTTGATTGATCCTGTTATGATGTATTCTTTTGCATCGACAAATTTAGAATAAAAATCCCTTCCGCTAGCACCAAAAGTACAGACATAATCAATCTTATACTTTCGAGATAGATTATCTTTTTTCCTTTTTGCCAAAATTTCATTTAAAGTAATCTCAGACAAAGAAGCATGTTGAATAATAATAATCTTTAAATTTGGAAAAAACTTTTTAAGACTCAAGAAAAAAGTATTATAAGAAGTACAAGTAATCATTATTTTTGGATTAATAATCTTTATTTGATTGATTAAATATTTTTGATAAAAAGTTAAATCTTGATAATCCCAAAACCTCAATATAGTTAGTAAAAGAACATATAGGTTAATTTCTTCCTTTCTTGCCTTTAAAAAAGTATATTCATATTGAGATAACATTTTATAAAGGTGAAAACTTGTAGCTGGATCAATTACAATGATTTTCTTCTCACAAGGAATCATGATTCTTAATTTAAAATGTAATAAAAATTTTAGAATTTTACTCACTCTGAAACTAAATTTATTTTAATATTAACTCTTTTTTCAGCAAATTAATTATTTCTTGCATATTTAGAGTTTTAGTTTTCTCATTTTGAAAATTTTTTATTTTCTTTTGTTTTGGAGAATTATAATTAATTACATATAAATTTTTGGAAGTTAAAAGTTTTTGTTTTTCTTTATTGGTAAAGAGCTCTTCATCAAGTTTTTCCCCTTCGACTTTTCCAATTATTTTTATTTTTTTCTTTGATTTAAAATATTTTAGTAATGCTTTAGCTAGATCATATATTCTAAATTTGCCCATACTCTTCAGGACAAAAATTTCTCCGCCCTTCATATTGTTAATTACTTTTAAAGTTAAATTGGCCGCTGTATTAATTGTCATAATATACCTTGTCATATTCTTATTAGTAACTGTGAGGGACAAATTAGATTTTATTTGGTCTAAAAATTTAGGCACTACTGACCCTCGAGATCCAATAACATTTCCAAATCTGACCGCAGAAAAAATCGTATGTCCTTTTTTTCTGAAATTTGCATTTAATATTTCTTTCTCTGCGCTCAATTTAGTTTTTCCGAGTATCGAAGTGGGAGAGACCACTTTGTCGGTACTTATAAATAAGAATTTTTTAACTTTACTTTTAATTGAAGCCCTAATCATATTTTTTGTGCCATTTATATTAGTTTTTAAAGCTTCCTTTGGATTGTATTCGCAAATAGGCAAATGCTTCATTGCGGCAGCGTGTATTACTATGTCGATGTTTTTAGTAGCCTCCAAACATCTATCATATTCTCTTACATCTCCATGCAATAATCTTATCTTCGCCTTCTTCATTTTAATTCTAAAAGAATAATTTGACCGCAGCTTTGTATCTAAATCTTTTGTAAGTTCGTAAAGACCATTTTCATCATTACTTAAAGCTCTCACTACCTTGCAATTTAACTTCAAAAAAGATTTAACTAAAATACTCCCAATACTTCCAGTAGCTCCAGTAATTAAAATTTTTTTGTTTTTAAAATAATTTTTTTTCATTAATAAAAATTTTTATTGATATTTTTTTTTATGAATTTTTTAATATTTTTGGATATAAAATTTATTTGATTGTTTGTTAGGTTGTTATGCATTGGTATTGATATTATTCTTTCAAAAACGTAGTTACAGTTTGGTAACTTATATTTTTTAAACATTTTTGCATAAAATTTATGTTTATGAGCAGGAATATAATGAACTGTTGTGTCTATATTCTTCAATTTAAGATAATTAATTAAATCATCTCTCGAGGTTTTTAATTTTTCAGTATTTAATAAGAGTGTATAAATATAGTGAGTAGAACGGTTATTTTTCAATATTTTTATTGGTCTAACTAAATCATCATTGATTAATTCGCTAAAGAGATTTGTATACAGATTGGCAATTTTCTCTCTGTCAGGAATAATTTTATCTATTTTCTTGAATTGAGCTAAAGCAATAGAAGACTGAACGTCAGACATATTATATTTATATCCTGGCACGGTAACGTTATATTTCCAATTTTCTTTTTTATTATTAATCCTTTTAAAAGGACTTTTTTCCATACCGCAAAAAATAAGCTTTCTTATTCTTTTTTCTATTTTTGAATTCTTGACAGAAATTATACCCCCTTCTCCACTAATTATTATTTTATTTCCGTATAAGCTAAATACTGAAGCTTCAGTATCTAATGATCCTACGTACCTGTTGCCAATTTTTGATCCTATAGCAGTAGCTGCATCCTCTATAATTTTTATTGGTTTGTTTTTACAAATCTGTTTAATTCCAAATATATCTGCAGGATTTCCTCCGTAATGAACTGGCAATATGCACTTTGTATGTTTATTGACCTTTTTGTTCAGGTCTTCTAAATCTATATTAAAATCTTCTCTGTTAATATCAGCTAAAACAATTTTAGAACCTATATGATGTAAATTGTTTATTGTTGAAACAAATGTAAATGGAGAAGTAATTACTTCATCATATCTTCCAATATCGCAAGCCACTAAAGATGCATGCAGACCATTTGTGCAAGAGTTGACAGCTATTACATTTGATAATTTAAATTTTTTTTTTATTTGTTCTTCTAATTCTAGAGAAACTTTCCCATAAGTTAACCATCCAGATTTCAAAACTTTTTTTACAGCTGAAAACTCTTTATTGTCTATGGTAGGTTCAAATAATTTTATTTTTTTCATTTTTGTAAAGGCATAGCTCCGCACTTTAACTTGAGCGTATTTTCAAAGTTAAGCATTCTTTTAAGGGTCTAAACTGGTCGATAAAAATTTTTACTATTTTCGTCAACCGTAACAAAATAATTTCCTAGTGAAATTTTTATTTTGTTATTTCTTTTTTCAACTATTTTGAAAACTAAATTTTTAAGCGGTCCGTTTAAAAATTTACCTTTATCTCTTATTATTGACTTAAAAAATATATTTTTTATAAAACCATTTTCGTCTTCAAAAGTTTTGCAATTAGAAATAAAATTAATTATTTCTTTTTGAGCGATTGTGCTTCCGTCTAAAAAATATTTTAATCCTCGGGTAAAAAAATATTTACTTAAACTATTTTTTTCTTTAAATTTTTCATGTTTACAAAAAATATAATTTTCTAATAATGGTTTACATTGAAATACCAATTTACCCTTAATTCTCGATTCTATAGATAATTTAGGTTGGTAAAAATCAACTTTATCATTAATTTTTTTTTCTAAATCTCTTTCAAAAATTTTTGATGAACTGTTTTTTATTTTAGCTATAATCCACATATTTTATTGAGTGTTATTTTTGTCTTGAAAATTTTGACTATCTGAAATATCAACTTCTCTCTTAAGTTCATCATATTCTTGCATTTTTCTTTTCATAAAATTAATTGTAAGCTTAGTTCTTTCTGCAATACCTTTTGGGGTAATCACATATTGTATATATTGAATTTTGTGCTGTTGTTTTTTGAAATTTTTAATCTTAATAAGACCTTTTTTTTTAAGGGCCTTTAAAGAATAATTGAGTTTTCCTAGACTAAAACCTAGCTCTTTAGCTAATTTTCTTTGAGAAAAATTAGGATTTACGTTTATTTTTCTAAGTAAATTTAAATGATCTTGATTATCTTTCATAAATATGTTCAACTGGTGAACATATACCGTTTAATAATTGAACAGTAAAGGTTAATTTACAAAAAAATGAAAGATTTGAAAATTTACAGGTCAAATTTTGGCATTAATAAATTACAAAAAACAGTAAAAAACCATAAAAATTCCGTTGTTTTGGATGATTAGAAAAAACAAAATTTATATCATTGCTGAAATTGGTTTAAATCATGGAGGAAATATTAATGTTGCTAAGAGATTAATTAAAGACGCAAAAGAAGCAGGAGCAGATGCTGCTAAATTTCAAATTTTTGAACCACATACTTTAGGAAGAGAAAAAAATAAAAATGTCGCAAGCAAAATATGGAAAAGGCTTTTTTCTTCGGACGCCGATATAAAAAAATTACAAACCTTTTGTAAATCTCAAAAAATAGATTTTATATGTTCTATTTTTGACAATGAAAGTTTAAGAAGAATAGGAAAATTTAATTTAAAGTTTATAAAGATTGCATCTTCAGAAGTTAATAATCTAGAACTTTTAAAAAATATTAAAAAATCAAAAATCCCCGCAATACTTTCTACTGGAATGTCGAGTAATTACGAAATTAGTAAAGCTGTGGAAATTTTAAAAAATCCAATTTTACTTCACTGTGTTTCGCTATACCCTTGCGCTCCATCGAAAATAAATCTCAATAGAATGATAAAACTCAAAAAAAAATATAGACTAATCACTGGTTTTTCAGATCATACTATAGGCATTGATGCTTGCAAAATAGCTATAATGAATGGAGCTCGAATAATTGAAAAACATTTTACATATAATCAAAAATTAAAAGGACTCGATCATATTCTTTCATCAGATAGAGATGAACTAAAAGATTTAGTAAATTTTGCAAAAAATTATAAATATTATTTAGGAAATGGAAAAATAAATCCTTCTCAAGATGAATTAAAAATTCAAAAAATTGCTAGAAAGGGCCTTTATTTTTCAAAAAACTTAGGTAAAGGCCATAAACTATCATTTAAAGATATTACATTTTTAAGACCGGAAAATGGACTAAATATAAACAAATTTAAAAACTTTTTAGGAAAAAGATTAAAAAAAAAAGTTATTAGGTATCAAAGCTTAAGCAAAAAACTTTTTAAATAATTTTTATGTATAAAGAAAAACCTATTTGTATAATACCCGCTAGAGGAGGAAGTAAAAGAATAAAGAATAAAAATTTATTAAAAATCGGAGGGAAGCGATTAATTGAACATGCAATTCATATAGCTCAGAAATCTAGAATCTTTAGTAAGGTTGTGGTGTCTACAGATAGTAAAAAGATTGCCAAGATTGCGATTAAAGCAGGAGCTAAAGTTCCATTCTTAAGACAAAAAAAACTATCAGGACCTAATGTTACTATTAAAGATACTCTACATGATTGCATTCACCGCATCAGCTCTAACAACGTTGAGTACCACTGTTGTTTATTTCCTGCTGCTATTCTTATACATCCAAATGATTTAAAATCTGCCTATTTAAATGTTAGAAAAAATAAATTAGATGCGATTTTATCCGTAATAGAAAATCAAACTTTTTATAGAAGCTTTATTAAAAAGAACAAATATGTAGAATTTGTATGGGAAAAAAATTCAAAAAAAATGTCTCAACAGTTACAAACTGCTTATAGTGACTCGGGATCATTTTATTTTTTTAAAACAAAAAAATACCTAAAATCAAAAAAAATTTTACTTAAAAAAACTTCAGTTTATGTTTTAGATAAGTATGTAGGTATAGACGTAGATGATAAAAAAGATCTTAAATTTTTAAAATTAGCATTTGAGTTAAAAAATCAACTTTGCAAATGAGATAGATGAAAAATTCATTAGTAGAAATACATAAAAAATACGAAAATGATCTAAAAATTTACGGTCAAAATCACAGAGGAGTTGGTTGGCCAAGAAAAAAAGATGCTATTAAAAGATACGAGGTGATGTCAAAATTGATTAAAAATAAAAAATCTAAAAATTCAATTTTAGACTTAGGTTGTGGTCTTTCGCATTTTTACAAATATCTGAAACTTAAAAAATTTAAAATTAAATATGTAGGTGTTGATATATCTTCAAAAATGATAGCGATAAGCAAAAAAAAATATCCTAATAATTTGTATTATGTTTTAGATATTTTAAAAGATCATTCTAAAATGCCAAAAGTTGACTATATTATCATCAATGGGTTGTTCACTCACAAAGGCAGATACTCAAACAAAGTGATGCTTAGATTTGTTAAAAATATTTTAAGAATAAGTGCATCGAAGGCAAAAATCGGAATATCATTTAATGTTTTTTCTGAGTCTGCAGATTGGAGAGACAAAGGAAATTTCTATTTAAATTTAAAAACTATTACTGACTTTATCTCTAAGCAAATAAGTAATAAATTTATAATTAATCACGATTACGGGTTATATGAATATACAATCTTCATTTATAAAAAAGTTTGATAATTGGAAAAAAAAAGGCATTTTAATTAAGCCTATTTTTAAACAAAGATGGATGAAAAGCCATACAGCAGTTCCTTTTGCGGAAAAAATATCTGAAAATAATTTCCAAATTTTTTTCTGTATAAGAGATAATAAAAACAGGTCACATATTGTTTCAAAAATAATTAACCTCAAAAAAAATATTAATACTAAAATCAATTCTAAAATTGAACTTTATCCTGGAAACTTAGGTGAGTTTGATGAAAACGGAGTAACGCCAACATGGGTTATGAATTTTAAACAAAAAAAATATTTATACTACGTTGGTTGGAGGCCTACTGGAACAGTAAGGTTTTCATTGTTTGTTGGTTTAGCTATTAAGAAAAAAAAATCAAAAAAATATAAAAAAGTTGGAAACTTTCCTATTTTAGAGAGATCTAAAGTTGATCCCTTTCTGACCGCTACTCTAAGTATTTTAAAAGAGAAAAAAAAATTTAAGATGTGGTATGTTTCAGGTGAAGGTTGGATTAAATTAAACAATAAAGAAACAATACCAAGATATAATATTAAATATGCAGAGTCTGATAATGGTATAGAATGGGAGAGAAAGGGCAAAGTTTGTATAGATTTTAATTCAAAGTCAGAATCTGCGATTGCAAGGCCATCCGTTATAAAAATAAAAAATATTTATTATATGTGGTACTGTTTTAAAGCAATTAATAAAGAATACAAAATTGGTTTTGCTATATCTAAAGATGGAAAAAATTGGAAAAGGTTTGATAAATTTTGCAATAGTTTGAATTATAAAAAAAAAATATGGGATAATAAAATGTTGGCATATCCGCACGTTATCAAAAATAAAAATGAGTTATTAATGTTTTACAATGGAAATGGATATGGTAAAACTGGTATCGCCTTAGCAAAATTAAACATAAGTTTTTTAAATAACTCAAGGAGAAAGAATTAAAAAAGTTAAAAATTGTTTTTTTAAGAGATTTATATGTTAAAAAAATTAAGCAACAAAGAATATAATCAGCATACTAGTAATCTTTACAGACTAGGTTATACTAAAGTTAATCAATTCATAAACTCTAAGTATAGAAATATCTTGCTAAAAAAAGTTAATAAAGAACACAAAAAAATTAAGATAAAGGCTTCTGATTATATAGGTGCACCAAAAAGAAGCTCGAGGGATTTATTGGTTTTTAATTTAGTTGGTAAAGATAAAGTATTTGTTGATTTGATTGCTAACCAAAATTTGGAAAAGATTATAAGACCAATGCTTAACGATCCTTTCTATAATAAAATTCCTGATAAGCATCCAAATTATATAGTTAGTGGTTGTACAGCGCGATCAAGCGGAAAGAAATTGGATTTACATATTGATTCAAGAATACCCTTTAAAGGCTCTCAACCATTAGGATTTTTATTACTATTCGTTTTAGAAAAGATGGATAACAAAAATGGAGCAACAGTTCTCGTGCCAAAATCTCATTTATCAGGGAAATTTCCAAATAAAAAATATAAAAATGTAAAAACTATTAATGGAGAGCCAGGAGATCTGTTAATTTTTGATACTAGAATATGGCATGGAACAACAGCAAATCAAACGAACAACAGTCGATGGACAATTAACGTTGTTATTACTCAGTGGTGGATAAAACAACAATTAAATATCTCACATTCAATACCGAAGAAAATATTTTCAAAATTGAACAATAAACAAAAACAACTTCTTGGATTTTGCTCAATCCCACCTAATTCAGTTCAAGAAAGAATTAGCGTAAAGTGTGGTTATAAATTTTTAAAAAATTATAAGCATAACTCAGCTAGAAAATAGAAATTTATGAAAATTTCTATAATGCAACCAACATTTTTGCCGTGGGTTGGTTATTTTAATATGATAATTCATAGCGATTTATTTGTTTTTTTAGACGATGTTCAATTTGAAAGAAGATCATTTCAATCAAGAAATAAATTAATAATAAATAAATCGGCAAAGTTGATTTCCGTGCCTGTTGATAGCAAAAATAAGTTTTCTCAACTTTTATCAGAGGTAAAAATTAATTATGATCGTGATTGGATTAAAGATCATTTAAAATCAATTTATTATAATTACTGTAAACATAAATTTTTTAATGAAATATACGCAATTTTGGAAAAAGACCTAAATTGTAAGGACGATAAGCTCATTAATCTAAATTGTAGACTTATTAGGTCGATATGCAAATATTTAGAAATTGATACAAAATTTGATAATTCATTAAAATATAAAATTAAAGAAAAAAAATCAAAAAAAATACTTGGTATATTAAAAAGTATTGGTGCAAAACATTATCTAACGCCAGAAAGAGCTAAAGACTATCTAGGTGAAGAGGGAAAAATCTTAAAAGATGAAAATATTGAAGTAACATTCTTGAGTTATGAGTGTAAAAAATATGAACAAAAGAATTCAAAGAATTTCATAAGCCATCTATCTATTATAGATTTACTATTTAATCACGGGAAGGACTCGAAGAATTTAATCTAACTATTGCTGTTTTATTCAGATCTTTGTAATGTTTAAAAAAAAAATTAAAGTGCAAAATATTCCGATAATACTCGAAGCTGGCCTTAATCATTTAGGGAATGAAAAGAAGGCTAAAAAATATTTAGATTTTTTTTTAAAATCAAAATATAAGAAAATGACTTTTCAAATTAATACTCTTGAGTATTACAGAAAAAATCCCCATCAATTAAGTGACGCTTTTTATAGAAAAGCTATTAGATTAGCTAATTCAAAAAATAAAAAAATTGGGTTAGCAGTTTGTGATCCAGAGAATTTTAAAAATTATACAAACTTTGGATTTCATTTCTTTAAATTGCTATCAATCGGAATTAAAAGCGACAAGTTAATAGGCTTATTAAAAAAAACAAAAAAAGAAGTATACATATCTCTTGGAGTAGCCGATGAATCTTCAATCAAAAATTGTTTAAATAAATTTGGCAGAAAATCAAAGTTAAGATTAGCCTATACGAATTTATCATATGATCCAAAAGATCTTAATCTAAAAGAAATAAAAAATTTAAAAAAAAAATTTAAATTAGAAGTCGGATATGGACATCATTATAAAAATGAAATACCAATAATATTATCAAGTATTTTAAATTGTGATTTCATATTTATTTATGTAAAGTCTAAAATTATAAATAAATTTGACAAAAATTTGCCTGATGATCTGCATGCTTTTGATTTAAATGATTTATGGAAAATTCACCTAAAATTAAATGAAGTGAATGAACTTTTTAAAAATAGAAAAACTAACAGGAGAATAAAGATCTTTGACTAAGACTAATTTTATTTATAAAAAATCAATTATTTTAGGAGGCTCAAAAGGTATAGGCCAATCAATATCCAAAGCTCTCAAAAAAACTTCTAAAGAAATAATCTCTCTGTCTACAAAAGATATAGACTTATCTAACTCGGATTCAGTAAAAAGATTTATTAAAAAACATAAATCAACTGACATTTTGCTTTTAAATGGGGGAGGACCACAAAACATTAATTTTAAAGATATAACTCAAGATATTTGGATTAAATATTTTAAACAACTTTTTTCTAGCTATTGTGAAATTTTAAGAAAAATTAAAATAAATAAAGGTGGTTATATTTTTTATATTTCTTCCTCTATTATAAAAGAACCAGATGAAAATCTTATTATTTCTTCAAGTCTAAGAATAGCATTTAGTAGTGTTTTAAAATCTCTAAGTAAAAGTTTCGCAAAAAATAATATTGGAGTAATAAATATTGCTCCAGGCCCTTTCAAAACTGAAAGAGTAAAAGAATTAGTTAAAAATATTTCTAAATATGAAAAAAAACTACCTTTAAAAAAATTAGGTAATCCTGATGAAATTGGGAAATTTGTCAAATTCATAGTAGAAAATAAAATTAAGTATATTTCTGGTAGCATTGTCTACTTTGATGGAAATATAAATAAATCGTTGTAGATTTTAACAATTAAAATAGTAGTTTTTCAATAATTTTCTTCTCACTATAATCTTTTCTAATTTTTTTACAATTTTTAATCATCTTAGTTCTCAAACTTTTATTTGAAATCATTAATTCAAACTTTTGTTTGAAATTATTTAAATTATTTAACAGTAAAAAATATCTTTCATCTTTTAATTTAAAATTGATTTTTTTTTGTTGCGTAGTCAAATTTATAATGATTGATGGAATATAATTTATAATACACTCATATTTAGACATTCCTCCGCTTACAATTGCTAAATTGATGTTATTATAAAGTTTTTTAGGTCTCATAAAATCTGAAAAAAAATATTTATGATTTTTTAGTTTTGTTTTTACTGACTTAAAATTTGCACCTAAAACATATACATTCAATTTTTTATTTAAATTAATGGAGTCAATTAATAATAAAATTTTTTTAATTTTTTTTGTTTGATTTGTTCCACCTAAATTAATTAAAATATTTTTTATTTCACTATTTTTTTTTGGATGAATATGTGGAAAGTACATTTTGTCTATCCCACTAAGAATTTTATTGCTTTTATTGAGTTTTTTAAGATTTATAAAATTTGGATAGGGTCTATAAGTTAAACCAAATTTATATCGATTTGTAATAATATTATCCCAACAAATAGTTTTTTTTAAGATCGAATAAATTCCATTTAAAAATATTTGATATCTTGTTGTTTTTAATAAATTATGTTCAACATCTAAAAATAAATAGTCAAATTTATTTTTTAAAAAATGATTCATAACAAAATTTGACTCAGATTTTGCAGAAATATTATCTTTTAAATAAATTAATTTAATTTTTTTTGCTTTATTAAAATTAATTTTTTTGTTTGTTTTTGTTATTATCGTGACTTGATGTTTGTTTTTTGCGAACAAAGTCCCTAGATTTATACATCTTATAAAATGCCCTAGGCCAATTTTGTTATTGTAATCAACTCTAAATAAAATTTTTTTTTTCAATTCCTTCTGCTAAATCTTGTCTTTAATAATTTTTGATATTTTGTCCTCTGGCTTATAAACCCTTGACTTTTCTGAGGCAACAACAGACCCATCTTTAAGATTAGTAGTAACATTCGAACCCATGCCTATCATACATTTGTTTCCAATTTTAATATTATCTTTAACTGCAGAATTTACTCCAAAAAAACAATTTTCTCCGATCTCACAATTTCCGCTTATTACAACATGAGAACTTATGTAGGTATTGTTTTTAATTGTAGAATTATGTCCTATATGATTTCCGCTCCACAAAAATACATTGTTTTGAATTTCAACGTCTTTTTGTATATTTTGCCCCTCTAAAATTAAGCAATTTTCTCCTATAGTTGAAGTCTTTGAAATATAAGATTTTTTATGAATGAATGAAGTAAAATTAAAACCTTGTTTTTTTAATTCTAAATATTTTGTTGTTCTTAAGTCATTCATATTTCTATAGGATATGGCGACGAAAAGTTCAAAATCAGATTTATTTTTTTTTAATAACTCAGATTTTGGAATTAAAGGTTTTTTTTCAAATGAATTTTCTTTGCATAATTCATCATCTGCACAAAAAAATTCAACATCACGGTCAGAAAAATAATAGTTTGCTATCGAAGCAAATTCTCCATTTCCGAAGATAACAAGTTTTTTCATTTTATAATTTATAGATTTAGATAGTACTATAAAATTTTACAATATTGCTATTATCATTTAATTTTTAAAAATTTTTTTCAGTGCATAAATCAAGCCAATTGAGCTATTAGTACTGGTCAGCTGCACGCGTTACCGCGCTTCCACATCCAGCCTATCAACG
>MDSW01050675.1_pt1 | contig 34227 bp, 26 predicted proteins | sample 811171 | NCBI WGS metagenome assembly MDSW01 (sample SAMN05326641, study PRJNA326480) | marine metagenome | isolation source: seawater | place: Atlantic Ocean: North West | collected 2012 | reverse complement strand
GTCGAATACCACTCCGCTACCACCGTTTGAAGTCCAGGTTAGAGTTGCGCTCTCACCTCGAGTGATAGTTTGGGTAGCTGGTGTAAGGGTACAGTCGCCTACCGGAGACTCGGGCGCTTCACAGTAAACAGTAACCGTCTTATCACAAGTCACACCATCAACTGTGGCCACCAGATTAAACGAGGTATTTTCTGTGATGTTTAGATACATCTTAGAACCAGACTCACCAACGACCTCACCATTAATAGTGACGTTATCTGCACCGCTAGTATTCCAGGTAATTTCAACATCGCCGCCACTAGTGATATTTTCGCTACTGGCTGAAATGCTACAAGAAATAGAAACTGATCCTCCGGTAGTCAAACCTCCGGTAGAAAGAGATCCTCCTTCTGAACTAGTTTGAGCTGTTGCCGTAATCGGGGTAGCAAAACCAGAAAGCATCAATGACAACATCACCATCGTGTGAGCGATTGTGTTAAATGTCTTTTTCATAATTGTTAACTTAGTATTATTCATAAGATTTATACTCTCACCTACACCTTTATACGCAAGAGTAATCAAGCCTACGAAATAACGATATTTTAATAGAGAACGTGGACCTGCTACAAAGTCCTACTTATTTTTATATTGTATCGTATAAATACTAATTTGTCAATAGCCACCCCTTAAAAAGGTGTCACATTCACCTGCTTTGACTCCACGATAAATCGATCTTCGATACTGCCAAAGTTGTTGCAAGTAGCCAAAGTCAGCATCTTTCCAGTACCAGCAATTGGCACCACCAGCTCGGTGGCCTTAGCTTCATAAACCTTTTCTACGCGATAATCGTAAACAGCGTTTGAGGTATAAACCCTAATAATATCTCCCCACTGCAAGCTCTCGATACCATTAAAAGCTTGGAAATTTTTATTGAAAACACGCGGCAAGTGGCTGGAGTGGCCAAGAATAAAGACATTTCCATCTTGTAACATATTGGCTGAATCTGGGTGACGTACCACTCCATCAAGGAGAGCAGCATCTAAATCATTCACTAATCGCGAATTCGGGTTAAGTACCTGAACCGTCTTACCTAATCGCTCAATTGTAATTTTTAGCGGTAAAGCAGATTGATCAATAGTCGCCACTGGCTCTGGTGCAGTATAAACAGGTGCTGAAACAGCTACTGGAGCCACTGCCTCAACCACTTCAGGCTCTGGATCAGGCTCAATCACCTCATCCTCTACCATTTCTGGCACTTCCTCTGGTTCAGCCATCTCGACCACCTCCTCTTCTACCTCAGTAATAGCCTGAGGTTCCTCTGGAAGAAAATCAATCGCCACCAAAAACAAATAAGAGATAGTAAACACGATAAAAAACGTTCCGAGAAACGTATACTTCTGCTGCCAAATTTTTTCGAAGCTATTCATGTTTACTAATTAAACGCCACATACAATAACATGATTAATAATAATGTCAATGTTATGACTTTTCTATGCAGGAAGACTACGCAAAATACCGCCGATTGTATATTGACAAAAGACATCAATCGTGGTAGTTTCTAAGAACTATGAGTAACGAATCAAACAAGAAGGACAACACCTTCTCTAAGCCAGTCGCGGTGATAGCTTTTATTAGTATGATTTTCGCTATCGCTTGGCTATCTGTACAGCTAGTAAGCTTCGTTCCCGGAGCTTTTTCCTCATTAGCTTCTCTAGCAGAGAGCATCAACCAGCGAGCTGTCCCAACTGAAGAAATGGAGGCTGAGGAGATTATTATTGCTAGCAGCAAGAGCATCATTACAGCTGGAGAATTCACTTCCCTATCTTGGGATGCTAGCAACGTGGATGGTAGCTACATGTTCTCTTACGACTGTGCTGATGGTGTTTCTCTAAACATCATTGATAACAATGGTAACGCCCGCGGAGTATCATGCGACACTAGTTATGATATTGGAAATACTACCAATCTAACCCTGGAAACCTCTTCAGAAAAGAATCGTTACGAAAACATCTACTACGACATCGAACTGATCGGTACTGAAAATAATCATACTTATGGACGAGGCGGTTCATCTTACACTGTAGTAAACAGTACTATTAGTCACGACGATGAGGAGACTGAGCCAGAATCTGAACAAACTGAAGACACACCAGAACCAGAAGTGGCAGTTGACCCAGAGCCATCTACTCCAGCAGTATCGGTTGAGGAACCGGAATACCAGACTCCAATCATTGATGCGGTAAAGCGAACCGATCTTGCAACTCAATTTATAGCTAGCGGAAACATCATTTCAAACGTGTTTGTACCCGGACAAATTGAAAGACGAGATAGTGGCGCAATTCAGTTTGCAGTTAAGAACTTGGGACTCAAAACTTCTAATGTCTGGACTTACGCTGTAACGCTCCCTTCTGGAGAAACCTACCGATCAGGAGGACAAGACCCACTAGGCCCAAGCGAGCGCGCCGTGATTACAGTTGGATTCCCTACCCCCAACACCGGATCACACGCCTTCCAAGTAATGACCTACGAAAACACCGATGAAAATAGCCTAAATGATGGCTTTGTTGAAACAGTTCTGTTTTCCAACTAACGTTTGATTCAAATAAATGAAAAGCCGGCTGCCAAAGGCAGCCGGCTTTTCATTTATCTTAGATGTCTAGATTGGCCATCTTTGCGTTTGATTGGATGAACGACTTTCGACTAGTCACATCAGTTCCCATCAAGATATCAAATACCTTATCGGCATTCTGCGCATCTTCGACAGTTACTTGTTTCAAGATACGATTCTCCTTATTCATGGTAGTTTCGGCCAACTCTTCGGCATTCATTTCACCTAGACCCTTGTATCGTTGAATACGTACTCGACTAGTCTTCTTAACTTCATCTTCTACTTCTTCTGTCTCCTCACCGTCTTCGTTTTCTTCAACCTCCTCTTTAACCTCTTCACCCATATCTTTTAAGATGTCGAACTTTTCCTCGTCGGTAAAGGCGTAGCGAACATCTTTTCCTTTTTGGATTTTATATAGTGGCGGTTGTGCAATGTATACGTAACCCTCATCAATCAACGCTCGAAAGTAACGGAAAAACAGTGTGAGCAGCAAGGTCCGAATGTGTGCCCCGTCGACGTCGGCGTCAGTCGCAATGATAATTTTGTGGTAGCGCAACTTAGACACGTCAAACACATCGCCAATGGCGGTCCCGAGCGCAATCACCAAGTTCTTGATTTGTTCAGACGCGAGCATCTTATCGATTCGCGCTCGCTCCACGTTTAGGATTTTTCCACGTAATGGCAGCACCGCCTGAGTCTTTCGGTCTCGTCCCATCTTAGCAGAGCCTCCAGCTGAGTCCCCCTCTACGATAAAAATCTCTGAATCTTCTGCCTTGCGGCTCTGGCAGTCGGCCAACTTACCAGGTAAAGACATACCCTCAAGGGCACCCTTTCTAAGCACACTGTCTTTTGCTGCCTTAGCTGCCTTACGGGCCTTAACTGCAATAATAACCTTATTGATGATCGCTTTAGCATCATCTGGATTCTCCTCCAAGAAAGTATTAAACGCATCACCAAACACGGCTTCGGTGGCACTTCGTGCCTCTACCGATCCGAGCTTAGCCTTAGTCTGTCCTTCAAACTGAATTTCTGGCATTTTTACCGAGATCACAGCAGTAATTCCCTCGAGTACATCATCGCCCGTAAAGGCAGTATCTTTATCTTTAGCTGAGAAAAAGTTTCCTTTCTTAGCGTAGTTATTGAGAGTTCGCGTGAGAGCCGTTTTAAAGCCGGTCACGTGAGTACCGTGCTCTGGATTATAGATGTTGTTGGCAAAAGCAGTAATTCTTGGAGAAATATCATCTACATACTGTAGTGCCACCTCCACTGTCAAAACTTCAGGGCTGACGTCCTGTTTTTCCACGTAGAAAATATTTTTATTGATCGGTTTTTGATAGTGGTTATTGAAAGATACTAGTGATTTTAGACCACCTTCAAAATAGAAAGTCTCATGCGGCACCGACAAGTGCTCGTCAGCTAAATAGATTTTTGATTCGATTGATTTAGGGTCGAGCTTTTCTTCACTTTCTCTAGCATCAATTACCGTCATGCGCATACCTTTTACCAAGTAAGCTTGTTGTCTTAGATGTGACACAATGCGCTTCCAGTCGAATTTAATTTCGGGGAAAATATCTGGATCAGCCTGAAATACTACAATCGAACCGTTGTGTTTAGTTTTGCCAAGCTTTTTTACCTTAGCCTTAGCTTTTCCGATGTTGTACTCCTGCATGTACTGAAAACCATCTTTGTGGACGTCTACTCGAGTGTGGGTAGACAGTGCGTTCACCACCGATACACCTACTCCATGGAGACCGCCCGACACCTTGTAGCCTGACTCATCACCACCAAACTTACCTCCAGCGTGCAGGGTGGTCATAATAGTCTCAAGAGCTGAAACTTTGGTCTGCTTGTGAACATCAACCGGAATTCCTCGCCCGTTATCTACCACCCTGATGTAGTTATCTGGCAGCAAAGTCACTTCTACCCGATTAGCAAAACCACCCATCGCTTCGTCACGAGAGTTATCGAAAATCTCCCAGATCATGTGATGGAGACCATCGGGACCAGTGGTACCAATATACATTCCCGGTCGCTTTCGTACTGGCTCGAGACCTTCGAGGACGGAGATAGATGAAGCGTCGTAATCACCCTTCTTCTTGGCGGCTTTTTTAGCAGGTTTTTTGGCTGGCATGTTTCAGAAAATAAGTAATAAAATCAATAATATTTGCCAATTATTATACCAAAAAAATCGGTCATTTCCTTGTGGAAAATGACCGAATCTGGGGTGTAATATTACCGAACTTCCCACCCTTTTTCTGCCACCTGCTTGTAGATAATCTCCATGACCTCATTTATCTCTTCATCGGTGAGAGTCCGATCAACAGCTTGGAAAATAAGGCGAAAACCAAGAGAGGTGCGACCGTCTTTAGTAAACTCATCGAATTGATCGATACGCACCAGCAGATCACCAGCGTGTTTTGCGAGGAGACTTTTCACTTCTTCGGAATCTGTCCCTTCGTCAACCCACATCGCAATATCACGTGACATATGCTGATACACCGAAAATGGCTTATAGGCAATCTCTTTCCCCACTTCAATTGCTTCGTAAGCGGTCGGTTCAGGCAATTTGTTTAACAGCTCTGAGAAATTAATCTCCGCGACACCCTTATCTGATTTCAATTCAACCGACACTCCAAGACTTTCTGACAATGCGCTAGCTGCCGCTTGGATCAACTTATCTTCTTTTCCTGAATAGCCAGACTGCTTGATACGAGCACCAAGTGCGAGTGCAACGTGCTCACCTACTCCCCCGTCTTCTGGGTAAAACACCGTTCCGATTTCAAATATTCTTGTATCTTGCTTCCCAAGTAAATCAGCAAATCCGGCATTTTTATCAAGTGCTTCAGTGAGGTTTTTAGTAAGGCCAGATCGCAAGCATGACTTATCGCTCGCTAGGGCGCTCTTTAGCTGTACCATGTCTTTGTTTCTAAAGCTTGAAGTAATTACTTCTGAATACCCAAGGTCTATAAGCGTCTTGCGGATTTGCTCGCTATAGTAGTGACGCTTATTTAACTCTGGCACACCTGCCTTTTCTGGAGGGACGGTAGCAACGTGATCATAGCCATGAATCCTGCCAATTTCCTCAATGAAGTCAGCTTGAATATTGAGGTCCGTGCGCTCCCAAGGACCAATCACCTTAAAGCCGCCTTCCATCTCTGTCACCTCTGCACCAATTCTATTTAAGATATCTGCCACCTCTGCAGCTGTCAGATCCAGACCAAGGACTGCATTTGTTTTGTCTAGCGATACAAACACCTCAGGGTTTGCGACGTCTTCAAGCAGAACATCGACAGTTCCTTCGTACTTGGCTGAGGCAATATCAACAATAAGATCGCACACTGCCTGCTGTGTGTATGGGACCAGTTTTCGAGATGGTTCATTTTCAAAGCGCTTGCTGGCGTCGATCACAATACCCAATCGACGAGCTGTCTTTCGAGTAATTGTCGGGTGGAAGTGAGCGGTTTCAATAATCACTTTATTGGTACCCGCGTGGACACCCGCAAAACTACCCCCTTTCACTCCAGCTAGACCAATCGGGGTGTTACTAGAACCATCAACAATCAAAAGCTCAGTGCCTTGGCACTCCACTACTCGCTCTTCATCCTTACCTCCTTCTGGGATCAGGCTCACTTGTTCTCCTGCCTCGGCAAAACGAATATCAAACTTCCACTTCCCATCTACTTGTGGGAACAAGTCAGCGTCATAAGCGTGGATTGGTTGCCCGATTGCAAACATCACGTAGTTGGTAGCATCAACAATATTATTAATTGGCCGCTGACCAATGGCTTCCAAACGGTCTTTCAGCCAATCTGGCGATTCTCCCACTTTTACCTCAGTAATAAGCGAAGCAGCAAATCGTGGACAGGCTTCTTGGTCGGCAATACTTATGTCGATAAGATCAGTACTGGTAAGTGTCGGGTCGGTTACCAAAGGATCATTCTCAAGTGGCGAAGCAGTAACTGAAGCCAGGTCTCTGGCAATTCCGCGGTGGCACAAACAATCACTCGCACGGTTGGGTAAAATATCTACTTCTATCACAGTATCATCACCCACCTTCTCGATGCCTTCGAGTTCAAATGAATGCATACCCAAAAGCTCCGCTGCCTTTTCTGCAGTCAGCTCTGTTTCACCAATATAATCTTGTAACCAATCCCAACTTACTTTCATAATCTAAAACTGATTTACGAACCTTAAGTCTCCGGTATATAAATCGCGCACATCATTAATACCGTATTTCATTACTGCCAAGCGATCGATCCCCATTCCAAACGCAAAACCAGAATACTTTTCCGCATCGATACCTGAGTCACGAAGCACATTTGGATGAACCATCCCGGCTCCCATAATCTCAATCCACTTCCCCTTCAGATGCGAATCGCCAGACAAAAGCTTCATGTCCACCTCCACCCCTGGTTCAACAAACGGGAAGAAGCCCGGTCGAAAACGCACCTCAACATCGCCACCTAAAAAGCGTTCGAAGAAATATTCAATTACTCCCTTGAGGTGGCCGAGACTCACACCTTCTCCGATCTGCAATCCCTCCAATTGGTGAAACTGCGCTTCGTGAGTAGCGTCTGTTGCTTCATTGCGAAACACCTTACCCGGACAAATCATCTTAATTGGTAAGTTATCTTTATGAGTTTCCATATACCTGGCTTGCACTGGACTGGTGTGTGTGCGCAGTACGGTTGGCTCCGAAACGTCCTTTTCTTTAAACCAAAAAGTATCCTGCATGTCGCGCGACGGATGGTCTTTGGGCACATTGAGTCGATCGAAGTTATAGTGTTCAGTCTCGACCTCAGGACCATCAGCGAACACAAAACCGATCTCAGCAAAAATACTGTTAATCTCAGCAATCATTTTTGTTAATGGGTGTTGGTGTCCGTCTGATTTATTCATGAATTATAAGTGTAGCACGGGTTTATTCTGGTTCAATTTGGGTGATCAGCTCAAAGTATCTATCATCCTCCTTAATAAAGATAGAATTATTTTCCGTCACCACTCTAATACTATCGCCCGGGTATAGCAGCTGTGTATTTTGCCACGCACGGTCATCTATCTCGGTCACGTAAAGTCCGTCCTCCAGTTGCAGTAAGACCAAGTCTGAATTGATCGGAAAGAAATCGTAGAAAAATACGTCCTGTCGTAACCTGTCCAACTTAATTTCTCTCCGGCAGAATCGATCTGAATCAATGATGATTGTTGTAGTAGTAGATAGCGCCTGCTCTTCAAAAGCTACGGCCACGTGTTCTCCATAGCGCTCAGCGGTGGTACTTCCCGCCTGACTTGATATACAGAAATAATACGGAATGTTTTTATCTTCCCCATTCCAAACTGCGTAAATATCTAGATCGTGTTCAACCAATTGTAGATCACCAGATTCTACCTTCTCTTCAACTACTTCAGTGGCAGTGGCCACTGTGGTGGTAGCAAAGCGGAATCTTTCTACCTCTTCCAGCATTCTTTCAAACACTGATTGAGTCGATGAAGAAGTGGTGCTAAACAAACTCTCCACAAAAATAAACTCTTCGTTTAGAGCAAATGTCGAGGTGGCCGTAGTCGAAGTCGCCACAAACGGTATGGTGGAGGTAGCCAGCGGAAACATATCAGTTCCACTAGCTACTCCAACAAAGACTGGAACATCTTCTTCCGTTACAAACTCCGTAATCGGTCGCACGTGCGGCAGAAGTGGCATATTAAAAGCCGCAGCTTCAGTCACGATACGAGGATCGACCGGCAAATCTTTTACCCAAGTCTGCAAATCTGACCTCTGTACCACCACCCGATGTTTCCCCTCCTCCACTCTTTGTAGGTAATAAGCCGACTGAAACAAACGCGGACTCTCTACCAACTCCTCATCCAAATAAACATCTACTTCTAGATTATCGGTCGTCACGTACATTCCACCAGTGGTCACAATAGAAGTGGCGTCGTTCTCAAAACTAAGGCGATATCCAGTGGTGTAAAAAATCATTGAGGGCAGCGCCACCAAAAATACCGCCACCAGTGACAGGAATAATAATTTTCTTCGACGCTGAGACAGCAGTTCAATTTGCGGTTCTTCTCCCATATTATCGTTCACGTTTTGGTGTCACCCAAAATCCCATGTATTTACCAAACATTAACCTAGTTTGAGCATCTAAGCCAGGAATAGCACTAAATACAATCATGGTTATTGGTACCATAATCCACTGCAAAGTCATTACTACATAGCGAAACCGACTATGCCCATCCGGTCGAGGCGGTGTCAGTGATAGTGAAATAACCGACGAAACCACCAATCCACCCATGGCAACAATTAGGAGATTACGCACCATGATCGGTAATTCGTAAGACAAAACAGTATCGTGAAACTCTCTAGTACCGAGAAAAATTGGTGCCCAGCCTAGGATAAACAACATGATTGGGTTGGTTACCAAAGACCAGTAACCCTCACCCTGCAACAAAGCAATCGACCATCTTCGTCTGAGAGGAATCGCTTTATTCTTAGTGAAGTGATAAATCAAGTAACACCAGTTTTCTACACCATATGTCCAACGTCGGTGTTGGCGATAAATATTTTGTAACGTCCCCCAAAAAGTCGGAGCAGTGGTGGCATCCATAGCGATTGGGTAGGATAGCGACACCACATCAAACTGACCATTGTTGGCCACCAGCAAATTCCAATAGATCCGCGAATCTTCACTAACCACATTTGGCTGGCCGTATCCAATCTCATATAAAGCCTGAAAGCTCACTGAGTGTGAAGAGAACGTAGCCGCCTTATCTGGGCGTTCCTGCATAATCATTTGCCAAAACGTGCTGGACATAGCCATCACACGCGACACGGCGGTAGCTTCCCAGAGATTATTGGTAAAGAGAGGCACCGGCTGAAACGCACTTTTGTAGGGATTTTCTGCAGTCATGAAGTGCCAAACAAGACAGTTGAAGTAGTCGGGATAGATGACCGTATCAATATCAAAAATAGACACCAAAATATCCTTATGCGGAATATTTTCAATATCAATCACTCTCTGCTTTACCTGATGCAAAGCGTAGTGGGTATTTGAACCCTTACCAGCAATCTCACCAGCAATATCATCTGGATGAACAGTGACGATAAAATGTCCAAAATCAGCACCAAATTTTTCCTCCATTTCTTTAGCCAACTGAGTAGCTTCTTCCCCTGCCCGCTCTTCAGCCGCCAATACGACAATTAGTTTTTGTTTATTATACTTTGCTTCCTTGAGACCCTTCAAAGTACCCTCTAAAACCTCTCGTGGTTCTTTATAAAAAGGAAAAATAACTAGGTGATACTTGTCTTCATATTTAAAACGTTTGACCAGCTGAGACCAGTCTAGCTCCATGTGATGCTTCAGACGCTTCCAGTTGTAGCGAACATGCACCGACAAAAAGAAGGTTTTGAGCACCCAATAAATAGAGAAAGCAATAATGAAGTATGCGGCATAAAATGGTGCATACATTGAAGCCAAGATGATTCCAACGATAGTGCCCCAAGCCGCTACACCCGGCACAATTTCTAGAAAGCGAAAAAACCTCCGGTCTTTCCCCGAAAGTTCATTTGCCCGAGCGACCTTGAAATCAGCTCTTTGAGCATACGGTAGCAAATGCGACTTATCTACCTCCATAAGTATCAGCGAGTATATACCTATTTAGGTCTAAAATAAAGCGATTTTAAGCAGTTCGACACACATTTTAAGTGTGTCTAAATATATAAAAATGAAATGCCCAGCAGTCATACAGACCTGCTGGGCAAGTGAATAGTTCTCTCTACCGCTACATTGATTTCAACGTCTACCTCGCGACAGCTTATCGCTTGGCAACAGCTGGTGTCGCACTCGATCACACATGTGTCTCGATCGGTGAACCACATTACGTACATCGTCACATACGCATAAATCATGAACTTAGAGCTTCGGTATCCGGACCAGTAGCACCATTGGTTGCGCTCCGGATTCTATCTTGAGCAATGTCAGCAAAGCTGTACGTTCGATACTAACCCCAACCTCTCGAGGTTGGCAGTGCCTAACCTTAGCTACACATCTGGGTGTTACCCTCTTGACCCCTTTTTACGGGCAGTCGTTCGAAAGAACTATTCACCAAGTACACTATCACACTGTTTTGTGAACACAACTTTACGCACTGGTATTATTGTTTCATTTCTGATAGGATGTTCGTCATTAAAGCCATCTTAGCTCAGTTGGTAGAGCAACGGTTTTGTAAACCGTAGGTCGTCGGTTCGAGCCCGACAGATGGCTCCGAGATGAGAGAAATAATTATGTTCGAGAGAACATAAGAAGGAGCGAAAGTCGCAAAAGAAAGTTAACTTTCTTTTGCGACTTTTGATTTCTTCGAAGTCTGACTTTAAGTCAGACTTATTTCCGAATGAGGCCAATCTGTATCAAGATACAGATGGCTCAAGTGAGCGTCGCAAAAATGAGTTTATTCATTTTTATGACCGAACGCAGACCATTTGTATCTTGATACAGATGGCTCCGAGAAAAGGCCGGCGCTTCGCGCCGGCCTTTTCTTTTACATCTTCCCCTCCAAATGCTTCTTCTTCAATCGTTCTTTTTGAGCGTCTGTCAGAGTAGTCTCCTTCTTGTGTTCAGCCATTTGCTGTAGGTGACTATACTCACTAAGTTGCCGTTTCTCGGCCCGCAGCTGTTTCGTTCGAGCACGATTGCGTTCAAACAGATCTTCAAAGTAGGTATAAAACTTAACCAACATTTTAAGCATCGCCTTCAGAATTCCATGAATACTGTAATACCAATTCAACTGAATGATGTACTTACTGAAATGCTCCCAACTTCTGAACAACCAACCACTCACCGCTTCCACTACCCTATCAAACCACCCTCTAATACCAGCAGCAAAAAAACGTCGCTGAAAACGACGTTCTCCTGCCACTACTCCAAATAGAGCAATGAATAAAATGGTGCTAGAAGTAAATACAGTCAACGCAGTGCTAAGCATTGCTGCCTATTTTACCGACACTCGAGAGATTTGTGCAATTGACACATTCTCTCCGAACTTTTGTACTGCACCAGTCACCATCTCTCCGATAGTGGTTTCTGGGTTTTTAATGAAGTCTTGCTCCATAAGAACTTGATCCTTGAAGTATGAAGCCAACTTCCCTTCCATGATCTTTTCCTTCATGTCCTCTGGCTTTCCTTCTAGTTCTGGAGTAAACACTTCCTTAGCCTTTTCCACTGCTTCTTCTGGGATCTCTTCTCGAGACACATAAGCAGGGTTGGTAGCAGCAACATGCATCGCGATATCCTTGGCAAGAGCCACAAACTCTTCGTTCTTAGACACAAAGTCAGTTTCTGAAGCTAGTAGGACCATAGCGGCTACTTCGTTTGTGTTGTGTACATATGTACCAACAGCGCCGGCGCCTAGCTCTCGGTCAGACTTCTTGTCGGCCGCTTCACTACGCTTTTTCTTAAGAATGATTACTGCCTTTTCCATATCCCCTTCGGCTTCCTGCAAGGCTTTCTTACATTGCATTACTGAGATACCAGTTTGGTCTCGCAATTCCTTAAGTTGAGCTGATGTAATTTCCATAATTATTTAATGAACTAAGTTTTATTAATCACTTCTATTTATCGGCGTCGTGGAGCTGGCTTTCGTGTTTCAACCGGCTTCGGTACATAAGCTGACTTTCCTTCAGAGTAAGCTGCTACCATTTCCTCCATAATTAGAGATACGCTTGATTGTAGAGAATCGTTCGCCACTACTGGATAATCGATCTTTGAGGCGTCACAGTCAGAACTCATGATTGAAATGATCTTGACTCCCTTCTCTAGAGCTTCAGACACAGCGATTTCATCGTGACGTGGATCAACTACTAGCATGTATTCCGGCAAACGAGTTACCTTAGAAATACCTGAAAAGTTGAAAGACAACTTGTCGATTTCGCGACCAATAACTACTCGCTCCTTCTTGGTGTACTTTCGCTCTAGTTCACCATTTTCCTTTTCGTGTAGTAGCGCTTCAAGACGATTGATTCGCTTCTTAATTTCAGAGAAGTTAGTAAGCATTCCACCAATCCAACGGTTGGTTACATATGGTGATTCAGTTTTTTCAGCTGCTTCTTTAACCAGCTTTGATGCTTCATCTTTAGTTCCGACAAATAGAACTGTCTTCCCCATTGAACCAGCTTCTTTGAGTACTTCTTTAGCTGCTTCTAGAGCTGCATTGGTCTTTTCGAGATCGAAGATGTCGTTACCGTCTTTTGTGGTGTAAAGATACGGTACAACAGTTGGATGTCGACGGCTTTTCTTAAAGCCAAAGTGTGAACCAGCTTCAAATAGCCGTTCCACTAGTGATTTATCTGACATATATTTTATTAACTTAACGACTCATGTGAGTTATCGCTCTAGAAGACAGGTTAGTAATAAAGCCTTCTTGGGCAACGCAACCAAAATATTAACTATAGTGGTCTGAGTCTTTTTTAAAAAACGCCCTTAGGCGTTAGCGGCGTGATAATACCACATGAACATAATAGAAGCAACGATTTATAGCTCTTTGAGAGCTATTGAAAAGAATAATGTAGGCAAAGGCCTTAGATGCGAAATGCTGCACAACGAAGCATCCGCAATTCAAATACTCTGAATGAGGACCAGCTGAGTGGTGGAGTATTTCGCATCAACCTACTCCATTATGATTCACTTTCCGCTTCTTTCATAGCTGCCACTATTGCTGACATATCGCCCGCGAGAGTAGCTTCTACCGTGTGCCACGATTGCTTGATGCGGTGGTCGGTAATGCGGTTTTGTGGGAAGTTGTAGGTGCGAATCTTCTCTGACCGATCACCAGTACCAATTTGGTTCTTTCTAGTTTCCGCGTGCTTCTTAGCCTGTTCTTCTTCATGCAGAGACTCAAGCTTGGCGGTAAGGGCCGCCATCGCCTTTTCGCGGTTTTTGAGTTGTGACCGCTCACTTTCACACCGCACATCGATTCCAGTCGGTCGATGCACGAGTCGTACTGCGGTTTCTACCTTGTTTACGTTTTGTCCCCCTGCTCCACCAGCCCGCGAAAACTCCATATCGATGTCACTCGGGTTGATTTCAATCGTAGGCTTCTTACGCATTGGCAAGATCGCTACCGATGCAGTAGAAGTATGAATGCGCCCCTGCTTCTCAGTGGCCGGAATCCGTTGGACACGATGAACACCAGTTTCGTAACGCAGATGGTTATAGACTTCCCCACCCATGATCTCAAACGCCGCTTCTTTATAACCTCCAGCTTCAGTGGTTGATACATGCGATCTTGATGTCGGCCACCCATTCACCTCAGCGTACTTGAGATACATATTGGCTAGTTCGGCGGCAAAGAGTGATGCTTCGTCACCTCCCGCTCCCGCTCGCACTTCTAGCATCACTCCATAAGGCTTCGCCTCTTCCTCTTTGGAATCTTCGATGATCTTATCCATCTCGGCAAACTGCCCTTCTAGCTGAGTAGTTAGACTCTCAATCTCCTCTTTGGCTAGCTCGGCCATATCCGGGTCGCTAGCTGCGAGCTCTTCGGCCTCTCGCAATTTTTCTAACTCACTATCAAACTGCGACGCCAGAAATTGCGTCTTTTGATTTTCTTTGAATTCTTTTAACTTGTCTTGATCAAATTCCATATAGTGGCTCAATAGTACTGATTATACATCTATTAGCAAGTGATCTATCTAACACTTAGCTGTTACGTAGCATGTTACGTAACATGCTACGTAACAACCTAATGAAAGATCACAAGGGAGTGTTTGGGTTTCTTTATGTGTATCCTATTACTCAATAACCTAATCAGTATCTTGTCGAACATTTGCAGGCGTCGAGCCAGTCTTTTATCCATCATGCGATAGCAAGGATAAAAGTCGACGCCGAAACGGAGTAAAATTCTGCTGAGAATTTTACGTTCGACAAGATACTGATTAGGTTTTAAAAAACCGCCTAATTCGGCGGTTTTTAATTTAAGACTCCTTACTTCTTGCGGGCTTTGGCTGCTCGCTGCTTGAAGCGGTCTACTCGTCCAGCCGTATCCATCACCTTCTCTTGTCCAGTGTAGAACGGGTGTGATGCACTTGTTACATCAACTTCAGCCAGTGGGTATTCGTTTCCATCAGTCCACTTGTCGGTCTTTTCAGTTTCGATAGTAGAACCGATCAGAATCCGTTCGTTTGATGAGTTATCGTGGAAAATTACCATTCGGTAGTTTTCTGGATGAATTTCTTTTTTCATATCTATAATACTTCGGCGTTTCTTTGTAACCAGCGGTCTGATTACGGGAATATAATAAGTAGAAACACCTAATTACGTGTGCCGGACACTATAACAGATAATTGTTATTTTTCAACAGATTAAAATGCTACTCGTTTTCAAAGCCGAGCAGTCTTGCCTTAGGCTCTACTGGTATTTCTTCATCAACATCAGGACTTAGCGCTTGTGCATTTGGCACAACTAGATCTTCGTTCTCTTCCGTGACTTTTTCTCTAACATCGTGAACTACTGGAGGCGCATCTACAGTAACTTCGTATATAGAATTATTAGTCTCAACAAACGCTCTGTTGTTCTCAACGTAGTATTTCTGTGCGGCCGAGGTACCAACTTCACTATCTCCTTGCTTGAGATAAACTGGTTCATCGGGCACAAGATCACGCGTTAGTACACCTTTATACTGTGGTCCTCGCTCACCGCTATTTTCAATTTTTGTAAGAGTAATAGCTGCTCCGACAGTTATTCCGAAGTCCTCAGGATCGTACCCTTTCTCATCAATACTTTCGTTCGCCTTAACGGCTGGTGGGACACCAAACATTTTTTCAAAATTCATACGAAGAATATTAAGCAAATAAAATCAATGGATTCATTGTAACAATAACAGATTAATTACTCAAAATTTGGATTTCTTGCGACAAGCGAGACTTACGATTCATCACTTGATCACCATAGAAAGCGTTAGCCGGGTTTGAAGCTCCTCCCCAGCCAGCGTAATAACGGAGAGCTGCTAACCGGTCGCCGTAGTATGAGCCGTCGGCTCCATTGTCTCGCATAAGGAGCGCAGTCGCGATAAAGGCATCTTGATTATTGAATGGATTTGATGGACCAGAGTTACCATTAATACGTCGGATCGCATCAGACGAGCGATCATATTCCCAGCCGTTTCCAGTATTAACCATACCGCCATAAATCGCCCAAGTGGATGGAATAAACTGTGACGGCCCCATCGCCCCACCCCAACCAACTCGACTACCGCCCTGATAAAGCGGACAAGACACTGTGCGGGTATACGGATCAAAGCCCAGCGTGTCGGCGATCGCCAAAAAGACTGGCTCATCACGAGTTGGGTGCATCACTGGCTTGTCGCTGCGACTATCCGTAAATAGACAGCTACCTAGATTGGAGCCTAAGTTTGTTTCCTGTTCCAAAATAGCCAAGATCAATGACGCGTCTACGCCCGTCACTCCTTCAGCATACTGAGCTAAACTAACCGCTTCAGGAAACGGAATACCACCACCTCCACCGAGCAAGTTGAAGAGTGCATTACGTAGCTGCGCAGCCGTCTTTCGCTGTGAATCCAAAAGTGCCTGATAGGCTTCTTCTTCCCCTTTAGTGACCGTCAGGATTTGTTCTTTCTCTGCTTCCTTTCGCTCGATCTCGGTCTTCTCGATTTCTTGAATTCGCTTCATCTCCGCCTCTGTCTCTTGTTTGCTTTCTAGAGCAGTTTTTTGCTCTACCGTATCGGCCTTGATCTCGTGCAACACATCGAGAGATTCATTCAATGATTCTTTCAGTGACTGAAACACCGCCACATCATTGAAGAACTCTGAAAAACTCTGCTTGCTGAGCATCACCTCTACCAGAGAATACTCTTCCAGCAAGGCTGACTTTCGCACCAAGTCTGCCAATGATTCTTGCTGCTTCTCTAGTCGCTCTTCTAGAATATCTAACACAACTTCTTTTTCTCCAATTTGATCGGTGAGTTGCTCAATAGCCACTGCCCTAGCCTGAATGCCCAGCTGTGCTTTTTTAATTTCTCCTTCGATAATAGAAATATCACGCTCTAGCGACTGACGTTCCTGCTGCTTGTCTTCCACCAATCTCTGCTGCGTGAGTATCTGTCGTTCGACGTTTTGCAGCTCAGTTTCTAGGCGCTCTCTCCGCTCTTCCTCTGTCTCAGCCAACACCAAAAAAGGCTGCAGCAAGAACGCTACAACTAAAATACCGGACATGAACGAACGTGTCATACCGGTATTATAGCAAATGGTTCGTGGCCGAGGTATCGACACGTCCAGTTGGTTATTATGCGCTTTCGGCTTCTCCTTCAGCTTCTTCGCCCTTTCCTTTTTGTTCCACTTCAATTGCATCCATATCTGGAGCTTCAGCTCCTTCTTCTTCATTGACTTCCTGAACTTCATTTACCACAGCTACTGGATCTTCGCTTTCAGCATTGATAGTTACACCTTTAGGAACAGTCAAATCACCGATGGTAATTTTGTCTTCCAAAGTTGCCAAAACTGATAGATCGACATCAATGTGAGATGGTAGGTCAGCTGGCTTACAAGTAACCTCCACATCTTGGATCACTTTGTTTACCACACCGACTTTAGAATTTTCCGCCGGAGCTTCCCCGATAAATTCTAAATGAACTGTAGTTGTCATTTCTTTACCTTGTTCAATTGCATAAAAATCAACATGCATGATTTCTAGCTTCACTGGGTCGAAGTCTACATCTTTAATAAGAGCTTCCACCTTATCCTTCAATCCAGCTAATTCTACAATTGTAGAATCACCGGCTTCTTTTCTAACTTTTTCAAAAACCTTAGCATCAAGCACAACTGCTGTCGCTTCCTGATTTTGACCATAGATAACAGCTGGGACACTACCGTTAGCTCGTAGTGACTTGGCAGATACGTTATCTTCTCGTGGTTTTACTTCTAATGTGATTGTCATGAGAAGTAGCCTAGCATAAATTCAGAAAAAGCAAATACTAAAACAGTCCTCCGCCCACCACTTTAGTTACTTGGCTTGTGTGTCAGTGTGATTTTGAGCGTCCGCGGTATCCAACACTCGCTGTAGTATAAAATCCATCGGAGCGTGTGAAAAATAACACTGACACACAAGCCAAAACAGCGCAGTAATTTACCAAAAAATGACTAGGTCGGGATGATATAATTCGAACGTATGTCACAACAATATGACTTCGTCGCCATCGGCGACATTTTAATAGACGCATTTATTCAACTAAATAAAGATGAGGCCGACGTACTTATTGACCAAGACACTGGCAATAAGACATTGACCATGAAGTTTGGTAGCAAGCTACCGTACGACAACGTAGTAGTAGTGCCAGCGGTAGGTAATTCACCAAACGCCGCCACTTCAGCCACTAGACTAGGTCTTGAAACTGGCCTAGTAACCCATATCGGAAACGACAAGTTCGGCAAGGAATGTTTGCAAGCTCTTCGTGACCGAGGTGTTCACACTGACTTTGTGAAGATTCACGAAGACAAACAAACCAACTATCACTACGTACTGCGATACGGCCCAGAACGCACAATTCTGATCAATCATGAACATTACCCATACGCCCTACCAGACTTTCCAGTAGCGCCTAAGTTTTTCTACTTCTCTTCGGTTGGCGAGCATGGTTTGCCATACCACCACGAAATTGCTGAGTACGTGAAAAACAACGAGACAAAGTTGGCTTTCCAGCCTGGTACTTTCCAGATCAAAGTAGGTTACGAAGAAATCAAGGACATCTACGAGAACACGGAAATCTTCTTCTGTAACAAGGAAGAGGCACAAGAGATCCTCAAGACTACCGAACAAGATATTCCAACTCTAATCCGTGGTATCCGAGAACTCGGCCCTACCCTACCAGTGATAACCGATGGTCCGAAAGGAGCTTTTGTGGTTGATACCGATGACCAAGCTTGGCACATGCCAATGTACCCAGATCCAGCTCCACCAGTCGATCGCACCGGAGCCGGTGACTCATTCTCATCGACCTTTACTTCTGCCATTATTCTTGGCAAGGATCCATCAGAAGCCCTTTCATGGGGACCAATCAACTCCATGAACGTAGTGCAGTATGTAGGAGCCCAAGAAGGCCTGTTGACTCGAGACAAACTAGAAGAACATCTAGCCAACCGACCAGACGACTACATCCCAACTAAGATTTAGAACTATACGATCGCAACATATAGAAAACCGCTCAATTACGAGCGGTTTTTTAATAGAACGATTTAGAGGTATTTCATTAACACCTCATGATGAGCCTGCCAAAACATACACTGCAACTCAACCGGCACGCCTCGACATTGACTGATTACCAGTCCACAACCAACTGTGTAATTAATGATTGTTTGACTATCCCAGTGAAGTGGTGGATTGGTAATTAGTGAACGAACATTAGAAGTACTATCTCCTGTTTTAACTAAATGAACAGAGTATGGTTCGCTGGCAATTTTAGCCGCCTGCAAGGGCTTACTTTCTCTAACCGGTAACTCATCAAGCCCTGGATCATCTGTTAATCCGCTTACAATCTCGTATACCTCAGTACCAAACTCTTCAAGAATTTGCTCTTTAGTAACGCTTGTATCCTCAACAACATCATGAAGCCACGCAGCTGCTATTTCTTCTTCAGCCCCACCATGATCAGTAACTAACTGAGCTACTTCCGCCAAGTGAGTGGACAACGGAATGGTTTTACCAGTATTTCTAAATTGACCCTTATGAGCTTTAATAGCAAAATCACGAGCACGCTCGACTAAAGACATTGATTTTCCTCCTATACAAAATATAATCTTCCTTATTTATAAAATAAAAATAAGCTTATGTCAAAGACTTGCCCGCTTCTACAATCGATCCAACACCCATACCGAAGTTCTCAATCAACTCATCTGGTTCGCCGGATTCACCAAAGACATCGTCTACACCAACGCGCGCCATTTTAGTTGGGTAATTTTCAGATAGAGTCTCTGCGACCGCGCTACCCAGCCCGCCTATCTTTTGATGCTCTTCTACCGTTACGATACTGCCGTGTTCTTTAGCAAACTCAATCACTGCTTCAGTATCTAAAGGTTTAACAGTCGCCATATGCAAGACTGATGCGCCGATACCGTCGGCCTGTAGAGCTTCAGCTGCTTTGAGAGCGTTATACAAAAGTGAACCAGTAGAAATAATACCCACCTTTTGTTCTAGCGATTCGTCTCGCTTGAACATCAGCTCGGCCTTGCCGATTTCAAACGGGCTTTCTGGAGTAGTCACTACCGGCGTAGCGCTGCGACCAAGGCGGAAATAAATCGGCCCTTCGTGCTTCGCCGCCGCCAAGGCTACCTTGCGCGCTTCGTGCTCGTCAGCCGGAGCTACCACGATCATGTTAGGCAAAGCGCGCATAATAGCCATATCCTCCACAGCTTGGTGAGTCGCTCCATCAGGACCAACTGATACCCCAGCGTGAGCACCAACAATCTTTACGTTAGAGTTGTTGTAACAAATAGTAGTACGAATCTGCTCCCAACTGCGCCCTGGTGAAAACATGGCGTAAGAAGAGATAAACGGTATCTTCCCCATCGCTGCCATACCAGACCCAACCGATGCCAAGTTTTGCTCGGCGATACCAACCTGCACGAATCGCTCTGGGAAAGCTTCAGCAAAAAGATGAGTACGAGTTGACTCAGTCAAATCACAACACAAAGCTACTACTCGATCATCACGCTTCCCAGCTTCTAATAGTCCTTCGCCATAACCATTACGAGTTGGTGCCTTGTCTACCTCTCCTCCATTTTTTAAATTGTCATTTAAGTGTTCAGCAAACATAATTACGCGTGATTATCTTTATCGATCAAGCCAGCTAGAGTACGCAGCTTCTCAAGAGCCACCTTAGCTTGCTCATCCTTTGGCACTCGATCTTCTGGACCTTTGCCCGGAGGGTTGCCATGCCATCTGAAGTCGCGCTCAAACACATCTACCCCCTTGCTTCCAATCGTGTGCGCAATAATCACTGAAGGTTGGCTGTATACCGCCTGAGCCTTGCCGATTGCGTCATTGAGAGCTCGCATACTATGACCGTCTACTTCTTGAACATCAAAATTGAAAGCTTCAAACTTCTCAGCCAACGGTTCCATTGGCATCACATCCTGAGTATAGCCATCAATCTGGAAACCGTTGCGATCGACAATAATGATTAGATTATGGAGCTTTTCCTTTCCAGCTAGCATGGCCGCTTCCCAAATTTGCCCTTCTTGTAATTCGCCGTCACCTGTCAGACAGTAGAAAAACTTCGATGAAAACTGATTGTTCATTCGCTCTGCGATCGCCATTCCGACCGCTTGCGACAAACCGGAGCCTAGCGGGCCCGAACTAGTTTCAATTCCTGGTAGAGCTCCCTTGTGTGGATGACCTTGTAGTCGTGAACCAAACTTTCGTAGGGTTAATAATTCCTCAACATCAAAATATCCTGCGTGAGCAAGTGTGGCATATAAGACCGGACAAATGTGTCCGTTAGAAAGAATCACTCGATCGCGCTCTTCCCAGTCAGGGTTTTTTGGATCGTGCTTTAGTATCCCGAAATATAGGAGTGTAAACACGTCAGCCATATCAAGCGGACCAGCAGTGTGACCACTGCCAGCCTCTGACAGCATTTCAATAATACTCTGTCTGATTGAATTGGCTTTTACTTCAAGTTGTTTAACTTCGTCTGACGAAAGGTACCGCATAATTACTGCTAGTATAGCAAATTAATTGCCATTCATTATCGACTAATCGTTAATAAGTGCACTAAGCTCCCTGTGGGCGGCAGTCGGATCTGGCTGCTTCACAATCGCCGAACCACAAATAAACCGATCGGCACCAGCATCAGACAAGCGCTTAATAGTATCTTTGTTAACACTACCGTCTATCGTGATGGACTTTAGCGGAAAACGTCGCTTCAAATCCTGAATTTTGTCGAGCACCACTTCATCAAAAGGTAAACCTTGGGCGCCAATTTCTCTAATGCCCATTAACTGGATATAGTCGGTAACCTCAGCATAGTCTGCCAACGCGTCCATTGTGGTTTCGCCGTGAGCACTCACCCCAATAGAAATATTATGACGTTCAGAAAATGCTTTCACATCTTCGAGCGAGACTGACTCGACATGAAAAACAATCATATCGGCTCCTGCCTGCACCCAAGCTTCGGCAGCTTCTAGCGGCTTCTCCACCATCAAGTCTACCTCCAGCGTATACTGATCTAGAAAAGACTTCACTGACATCGGATCCCCTACTGGCTCGTACGGCCAACAAACTTTTGACACAAATTTTCCATCGATTAAATCTAGGTGATACTCGGGTGAAAAAGTTAATGTTTTAGAAAAGGAAATTACTTCATCCTTATCTTTGGGAATGACCGCCGGAACGATTGGTTTGTAATTACTCATGGTTGATGTGGTTGGTTATTTGTTCCATTTTGTCATTTCTTCGCTGATACTTTTCATCAGTCAAAAATTCAGCATGTAACCAGTTCCACACCACCCGCTTCGTTGTGTTGGTATCGATAAACCTGGCGCCAATAGAAATCACATTAGAGTTATTATGCTGTCTTGAAAGTACTGGAATACTCTCGTCTCCACCGTAGTACACCACCGCGCGCACTTTTGGGTAGCTATTTGCCATCATCGCTTCACCTTGACCCGACCCGCCAAAAATTATTCCTCGTGACTCATGAGGATCTTCATTTACCGCTGCAGCTGCCTTAGCAATAAAATCTGGAAAATCATCCAATTCATCTATTTCATGAGCGCCATGATCAGTCACCTTAAAGCCCTCTTCTTGCAACCAACTTTTTACCACCTCTTTATGTCCAAAGCCGGCGTGATCTGTAGCAAGATGAATGAACATAATTAAGACTTGTCTAAGTGTCGCGCACTAGCTGCTACGTGCTCGACTAGAGTTTGGGTGTAACTGGTTTCGTTGTCGTACCAAGCCAAAACTTTTACCAAGTTTCCATCGGCCACGTTGGTGAAAGACAAATCAGCAATCGAGCCGACCCGTGAACCGATAATATCTGAAGACACAATTGGCTCTTCGGTGGCGGCAAAAATATTCTTCCAGCGGGGATCAGCCGCAGCTTTTCGCAATGCATCATTCACCTCTTCTACGGAAGTGTTCTTTGAGGCCACAAAGGTGACGTCCACAATAGAACCTACTGGTACAGGTACTCTGAGGGCCATCCCGTCAAACTTTCCTTCTAGCTCTGGATGAGCTTTGGTGGTCGCAATGGCAGCACCGGTAGTCGAAGGAATAATATTGAGTGCAGCTGCCCTACCCTTTCTTAAGTCTTTTTTGGCTGGTCCATCTACCAAAGACTGAGTTGAGGTGTAGGCATGGACGGTATTCAAAAGTGCTTTCTCAATCCCTATAGCTTCTTTCAAGATTGCGATCAAGGGACTAGTGGCATTAGTGGTACAAGACGCATTAGAAGATATATCACAAGTAGCCAGCTGATCGTCGTTTACCCCCATCAAAACCGTTGCACCGTTTACCCCGGCTTCTGACGCTTCGTCTTTAGCTGGCGCAGAAATTACCACTCGCTTTGCTCCGGCCTCAAGATGCTGCTTAGACCCGGCAAAGGTCGTAAAGAAGCCGGTAGACTCCACCACAATATCAATATTAAGATCTTTCCAAGGTAGTTTGTTTGGCTCACGCTCTTGCACAAAAGCAATCTCCTTACCGTCCACCACCAACTTGCCATCAGTCACCTCGACTGAGAAAGGGCTCTGACCGTAGGCAGAGTCGTACTTTAGTAGGTAGGCCAAATTATCTAAACTACCGAGATCATTTATAGCCACCACTTCGAAGTCGGGGTGACCAAAAGCAGAACGCATGAACGTTCGACCAATTCTTCCAAATCCATTAATTGCTACACGAACCATAAAAAACTTAAATTAAATTACTCCCCTAACTATACCGACAAACGGTTGGTCGATCACGCTAGTTTATCCTCATACGTCGGCTGCCTTCGTCTCTTGGCCAACAAAAGTGGGATAAGAAAATATAGTGCAGCTAATAACATACCGGCCAAGAACAGGTTTAAGTTGTCGATAACAAACCGTTCAATAAACCCGACTCCTTGCCACTCTTTCTCGTAAAAAACAATCGGCGCTTGGTAGCGAGCTACTATGTATGACTCGTAATCATAAATAGCCAGCTGTATCTGAGCCTTGCCGGCGACACCTGGGTTGGCCACCACAGCTTCATAAGCGGTGCGATCATTGTTGATCCGAAGCAGATAAGAATAAGAATCACGATTGTTGGATGGGTCAGAAATCGACACAATGATCGACTTCAAGTTACCAGCAATAGTTTCTACCGGCACTGACACGATCATGGCATCGTGGTTATTGAAGTGTAACGGAGCTTCTGCCAATACATAATCTGCACTCAGTTGTGTAACAATCACCTCATCTAGCTCCGGCATCTTGGTGGTAGGATGAACTCTGTCATCATCAACCACAAAAATCGGCACATCGACCGCATCCCCATCGATACCTATATCAAATATGACCTCATCACCTAGAATGTAAGCAACAGAAGCCACCGCTCCTGAAGACACTCGTCCATTATTGTCATACACAAAAGCGGTGTAATAAACCTCAGAGTAATCACTCAAAACTCCCTCATCTATGTATTCATTCGCTCCACCCTGATACACGATTGCCCCATTACTAGGAAACTCCGGAACTCCCAAATGACTACGGACAATGCGTACAAAAGCGATATGATCGCCGGCAGGCATCTCCCAACTCAACTGCACATCACTTTCATTCGCAGTAGCCAAGAAGCCACTGACGTTTGGTACGAGACCTGATTCACCAAGAGCGTTAGTGGTGAAGGAGTCCTTGGCTATAAAAATACTCGTACCTACTGGTGTAATCGCCACTATCTCATAGACATAAGTGGTTTCTGGCTCCAACTCTTCAAGCAAGATTGTGTGACCTTCTCTATAAACTCCTCCAACAAAATAGCCAAGCTCGTAATCACTAGTTCTTCCCCACCTTACCTCAAGCCGCATTGGGAAATTAAGACTTACGTTAATGCTAGTGGTAGAAACCCCCACATCAAGACTCAAGTTTTGCAGAGAGGACCGGCCACTACCCGAAGACCCACCATTCTCCTCTTCCACCTCAACCGGCAACCCTGGCGTAGTGACCAAGACCTCGTTAGAAGAAGTAGAATAGTTGCTCGACGTATCGAATGCTAGAACTCGATAGGCATAAGTAGTGGATGGAGTGAGGCCAGAATCTGAGTAGGTCAAGAGTGACGTTGTCGCCACTGCTACATCGTCTCTTAACACTACATAACCGCCAACCAAATAATTATCAGTGGAAGTAGACCAAGTGATATCTACTTGTGTAGCACTGACCGCATCTGAAGTAAGAATCATTGGTGCAGTGGGCGTAGCGGTATCAGACCCTCCAAATACTCTAATATTAAAAGTACTGCTGGCCACCTGAGCAGATACCAATTCAACTACGCCAAAAAATACAATCGCTAGAATCAGTAGTTTTTTCATTAGGTTTATTATAACGGTAGTGCGGTAATTGTGGTGGTGGCTGTATACACTCCTGTTTGTACGTTGGCGTTTCCGCCAATATCAACCCTAAAATTGAGAGTGGTGGTCGCACCACCAGGATGATTGGCGCCCGGTGCGTAAACAAAGGCAGCGTCAGTAGTAGACAATCCATCCCAACAAGCCAACGCGGTATCAAGCGAGCCTTGCGCACACGTACCGCCATCATCCTTAAAACGATCAGCGATGTCGTTCCCTTCTGGCGAATACGCCAAATGCGCATCGGTTGGATTGGTGGTTAGAGAAAAATCTGGATTTGCACCAGCACTGTAGTCGGCGATTGTGTTTGACCCGCTTTGCATAGCCGGATCATTCTCAGCCGCAATCGTGACCTGGTAACCAGACGGACTATCGGTGATCACCGTCAAAGTAGTAGAGCCATTTGAAGTACCGCCGGTGAAGCCGGGTAAACTCGGAGACATAGTCACATCACCAGTCAGAGACAAGCTCAGAAACACTTCCTGCATCTGCTGATAACCGGCGCGTAAAGAGTAATTACTACTATCTGAAGGGCCGGTAGCAATCTCCCCCACCGTACTTTCTTGCACAAAGCTAGTAGAGCTAGACAGCCCACCGCCGATATTAATACTGTCGGACTGGAGTTGAAAATTACTACTACTCCGAACCTCTGCCTGTCCGACCGAAATCAGTGACAGCAGTAATAAAGTCGTGACGGTAGATAGTATGAAAGATTGAACAAAATTACTTCGCAACATGATTATTCTCCCTTTCGTCTGAATTCAAACGTACGGAAAAATGCTCTAATGCTGAAAATAATAATGAACAAAACAAGGAACGCTCCTCCGACGATCTTCCATGGCAGCACCCAGAATGATACTGACACTTCATCTACAACATCTTCATAGCCGCGGTTGATTTTGGCCGTGACGGTATAGCGACCGAGTAAAAATTCTCGATCCCAGGTGATCTCACGGACCCGCAAGGAATTTGGTAATACAAACCAAGGCTCAATCTCTATATAGCCCACCTCTTCACCAAACATATTGGTAACAGACAATTCACCGTAAGGATTAACGTGAACTGACCCGTTGTTTTCATATAAAATACCCAACTCAATTGGACCTGCGTCGTACCAGCCCTGGCCGTTAATCGTATCGATCGATACGGTTTTTCCTTCAGTGACGGTATCCCCCTTCACCGTCAAGAAAAATAGCGAACCAACTCGAGCAATAATCGGTGAGCGAGGCACATTACTACCATCATCTTCACCTACTCGAACAGTTGAAACTAGTACACTTCCATAGTACCCGCCCGGTTCAGCATCTGGTGGAACAGTAATTGTTACTGGAACCCTAGCTCTTTCTCCCAAGTCTAGTTCAAACGTATCTTCAGGGAAAGAAATATAATCTCTAATACTGTACGGGCCACGTTCATCTCCCATCAAACTAACAGCACTTGAGCCATCTCTGCTACCAGTAATATCTTCTACCACCAACTCAAAAGCACGACCTGAGCTAATGCGATTGGTAACAGAAATCTCCTGCACAATCGTCTCACCGGGCGCTAATTCTATCTCAGTGCGACCAGGACCAACCACGAAATCGCCAACATCAATATTGCCACGGATCTTTTCTAGGGTATACCACAACTCTTCCTCGGCTAATTCAGCCTCGTCTTCAGCGGCTGAAGAATCGCTCTTTGCCTCGGTGTCGGGTGCCAAAGCAGCTTCTGATTCATTCTCTGTAATTTCTGCGTCGATGTCCTGCGCAAACACCTCTCCGGAGAGAGGTGTGGCTAGTAGTACTGTAAGACAAGATGCTAATGCTAGGTTCAGTATTTTAGTCATATTCTTGAGTATGACTAAGATTACCTTACTTCACGAAAAGCGACAAGGTGGCAGTAGCGGTGTAGGTCTCAGCTTGTGGTACCGGAGTAGCTCCTGATGGTACGTCTACATGGAAGAAGATAGTAGAAGTAGCACCATCAACAGCAGCGTCAGCGGTATCTACAATTCGGAACCCAGATGCTTCTGGTGACTTCCAACACAAAGTCGCTTGTGATCCAGGATTGTTACAAGCTGCGCCATTATTAAAGAATGACTGGTCGGTATCGAGTGATGATGAGGACATCACTGTATAAGCAAACATAGAAGCTGAAGAACTAGCAATGAAGCCAACTGAAGGCTGACCACCCACATCTCCATCGTAGTCACGAATCGCTTCACTGTCTGACTCGTCACCTACCATAGCTTCGTTATTGGCATTATATTCGAAATCAATTTCTACATAGTAGCCAGCCGCGTTGTTAGACTGTACTACAAACTGGGTGGTACCGGTAGCCGCTCCACCCGTCACACCGTTGATGGTACCGACCATATCTACATTAACTGGTTCGGTTGAAAATGAACTTTCATCAGTGATAGTTTGTCGAATATAGAAGGTCGAAGAAGCGGTTTCTTGACCGTGTCCGATAGTTGGCTCCGCCATGAAGAAAGCGGCAAAGAACAAGGCTGATAGCGCCAGACTCACAGCCAAAGCGTAAATTGCTGGTTGAATTAAGTTTTTAGTCATATTTATCAATAAATTTTAAGTAATCTTGTCTTAGATTATGTACCTATTATAGCAATCGCAAGCTAGATTGCTGGCGGCTAGACAAAGTAATTGTGCATAACAACCACCCGCTAAATTGCCTGCTAAATTGCCCCGCCGCCGCCAGACCCGCCGCCGCCAGCTTGGTGGTAGACACGAACTTGTATGGCGTCGATTTGTATCGTATCAACAGTAGTAAAAGCAGTAGCCCGCAATCTCAGGTTAGGATTAGAAAATTCATCTGGTGACCAAGTGCGACCCCAAGTATCAGATGGTGAACCTAAAGTGTAGACAGTGTCGGTAGTTGTAAGTGTGTCGGTATTTTTCGCAGCAGTCCATGAGGTACCTCCATCCCATGAGAGTTCTAAATTAATGCTATTACTTAGACTAAAACCAGTTGCAGATGCTTCTAATTTAACTTCGATCCCCTCAATGCTATTTGTCCCAGGCACAGAAAATCCATGATCCTGAAACTGATGTGTTTCGGAATCGGTTGTCTCGCTAGCATATGTGCCGTCGGTGCCATCATAAGCATTTGAACCACTACTCCAACTGCCGGAGTCTGCTGTTGGTACATAATAGTTCGGATCGGAACCAATTTGTTCCCCGCCATCATTGGTACCTCCAGTCACCAGCCCGTTACCAGCCACCGAGCTACCAATAATACCGCTACCACCGCCAGTCGAGCCAGACATTCTAATAGACTGCCTTGAGTGCTGAGCCTTACTAACGCTCCCTAAGAATACATGGGCACCATTACTATCGGTCGCAGTGATCTCAGTGCCATACAAACGCACATTCATCACTGAGTCGCTAGCTGGTGCATTCCAATCAGCCACCAAAACGTAGTTTTGGGTGGTAGTACTTTGGAACGAAGTACTGAAGGTGATAGTACCGGCGCCATCTGATATCGCCATCACTCCGGCACCACCCACTTGTTCGTCACTCACGTCATAGTCTCCATCATCGTCATGATCTTTGTAGAGTCTGAGGTTTGAGAAATCGGTAGCATCAACATTTTCCACCCCATCAAGAGTGAAGACGATTTCTGTGATGGTAGTGGTGGCCGAAGGGTCTACCAGTTTGAACGTGAAGAGTGGTTCGTTGGTTTTATTTTGGTAGTTAAAGGCGTTGTTGGTTTGAGTAGCGTCGCTATTGGCCATAGTGGTAGTACCAGCTTCAGTGACTGCAAAAGCACTGATAGTCCAACAGGTGTTATTGCCTCCATCGGCAGAATTTTGCGCCGACAAACCGCCGCCGACACTAAAGCAAGCGTCTGAATCTTGAATATAGGCGTAATCAATATCGCTAGTACCCTGAACATCAATATACCAATCGGTACCTGACGCACTCGAAAGCAGTGAGGTGGTAGCGCCGCCCACCGCTCCCTGCACTACAAAATTCTCAAAGGTGTACGTATCACCAGCATTAAATACAACACTGGTTTCGACACTTGAACTAGAAGTGAAAGTATTGGTAGTAGAAGCAGGCGCGGTGAAAGTGACAGGCAATCCCCCTGTGTGAGTAAGGTCGTAGAAAGCATCGCCTCCAATCATTGTGCCGGCAAAATCATAACCGCCATCAAGCTGGAATGAATGTAATTCATCGCTACCTGGACCGATCAAAAACATTTGTGTACCCGTACTATTGAAAGCGACGTCGTATGGATATAACTCATAAGAACTCACATCGAGCGTATCAGCGTAGACTCCGGTCCGCGCATCAAATGGTGTACTCAATACCCACCGATCAACTGCTGCCGGATAAGTATCTCCAGCCACAAACAATGTTTTTCCATCATTACTTATAGAGACATCGTATAGACCATACAAGTATTCATTAACACTAAGTGCTCCTTCGTAAGTCGCGGTACTAACATCGAAAGCGACTGACAGAGACCATTGGTGCACATCGCCAAAGTAACTGATGGTATACATGGTTGTCCCATCAACACTAAAGTCTACCGACCGTCCTGACAACTCAACTCCATCGAGATCGAGACTATCTTCAAACGATGCTGAAGAAACATCCCACGCCGTTGAAAGTGTCCATTCATAAATACGGTTGTTGGTAGCTCCTACCACATAAACTTTTGTCCCGTCATTATTAAACGCCATCCCTCTTGGGTCACTATCACGAGCGGTGATGTCAGTCATCGTGTCGGTGTATGAAGCGGTAGAGATATCGTACGCCGTCGACAACGACCACTCATCAATACCTCCTCCAGCATTGCCAAGAATATACATTTTGGTTCCGTCATCGTTGAAAGAAACACTATTTGGATTTACTTCGTAGGTAGTGATAGTACTTAAGGTTTCAATAAAGGAGGCGTCTTTCAATTGATAGGCATCTCTATCGGCATACACCAGACCATCGTTGGCGTTAAAAGTACCAGCATTTGCATAGTCGCCTCCGACAGTTAGAAGAGTTGGTGCTGTCATACTGGCGCTAGCGGCAATCGTTAAAGCGGTTGTACTAGCGTTACTAGAGAAAGTATAGGAGCCATTTATAATGACATCTTTCAACGAACTAGTACCGACAAAGTTACCGTCTAACACTGCGTCAGTTCCAGCCAAGACTAGCGTGGTACTGGCTGGTAAGTATGTTCCGTTATTAGTTATGTCTCCTTCTACATTAATCACGTCTGAACCAAACGTTAATTTGGATCCAGCGTCTACAGTGAGGTCTGTAGTAGTAGCATCACTGGAGAAATATTGGGCTGAACTTGAGGCAATCACCACGTTATTTAATTCTAGATTTCCACTGTGCACACCGTAGCTTTCATAGCGATGAATTTCGTTGTATCTGTCACCAAGCGTATACATATAACCTAACGCTGGCACAACCAGTACATCTCGCATTAAATCTTCAGGATAGGAATAAATAGAATCATCAGATGGTGTAAAATCTCCGGTCGAAATATCATACGGCGTTGACAAATCATAAACTCGAACATAGTCGTTCTCACTACCGGTCAGGAATAATTTTGATCCATCAGCATTAAAATCTATACCCCACGGAAACTGATCTGCTCCAACAATATTTAAATACTCACCATTGTAAGCTGCGGTAGAAACATCAAAATCCACACTAAGGTCATAAGCATAAGCATCATTAAATTGATCACCAACAATATACATCTTGGAGCCGTCATCGTTGAATATCACATCTGCCGGACCTAAATCTTCATTGGCAGTAGAAGTAGATTGACTGAAATCGGCGGTAGATACATCAAAAGCGCTAGAGAGATCATACTCTTGCACTTCGACCGAATTAAAGCCCGTCACGAACATCTTGGTTCCGTCATTATTAAACGTCAGCCCTGAAGGGTTCGACTCCTGACTCGCCACTGAAGTGGCGTGACTATAACTAGCGGTTGTTATGTCATAAGCAACACTTAAGTCATACTCATACACATTGTCATTCTCTCTACCCAACACAAACAACTTGGTTCCGTCATTATTAAATGCAATGTCGGTCGGCTCTTCGTCTTCAGACGTAACGTCGAGTTTGTCTTTATAAAGTAATTCACCTAGCTTAAACTCTCCAAATCCGGTCAGATACAAAGTACCAGACCCAGCTTCTATCGCTCCATCATTTACAAAATTACCATCCACTGAAAGTAAGGCCGGTGCAGTGACAGTAGCGTTGGTGTCGATGGTGAGATCCGAGGTGGAGGCGTTGTCGTTGATTGTATAAGCAAAGTCTGGCGATCCTCCACTATCTCTATCAATAGCAACTGCATGATATGAATAGCCGCTCGCCGATCCACAGCCGTCACAGTCTCCCACCACTACCAAGCTTGGACCGTCCACCAAAACATCGCGACCATTATCGACACCTCCAAGAGACACATCAGTGGTAGTACTCCAGTCCAATGATCCGTCTTCTATATCAAGGGCGACCGTATGATAATCACCTTCGGCTGCACCCGTAAGGTACACGTTAGACTTGAACACCTCCACACCGTAAAAATATTGATTCTCTCCGCCAGTTGTATTGTCTGAATAGTCCCATAAGAAATCTCCGTTGGTTTTGTCGATAGCCAAAGCGTAAAGATCATAATAAGACAAAGATGCACAAGTTGGGCAGGTAGCAGCTAGATACAGACCACTGCTATCAATAGCCATATCATAAACTGAATCAGGATTGATCGAAGGGTCTGTGGTGGTACTCCAGACAAAGTCTCCGTTGGTTTTGTCGATGGCGACGGTGTATATAGCGGTGTTACCCACATCGCCACAGCCAGTACACTCCCCAGATACATATAAGTACGAATCGTCAACCGCCGCCGTTCTAGCGTAATCACTACTAGCGGTTGGGTCCGTGGTGGTACTCCAAACAAAGTCTCCGTTGGTTTTGTCGATGGCGACGGTGTAGTAAGCCTCTCCACCCGCCGCGCCGCAGCCGGTACAATAACCAGCTACATAGACGTGATCGTTATCTACCGCTAATCCTTGCGCCACATCATTACCACTTGTTGGGTCCGTGGTGGTACTCCAAACAAAGTCTCCGTTGGTTTTGTCGATGGCGACGGTGTAGTATGCAGAGCCACCTTCAACACCACAGCCAAAGCAGTATCCAGTAACATAAAGATTTGCCTGATCCATATCCATTTGAAAAGCCCAGTCTGTGCTAGAAGTCGGGTCTGTGGTGGTACTCCAAACAAAGTCTCCGTTGGTTTTGTCGATGGCGACGGTGTAGTATGCATGTCCGCCCTCGGCACCGCAACCAGTACAATAGCCGGTAATATAAACATTATCCTCATCAGCCACAGCTGATGCTGGTCTATCAGTACCAGTTGTAGGATCAGATGTAGTACTAGTAAATCGTTGAAAAGCTTCAAACACCACGTTATTCAAACTCGAGCTCTCTGTCAGGTTATTTGACAGACTGCCTCCTTCAAAGAAACTGATCGTGCCTTCGTTACTGTCAAAAGTACCAATATTATTAAAGTCTCCCTTAACATTTGTTTGTGCGCCCGCCGTGTATGTCGAACCAAAACGTATAGTTAGGTTATTTAAAGTGGAAGATGCTGGAGCGGTAAAAGTACTGTCTGACCATATATATAATTCAGCACCATACAACATTTCTAATGAATCAAGCGTAGACGATGCAATGTATAACAAATCATCGTCGTCGATATAATCATAAATCGCTAGATCAGAATTGTCCGTTGCAGTAGAACCTTCGTGTTTAACGATCAGATGGTTGGCGTATAAATCTAAGCCGGTAATATTTTCACTCGTCGATGAAGCTTTTGTGACAACATTAGCCCTACTCAAACTCGAGCCATCAATATAAGCAACGATTGGCGTGTCGGTGGCATAGCCGTTATCAATAATAATATTTATAGAATAGTCCCCTGACGAATCGCTGGTAGTAGAATGTTTTGAAGCGGTAGAAGTCCCTACAATTAACGTAATAGTTTCTCCTGAAGTCAGCGCAATGTTTCCGTCATTGACATATACCCGACCTGACACTTCTATGCTACTGGCCCCAGTTAAGTTCACTGTATAGAAATCGGTGGTGGTGGATTGGTTGAGGTATTCGGCGGCAAGCCAAGCGTCGCTAAGAGCAGAGGTGGAAACCCGCAACTCATCGACTTGTCCATCAAGATCAAAACTTGAACCACTGTTGGCATTATCCCAACCACCAATCCGAACTGCCTGACTACTAGCTAGATTGTCAGTAATACCAGAAGCAGTATTATCTTCGACACCATTAAACACCAAATCTCTAGTAGCTCCAGATCGACGTCCGGCCACATGATTCCAAGTAGTAACCGCAGGAGTGGTAACACCATTTACCCGGTCAGTACTACCCAAAAAAGTATAAACCTGATCCCCCGTACCATCAGCATTCACGTTGTACCACAACAACGATCCGCCAGTAGTATTATCCTGCTTATATGAAAAGATCATTCCGTCATCTGCGTTGGCCGTCGTCCCCAAAGTATCCATATAGCTCCAAGCAGAGATAGTGTACGTATTAATTCCTTCAAGAGGAGGTAGTGAACTACGACTCAAATAATCGCCAGTTCCGTCAAACACAAAAGAGTCTCCTAGTTGACCAGTCGTAGTAGTGGCTGCGTTGCCATTAGAGGTAAACTCGTAGGCATTGGCTGTACTGTCGATATAAGAATCTCCATGTAACACCAGCTCATACTCCGTCCAAACACTCTGCGCTCCATACGTAGAGGTAGTAGCATAGTCACCAGTAGTATCACCGTTGTAGTAGATACGGAAAGTAGTATCGGTGGTACTAGAGATGGTAGGAGCTTTGAAGTGAAGTTCACCGGTTTGTGCGGTAGAAGAAGCAAACACTAGCTCTCTAGGGATCTCATACGGTGAAGAGGTACCGGTGGTGACGCGGATGTCGGTACCGACTGTGTCAGCGGCGCTTGGAGTGGTAGCCCAGAAGGTTGCACTTAGATCTGCGAGATCAACATACACTGGGAAGTCGGTGAGATCGTCGTCGATGTTGTCT
>MDSW01105949.1_pt1 | contig 34249 bp, 20 predicted proteins | sample 811171 | NCBI WGS metagenome assembly MDSW01 (sample SAMN05326641, study PRJNA326480) | marine metagenome | isolation source: seawater | place: Atlantic Ocean: North West | collected 2012 | reverse complement strand
GCAGCGACTCCGACCTCTCCACCGCGGCGCTGTACGAGCAGATCGAGGTGCTGCAGCAGCGCGTGACCGCGCTGCACGCGCGCCTCGGGCAGCCCGCGCCGAGCATGGGTCCGACGGGGAACGTCCACGCGATCAAGAGGAACGCCGCCGCCGGGCGCGGCGGCGGGTACGGGGCCAACGAGAAGAAGTCGCGCAAAACGGACTACGACATCAACGACGTCGTCGGCGCGGACGCGACGGGGGCGAAGTTCGTCGAGCGCGCGCACTGCGTGGAGATCTCCGTCCCGAACGTCAGGGAGGCGCCGACGTATTCGATGGCGCCCATCGTGGAGGAACGCGGCTTGGCGGCGGCGGAGGCGGCGGCGGCGGCGGCGATGGTGGCCAACGAGGGCGGCGTCTCGGCGGAGAAGGGCGCCGGCGGCGGGAAGGACGACGGTGACGACACGTCGTCGGAGGATACCTCCGACGATGCGTTCATGCTGAGGCACCAGAAGTTTGAGATCGCGGAGAGGAAGGCGCGGACGCTGCCGGATAAAAAATCCCGCGGCGGGGAGAAGAACTCGGGTCACGGAAACGGCTCCGCGAACCCCAAGTCCGGGGATAAGTCGCCGACGACCGGCACGGGCGACGGCGGCGGGTCGTCGCCGCGGTCGCGCGCGGCGATCGCGGTCGCGATGGAGGCGGACGTCGCGGAGGACGACGGCGAGCCGGAGTTCAACAGCGCGGCGCTCGTGGGTTGACGGGCGAAAGAATGAATTGAAAGAATGAACAAACTACGATTTGAGGCGCCGAGCGGGTCCGGGCGCGACCTGCGTTAGGCACGGTGGATCGACGGCGCGCGGTCGCCGAGCGTTGAGCATAGATCGAACAGCGGCGACGCGAGGCGCGGACGACGCGCGCGACGCAGCGACGTCCCCCGCCGCCGGCTGCTCTTGTCCACGAAGAGAACATCCTGTAAACAATCCGACACGTGTCGCCACCGACGCTGATGTCGAACGTCGCGACGACAGGAATAAACGTCGGTCCGTTGAGAGGCGACGCGTCGCACTCGCGCGCGTCGTCGGACGCGCGCTCCGGACGCGATGTCCGAGATCGTCGCGGCGTCCCCGGACGTCCCCGCGACGCCCTCGACCCCGTCCGCGGCGCCGCCGACGCCGGAGGTTCCCACCGCGCGCGCGCGCGTCGCGTCGTCGGACGCGACGACGAACGATAGCGCGAGCTCCGCGCGCGCCGAGCCCGTCGCCCCGTCGCCCGGCGTCCGCGTGAGCGTGGACGTCGACCAGGGCGCGTACGTCGCGGGCGATACCGTCAGCGGCGTCGTCGAGGTCGAGTGCGACGGCCCGGTCAAGGCGAAGGTGCGCGCGAACGCGCAGAGCCGCGCTCGTCAGATCTCGCGTCGGTCGTCGTCGTCGTCCGTCGCTTCGCTTCGCTCGCGCGAACAGACGGCACCCCGCGCCTCCCGTCGAGTCGACGCCGACGCCGCCCTCCCTCCCGTTCGTCCCATCGCAGCGCGTGGAGGTGACGATTCAAGGCCGCGAGCGCGTGACGCTCCAGCGCACGCTGACGATCCCCTCGAGCGAGCTCGCGCCGTTCCATCACGTCCAGGGGACGTCGCACAGGGACCATCACGCCTTCTTGAAGGCGAACCCGAAGCCGGAGATTAGGAACCTCGTCGCCGAGCGCGAGTGGCGCGCGCGCCACGGGCACGAGTCCTCGAGCAAGAACGTCTCCATCGTGGACGATATCACGCAGGTGGAGACCGTGTTCAGCGAGCGCCGGGTCGTGATCGACGTCCCGGACGAGCGCGGGGACGGCGCGGGGGGATCGATGCGGGTCGGGACGACGACGAAGACGTTCAGCGCCGTCGTGCCGCGGACGGCACCGAGCGCGTTTTACGTCGCGGGCGGGAACTGGAGCCTCGGGCGGGGCTACCTCGCGGAGATCGTGTACACGGTCGCCGCCGCGGTCGTCGCCGCCGCGGACGAGGAGCCGAGCGGCGCGAACGGCGGCGGCGGCGACGGATCGATCGGCGGCGGCCCGGCGGCGCCGTCCGTGTCGTTGACCCCCGGGGAGAAGATCCTCGCCGCGAATAAGAAGCACTTCCTCGTGACGCAGCAGGGCAGCAACGGCGGTGGCGGCGTCACTAGCGGCGTCACTAGCGGCGTCGGCGCGTCCGCGATGATGCGCGCGTCGACGATGCCGGCGGCGGGAGGCGGCGCCGCGGCGACGGCGACGAGGAAATTCATCACGGGCGGCGCGTTGAAGGCGACGATATCCACGGATAAGCGCGCGTACGTCCCCGGCGCCGACGTCGCGGTCGTGAAAATCGAGGCGAACTGCACGGTGGGGCAGCCGTGCCACGGGATGACGACGTGCGCGGTCGTCCCGATCGGCCTCAGAGCGCACGGCGAGCGGTGGAACAAGACCTTCGAGATGTCGACGACGAAGCACCCCGGGTTCGCTCCGGGATACTTCGGCGAGCGAACGATCGCGTTCCCGATCCCGCCGGGGTGGCCCGCGAGCACGCACGGCGCGCTGATCCGCTGCGGGTACGACGTGCGGACGACGTTCACGCTCGCGGGGGTGAACGCGAACCTCGTCGTGGACGTTCCGATGACGATCGAGCCGAGCGCGTCCATGTACTCCGACGCGCGACCGGCGGGGGCGCCGTTCGACGTCGTCGCCGCGCAGCACGCCGGCGGCGCCGCGGGCGCGTTCGTCCTCAAAGCCGCGAACGTCGCCGCGACGCTGCCGCCCGGGGTCGTGTTCCGACCGCCGTGGGCGGACGATAAGACGTCGAGGGCGTGCAAGTCGTGTTACGCCCCGTTCACGCTCGTGAACCGCCGGCATCACTGCAGGGCGTGCGGGGACATCTTCTGTAAGAAGTGCGCGGGATGGAAGGTAGACTTGCCGCGGTTAGGGTACGCCACGCCGCAGCGCGTGTGTCAGGGGTGCATGGAGAGCGCGCGACGGACGGGGGGCGCGTTCACGCCGATCGAGGAGCCGTCGGCGTCGCGCGCCGGCTGGTTCGCGGGGGTCAAGGAGCCGGAGCCCACGCCGCCGCCGCCGACGTCGCCGCCCGTGGAGACGGTGAGCTTGGAGCAGCTCACGGGCGGGCACGCGGCGGCGAACGCGACGAGCGACGCGATGACGCCGATGACGCTGGAGCCGACGTCGTGATGAGAGCGAACGAGCGAGCGAGCGAGCGAACGAAAGAAGACGAGACGAGTTTTGTCACACCACGCGCGAATCGTCGTCGCGAAACCAAACGCGACCGCGCGGCGGTCTCCGCTATCTAGACTACTACAGTACCGACCCGCCGCCGTCTGTCGCTCACATCCTCATCGCGTACGTCCACGCGACCAGCAGCAGCAGCGCGCCGAACATCGCGGCGACGGCGTGCTGGTGCCACCCCGAGAACCCGCAGGCGAGCATCAGCTCACGAACCGCCGACGGCAGCGGGAACGGCTCCCACCCGTCCGCGCCGCCGCTCGCGGACAGGGCGTTGATCTTCCTGAACGCCGCCGCGACGGTCGCGTCGCTCTGGACGTTGATCACGACCTCGTCGGGGTCCGCCTCGGTGATCTCCGTCGTCGTCGTCGTCGTCGTCGTCGCGCCGCCGCCGCCGCCGCCGCCGCGTCGAAGGCTATTCCCGTCTCGCATCCCCCCCGTCACGACCGCGTTGTTCCCCCCCCCGCTCCCGTCGTCCGCGTCGCCTCGTGCCGGATTCAGCGCGGCGAAGATGGTGTCCAGCGTCCTCCCCGCCTGCCCCCTCGGCGTGTCGTCCACCGCGACCGGGGCGCCGCTCGAGCGGTGCCGCGGGGGTCGACCGGGATCGCGACGCTGCCCCGGCGCGCTCGCGCTCGATCGCAGCGCCGCGTGCGCTTCCGACGCGACCCCCTGTCGGAGCGCGTCCCTGACCTCGGTCCCCAGGTCCTTCGCGATGTCTTTGAACGCGTTCCAGTCCCCTTTCGTCGTCTCGCCGATCTTCGACACCGCCTTCTTGACGTCGCTCGCGCTGAGGTCCTTGACGTCCGACGCGAATTTCCGGATGGACCCGAGCGCGTCCTCCCACGCGCTCGTGATCCCGCTCGCGACGGCGTCGTCGTCGCCGACGCGGGCGTCCCTCGCGGGGGCGAGTTCGGTCATGACGACGCGCGCGACGCGCCGGGACGCGCCGGGACGCGACGCGCGCGTGCCGCCGCCGCTGTCGTTCTGAGAAGCCGCGGGCGACGACGCGACAGATGTATCGGCATCGAACTCTTTTAGTCCCGCGAGATCCGTAGTCGCGCTCACGTCACTTCTTCGCGCGCGCGGGCACGCGTTCGCGACGCGCGAAGACGCGATGATCCTCGCGACGACGTCCGCGGCGGCGACGACGCGCGTCGCCGCGAAGCTCGGAGGCGCGCGCGCGCGACGGCGCTCGTCGCGGTCGTCGGAGGTGGTGGCGAGGCGGAGGGACGCCGGGGCTTTCGGTCGTCGCCGACGGAGCGATCGCGCGACGCGTCGCCGCGCGAGCGAGGGCGAGAACGAGACCACCGAGCCCTCGCCGTCGAGCGCGTCGGACGAGGAAGCGAAAGCGGAGGAGCTGCGTGAGACGCTGAAGGCGACGGAGAAGGAGGTGAGCAGCCCGAGCGGCGGACCCGCGCGGTTCGGGGACGTGGACTTAAAGGGCGGCAAGTACGGCTTCGGGGAACGGATCGACGACGCGTTAGACGCGACGACGAACCCGGACGCGTTCTTGATCGGCGGGTTCGCGCTCGTCATCGGCGCCGCGATCTTGTTCGCCTTAGGTCCTCGTCCGCCGTCGGACTACTACGGGTATTAGACGCGGTGGGCTCTCCTTCCTTCGTTCGCGATGATGAGAATCGTGAATCTATCATCTTATTATTCTCGAGCGTCGAGCTCGTCTGGTCGTTCGTTCGTTCGCGCCGCGCTGCTCTGCTCCGCTCCGTCGTCGTGGACGCGTCGTGCTACTTTCCTCCCCCCATCCATCCATCCCCCATCGATCGTCGATCACTTCCCGTCGCGCTTCCGCTTCGGCGCGAACGGGCTCGCGCGCATCCCCATCGCCCTCGCGCGTCGTCGCAGCTCCGTCGCGGGCGAATGCGCCGGCGGCGACGCGTCCTCCGAGAGCGCCGCCGGCGCCGGGCCGTGGCTCAGACGCAGCGACGTCCTCGCGCGCGTCCTCGGCGTCGGCAGCGTCGGCAGCCCGGTGAGCGCGAGCGCCGCGACGGGCGTCCCGCGGAGCGCCGCGAGCTCGAGCTCGAGCGCGCGCTTCTCCTCGACGACGCGCGCGAACCGGTCCGCCGAGAAAAAGGGCCGTTCTATACAAGCGAACGTCGGGGTGGAGTTGAAAGGCGTCAGTCGGAGTTGAAAGGCGCCGAGGGCGGGGATTGAAAGCGAGGGGTGGGAGGAGAGATGCGCCGGCGAAAGTCCTTAAGGATCGGCGTCCACCTCGCGAACGGGGTCGTATGGGGACTAGTGTATAGAACGCACCAAACTCCGTCTCCGCCGCCGCCGCCGCCGCCGCGCCCGCGGCGTGCACGTGGATGTCCAGCTTCACCCCTCCGGCCGCGCCGCCGCCGCCGCCGCCGCCCGCCGCCGCGCGCACCGCGGCGATCGCCTCCGCTACGTTCCCCGCCGCCTGCGACGCCGCCGCTCTCGCCTCGTCGAGCTCTCGCCGCAGCGCCTTCGCCTCCGCCTCCGCCGCCGTCGCGCGGCGCGTCGCGTCCTCCGTCGCGGCGGTTTCTCGCAACAGCGCGGCTTCGAGCTCGCGCGTCTTCGCGTCGTCGACGACGACGCTCGCGGCGGACGCGGACGCGGACGTCGCGCGCGCGACCGCCGCCGCGGCTTTCGCCTCCGCCGCGGCGACGGCGGCTTTCGCCTCCTGCTGCGTCTTCGCGAGCTCCTCTTCCGCCACCGCCTCCGCGGCTTCCGCGGCTTCGACGCGCCGCGTCGCCGACGCGAGTTTGGATTCCATCTTTTTCGTCGCGCGCGAGAGCGCCTCCTTCAATTCGTCCCTCGCCGTCCTCTCGAGCGCCGCGACCTTCTCCTCCAGCGCGCGCGCCGCGCACTGCGCCTCCGCCGCGCTCGCGCGAGCGTCCGCGACCTCTCGCTCGCGAAGCGCGAGCGCGGCTTTCAGCGCGCGCGCGCCGTCGGCGGCGTCCGCTGAAAACGCGTCGGCGTCGGCGTCGGCGCGAATTCGCGCCTTCGCCTCGCCCTCCCTCGCCGCGGCCAGCGCCTTCTCGTGCGCGACGCGGTCCCTCGCGCGCGCCGTCTCGACCGCGGCGAGTTTCGCGAGCGCCTCGTATTCCGCCGCGTTCGCGCGCTGCGCCTCAGAGCGCTTTCTCTCGAGCGCCTCCCGCGCGTCCTCCGCGTCCGCCGAAATCTCCGCGAGCTTCGCCTCGAGCGTCGCCGCCCTCGACGCGCCGCTCTCCGCGAGCAGCATCGCCTCTTGAAGCTTCCCTCGCAGCGCGCCCGTCTCAACGCTCGCCGCGAGCGCCGCGCAGCGCTCGCTCGACGCCGCCGCCTCCGCGTCGGCGGTCTCGCGTTCCTTCTCGCCGAGCGCCTTTCGCGCGTCGCTCGCGGCGCGCGCGGCGGCGTCCACTTTTTCGCTCCACGCCGCCGCCGTCGCCGCCTCAAAGTCGGCGGCCCAGCCGCTCGCGGCGAGCGTCTCTTTCCTCGCCATCTCGAGCTCGCTGTCCTTCAGGTTCTCCACGAGCCGTCGCAGCGCGTCCGCCTCCGCGGCGTTCGCCCACGTGGACTCGAGCGTCGCGCGTTGCGTCTCCGAGATTCGCGTCGCGTCGGCGCCCCCCGGGGGATCGCGGGGACCGCGCAGGCGGACGCGCGCGAGCCACTCGGCGAACGACTCCTGCGCGCCGAACGCGACGTCGTCGTCGTCCATCTCCATCGGCGCCGGGGAGGAGGCCGCGACGGGGGTGAGGTCGAGCGACGACGCGGGCGCGATGGGCGCGTCCGCGGCGGGCGCGGGCGCGGGCGCCGTCCTAGTAGCCCTCGCGGGCGGCGGCGCGATCGGCCGCGCGGTCGACGCGACGACCGGCTTCGAGACGACCGCGGCGGACGTCGACGGCTTCTTGTTCACCGCCGCGGCGAGCTGCGAGAACCGAGACTTCTGGTCGCCCTTTCGTGCGCCGCCGCGGTCGTTGAACGCGGTCTTCGTGTTCACGGACAGCGGCGACAGCGGCAGGCGCGCGCCGGAGGATCGCGCGCTGTCGTGCACGCGCTGATGGGCGCCCGCGTGCTTCAGCGGCATCTTTTTCACCGCGAGCGACGGAAGGGCGTCCATCGCGCGACGCTTGGATATCGGCGTCGGCATGACGCGCGCGCGCGTTCGTTCTTTCACGCGCGGAGGATGACCGAGAAGGCGCGCGAGGCACGTGCGGAGTCGCGCGCGTGCCGGCGCGTTGTGTCCAGATGCGACGCGTCGTCCCCAGGTCGTTCCCCTCGTTTTGGTTTCGTGATTTCCGACGTTTCGCGAGCGTTTTGATTTTCGTCGTCGTTGTTGACTTCGGACTCTGGCTTTTCGAGTCGACGTCGTCTGCCCCCATCGCGCGCGGGCACGACACGACGCGAGCGGCGAGCGATTGAGACGACGACGACGCGGCGAAATATCACGTGCGCACGCCGAGAATATATTTTGATTCCCAGCGCGAGCGCGCGGCTACTAAGGTTATTCGCACTCGGAGCGTCCGCCCTCCGTCCGACTTTACGCGCGTCAGATCAGATCGTCCGTCGTTCGTCGTCGCGTCACGACAGGTTCTTGCTGCTGCACCGCGCGATCTCCTCGCGGAGCTTGTTGTGCATCACCTGCGACAGCTTATGATCCCCCCCGCACAGCTTCAGCAGCGCCGCGGGGTTCATTCGAACGATGTCCCGCCCCGCGAGGCTCTTGGGCACGATCACCTTGGCGGCGAGCTTCTCGTTCCCTGGCCTCGCGATCCACGCGCGGATGTGCGCGTTGTTCCACCGCACGGGCGCGACGACGCGCTCGACCCTCGTCTCCACGACGCTGCCGTCGTCGCGCATCGTCAAGTTCCTCGGTACGTCCTCCTTCATCTCGTCGTGCCACGAATCGCCCTCCTCCATCCCGCCGATCATCCCGACCGTCTTGAGCGTCGACACCGAGTGCTCCGTGTCCACCGACGCGGGGGACACCGTGCCGATGACCCCGAGCTGCGCGTCCGGGCGGACGAAGCACTCCATGAGCACTCTCGTGAGGTGCGAGCTTCGGTACGGCACGTGCACGTGCCCGGCGTCCGCGGCGTTCTTCGCTCCGCCCGCGCCGTTGAACCCGAATCGCTGATGCTGCAGCCGACGCATCCGCACGCACTCCTTCAACGCGTACAACGACGCGTTGATCTCCGCCGTCTCCTTCCTCTGATCCGCGCTGTGATGCATGTTGTCCTCCTTGCGCTCGGACCCCGCGCAATCGACGAGCGTGAGCCTCCCGGTGTGCGCGCTGCCGTCGCGCAGCGCGCACGTGAGCCGCAGCACCGCGTGCGAGCGAGATGACGCGGCGTTGCAATGCGTCGCGGACGTCGCGCGGCGCGACTTTCCGGCGGCGACGATGGCCGCGAGTTCGCTCGCGGTGCTCGCCTTGGGTTCGACCGCGCCGAGGAGCAGGACGTCGAGCTGACGGTACTCTTCGGGCTCGAGCGCGCGTCCGGCGCCGGCGCCGACGAGGCCGCCGCCGACTTCTTTGATGGAAATCTCCGCGCGGGCGGGGGAGAGCAAGTCGGTGACTTTTTTCCCCGCGATTTCAAAGTACGCGACGGTGACGTTCTTCACCGCGCCCGAGTTGAATAACGCACTCACGACGGCGGTTTCGATCGCCTCCATCGTGTGCGTCTTCCCGCTCCCCGTCTGCCCGTACATGAACAAAGCGCCGACCCCGCCGGCGAGCGCGCCGCGAACCATCGGCTCCGCGGCGACGGCGTACACCTCCTCGGAGCTCGCGGCTTCGCCAAACGCTCGAGACACGTCAAACGACGCGTGTTTCACAAACATCCGCTTCAAGTCCGCGTGCATCTGGCAGTTGTGCACGACAATCTCCGTCGCGTCCACGGTCGTCTTCGGCGCGGGCGGGTCCGGGACGGTGACGACGTCGAACTCGCCGCGTTCTTGCTCGTGCGCGAACAGCGGGCGCTTGCGCACGTACACCTTGACGCCGCCGGCTTTTTCTTCCCTCGGCTTGGACGCTTTGCCGCCTCTGGACGCGCGACGCAGGCGCCACCGTTGCACCGCGGCGGCGAACGGTTTCGCGTTCATCCGCCGCGATTCTCTCTTGTCGAACATCTGACGGAACGCCTTCTCCTCGCCGTTGTTCCCGCTGGAAGAGCTCTTCGGGACTCTCGGTTTGATGACCGCGTCGTTCCACGGGTTGTTCGACGACTTCTGCGGCGGCGCGACCGCGGCGGAGGGTTCCGCGGGGGGCGCCGTCGGCGGCGGCGCGACCGCGACGGGCTTCTTCGGCGCCTTGATCGCGACGACTTTCTTCGCGGCGATCTTTTCCGCGACGACTTTTTCGTCGGATAACGGCTTCGTCACGGACGTTTTCATCGGCTTCGGCGCGGGATCCTTCACGACGCGCTCCTGCAGTTTCAAAAACGCTTCGTACCCGATCGACGGCTCGTCCGGGTCGGCGCTCGAGGGCTTCTCCCACGACGCCGTCATCGGATCGTTCCTCTTCACCTTCTTCTGCGACTTTGCGTTCTCATCGCCCGCGCGCATCGGCTCCGCGCTCGAGGCTGAGGCTTCCGCGACGCTCGCCGCCGCCGCCGGCGGCGGCGCGGGCGCGGGCTCCGGCGGCGACGCCTTTTGCTTCTTGCTCTCCGCCTCGCCGCCGTCTCTCTCCGCGGGCGCCGGCTTCGGGCTCTCCTTCTTCTTCTTCTTCCCGCTCCCGCTCCCGCCCGCGCCGGCATCCTTCCCCGCGATGAACGCGACGTCCTCTCTCGACTTCCTCACTTCCTCCGCGCGCGCTGCGAACCCCGCGAGCATCTGCGCCACCTCCAGCGCGTCCTCCGGGTCCGTCCGTCGCTCCGCCGCGGACGCCGGTCGCTCCTCGTGGGGTGTTACATCGCCAGCGGCGACGTAACGGTTCGGGTCGTACGGTTCCGGCGCCGCCGCCGAAACCGGCGGCTTCCCGGGCGTCGCGGACGCGGTGGACACGACGTGCACGGGGAAGTCGTCCTCCTCCTCCTCCTCCTCCTCCTCCTCCTCGAGCTCGTCCGCTTCGATGACGACGTCGTCCTCGATGACCTCGTCGTCCGGGAACGCGTGTGGGGACGACGAGGTCGGTTGGCGCGGCAGCGTGAGCCGAGAAGAGAGCGTCGTCTGCTCGCGCTTCGTCGGCGCGCGCGGCTTCGCGGCGGCGGTTTTGGTTTTGGCTTTCGTCCCCGCGCCCCCCGGGGGCGCGTTCTTGTTGTACCCGGGCACCGCGCTCGGGGCGTACGGCGACTTCTTCTTCTCTTTCGCCGCCGCGGACGCGGACTGCTGCGCGAGGCGGGATTTCAAGCCGCCGCCGGCGACGCCTCGGCCCATCCCGCCGACCGCCGGCTTGTCGCGCTTCGCGTTTCCGCTCGCCGCGACGTTCTCCCTCGCGCCCGCCGCGGCGGTCTTCGCGACGACCGCCGGGTTCGGGTTCTTGCGCTTCGCCGCCGCCGCTGGCGCGCCGACCAGCGGCCTCGCCGCCGCCTTCGCGCTCGCTCGCGGCTTGGCGCTCGGCTTGGGCAACGGCGGTCCCCACACCGACGGGTCCGCGGCTTTCTCCGGCGAGTCGTCCCCGGTCGCCTTCGCGATGACCTCCTCCGGCGACGGCGGCGGCTGGCCTTTCCTCTCCGCCTCCTCTGTCGCTCGCTTCACGAGGATCTCCTCTTCCCACGGTAAAAGCCGCCCGGCTCGGGACGCCGGGGACGCGCGCTCGGACTCCGGCGACGGCGTCGACGGCTTTTCATTTTCGGCGTCTCTCGTCGTCGTCTCCGTCGTCGACGCGTCCGCCGCCGTCGGTCGCGCGCCCGAATCCGGCTCCGCGTCGCCCCACTGCCGCCGCCGTCGCTTCTCCGGCTCTGCCGCGGTGGTTTCGGTGGGCGCCGGCGCCGGCGCGGGGCCTTCGTTGACTTCCCACCACGCGGGATTATCTTCGCGCGACCTCGGCGGCGGGGGGAGCGGATCGGACTCTAATCCTCGAACCGGCGCGGGCGGGGGCGCGTTCGCGCGCTCCGCAGCCTTCCTCTGCGCCCTGAGCTCCGTCGCGCGCTCGAGCGCTTGCTTGCGCTTCTGCGCCCAGTCCGCGGCCGCGCTGGAGGCCTGCGGAGCGAAGGGGAGGGTGGTGGGGACGGTGAGATCGGACGGGCAGACGGCACGCGCGACGAGTCGCGTTCGTCCCCCCGAGGGACGCGCGAGGACGCGCCGCGCGACGCGACGGGACGTCGCGGCGGCGTCGCGACGCGCGACGGACGCGATGCGCGACGGAGACGACGCGCGCGATGCGATCCGAGTCGCGGCGCGTCGCCGGCGAGGGCGCTCGGCGACGCGCGGGGTCGCGTCCCGCGACGTCGCGGTCGTCGTGCCGCGGATGGCGACTCGGACTCGGGGGAAAGACTTCTTTGCTCGGACGGCGCGATGCGCGCGGCGGACGCGACCGAGGGACGGGCGTCGATCGCACCTTTCTCGCCTTCGCCGCGGTCATCCCTCTGGGTTCTTCCGCGGGAGGCGGCGGCATGACTTCCGCCGGCGCCATCGTGCGTTCGCGCGCGTCGGGTCAGCGCGCGGGCCGTTTGTGGCGTCACCATCGAGGCGAGACGCGAGCTACGAACGCAAACGGCTGCAAGCGCGCTCGTCGCGAGTTCTGTTTTGTCGGGGCGCGCGACGAGCGCGATCGGGGACGTTCGAACAGTCCGAGGCACGCGGGGACGGACGACGCGATGGACGCCGTCGCGCGCCGCGCCGCGCGGTTCCGCGGCATCCTCTGCGACGCCGCCGCGTCGTGCTCCGCCGCCTCCTCCGCGCGGACGCGAGAGAACCACGCGGCGACGCGCGCGGCGTCCCCCGACGCGTCGCGCGCGAGATACGGCGACGTCGCGTCGCCCGGGTGGAACGGCTCGCCGTCCGCGATGGACGTCGAACGCGCGGTGCGACGCGTGAACCGACGCATTCAGTCGCACGTCATGACGCTCCCGAAGCGCTCGCGATGTCTTGAGGAGGAGTGGAGGTGGGACGAGAACTGCGTCTCGTGGACGAGGACGACGAGCTTCCACGGGACGGTCGACGCGCGGATCGCGAAGTTCAGCGAACGATGGGATCGCGATCGCGCTTCGAACGAGGACGACGCGGGGCTTCGCGCCGGGAATCGACGCGGGAAATACACGCTCATATTCCTTCACGGCTTCTGCGACACCGCGGAGAACTGGCGCGAGATGACGGAGATGCTCGTCCGCGGCGTCCCCGGCGGCGTCGAGGTGCTCCTCCCGTCGGCGCCGTCGCGGCTGTTTCAAATCGGCGACGCGCACAGAGACGTCGCGGCGTGGTTCGAACCGCGGATGAACAACACGCGCGTCGCGGAAGAGTTCGAAGGGCCCGGGCCCTCCAACACGCCGTGGCGCTGCGGCGGCATCGATCCCGCGATCGCGTGGACGAAGAGCCTCATCGCGGAGCAGGAGAAGAGAGGCGCGGCGCGCGGCAGCGTCGTGTTGATGGGATTCAGCCAGGGCGCCGGGCTCGCGATGGCGGCGGCGGCGAGCGAGACGGCGTGGTCCCCCGCGCTCGGCGGCGTCGCGTGCCTCCGCGGGTACCTCCCGATCACGAAGAACGAGTCGGACTTATCGCTCTCGTCGTCCGCGCCCGCGTCGCCGCCGCAGGTGTTGATATGCCAGGGCGGGCGGGACGTCGTCGCGCCGAGGGAGTGGGGATTCGCGGCGGCGGAGCATCTGCGCGCGCAGCGGCGGCGGCACGCGGGCGGGGGCGCGGGCGCGTCCGAGGACGACGTGCAGGTGCTGGTGAGCGAGGACATGGGGCACGAGCTGAGCGTGGACGACGTGTGGCGGGCGAGGTGGTGGCTGCGGGGGGTGTTCGAGGAGAGCGGGGATCGGAGAGACGACGAGTTCCGGTATCAGGGGCCGCCTCGACTGTGATGAGTCTGTAGTTTATTTCTGTTGGTTTCGACGACGACGACGGACTGGACGGGACGATCGAGGAGGAACGTTTCCGCGAGCGCGCGCGTCACACCGCCTCGCGCGATGGCGTCCACCTCGCGCTCTCTCGCGCCGTCTCCGACGCGCGATGTCGCCTTCGATCGCGGTCGCCGCGCCGGCGACGCGCGAGCGACGCGCGCGCGCGCGCATCGCCGCCGTCGCCCTCGCGCGTCCTCAGCCACGGAAATTGGCGCCGACGTCATCGCTGTCGCCGCGTCCCCGGCCCCGTCCGGTCGCGGCGCGTCTCCGTCCCCGCCCGACGGCTACGGGTTCTCCGCCGCGGGGATGATCTTCCCGTATCACGTCGGCGCGTGGAGGGTCCTCAGCGAGACGAACCTCATCGGCCCGACCACTCCCGTCGCGGGCGCGTCCGCGGGAGCGCTCGTCGCCGCGTTCATCGCGTGCGGGATGACCCCGGACGACGGCGAGCGCGCGCTCATGCGCGTCCTGCGCGACTGCCGCGCGAACGGCGTGCTCGGCCGCGTCGGCGCCGTCCTCGAGGCGACGCTGCGAGAGGAGCTCCCGCGGGACGCGCACGAGCGGTGCTCGAGAGGGAACCTGCACGTGTCCATCACGACGCCGAAACTTCTCGGACCGTGGAACGCGGGCACGCCGGATGAGAATCGCGTCGGGTTCAACGGCGGGCCGGTCGCGCTCGACGGCGAGCTCGTGAGCGCGTTCGACACCTTCGACGACCTCGTCGGCGCGCTGCTGTCGTCGTGCCACATTCCGTTGTACTGCGGGTGGCCGACGCGCGCGTACAGAGGGAAGCGTCGCGTGGACGGCGGCTGGACGAATCTCGCGCCGACGCCGCCGGGGAGTCTCAACGCGACGAGAGTCGCGTCGTTCCCGCTGTTGGACGCGTGGAACGCGACCGTGGAGGGCGAAGGCGCGGCGACGGGGAACTTCTTCGCGAAGGAGGCGTCGTTCTGGGCGGGGTGGGGCGACGACGAGTCGAGAGGGTCGCTCATCGCGCCGGACGCCGCGGGGGGGGTCTCCGACGTGGATTACGTCACCTTAGGGAAGTGGGCGCTGCTCCCGGCGAGCGACGACATCTTGGACGAGCTCGTGGAGATGGGGAGGCGAGACGCCGCGCGGTGGGTGGAGGTCAACGGGTTCTGCGAGGACAGAGCGGCGGCGGCGGCGGTCGCGACGGCGGACGCCGCGACTGGCTCGTAGTCGGTTCGCGCGGCGCCACCTCTCAAGCTACGTAGTCTAGACTATCTCTTCTATAGCACAGCGAGCGCTTCTAGGTCGTCGCCGTTCCGTCCAGCGCGTCGATCGTGGCCATCTCGCTCGCGCTCAGCTCGAACCTCGCGACGTTCTCGAAGTTCGATCTGATCCTCCCCTCGTTCGACGACCGCGGAATCACCGCCTGCGGCGGCGTCGACTGCAACGCCCACCGCAACGCGACGTCCGCGGGGGACACCCCGTGCGCCTCCGCGGCGTCCACGACCGGCTTCGCGCTTAACACCGGGTTCATCCGACTCGCGCCGTCGAGACCGAGACGATGCTGCGTCCCCAGAGACGAGTACGCTTGGTACGTCCACCCGAACCGTCGAACGACCTCGCGGACGTCGCGATCGGCGACGAAGACGTCGCACCGCCGCTGCACCACCGACGGCGCGTCGACCGCGTGGTCGCGCAGCTCCGAGAGCTCGCGCGCGTCGAAGTTGCTCACGCCGAGCGCGCGTATCTTCCCCTCCGCGCGCATGGTCTCGAGGACGCGCCACGCGTCGCGCCACGTCCCTCTCGGCTCGCCCCCCGCGCCCAGGTCGCCGCACAGGTCGCCCCAGCAGCGCGGGTAGTGGAGTAAGAACAGGTCAACGTACTCCACGCGCAAGCTTCGCAGCGTCTTCTCCACCTGAACGCGCGCGTCCTCCATCGCGAAGTGCCGCGGGTGCAGCTTCGACGTCACGAACACGTCCTCGCGCTCGAGTCCTCCTTCGCTCGCGGCGATCTCCGCCGCGAGCGCGTCGCCGACGAGATCTTCTCTGTACCACTCCGTCGCCCCGGACGTGTCGAGGAGCCGGTATCCGACGCGCAGCGCCGCGCGGACGGCGTCGCGCGTCGCGTCGCCCAAGCCCGCGGTGCCGAACCCGAGCGTCGGCATCGCGGCGCCGGTGTTGAGGATCACCGCGGACGCGGCCGCGGACGACGAGGACGAGGTGGGCACACTAGCGCTACTCGTCGTTCTGGGCACCTCGAGCTCGTCGAGCTGGCGATCTCGCGCGTCGCCGTCGACGCCGCCGCCGACCGTCCCGACCTCGACGTCGTGGAGCGTCGAAAGCGCGTGGTAGTATCCGGACACGAGTGCGAGCGCCGCGAGCGAGCCCCACAGCCGCGCGCGGCGAAGGCGCATCGCGCGCGCGCAGCCGCTTTGGCGAAAAAAGTTCATCGGTCAGTTCAAAGGGGACGCGATCAAATGTTGAAACTACGGGGTGGGTGAACATCTTTGAATAATATAACGCGATGGTCGGTCGTCAGGTCGAATCGCAATCGTAGCGCGAGCGCGAGTGCTTCGTCGAAAGCGCGTTCGGTAATTTGGTCTGACAATTCCCCGACGTCGCGGGGACACTTCACCTGGCGGCGTCACGGAATCTGTCGTCGCCCGCGATGTCCGCGACGACTCCAGATGACGGGGCGCTCGCCGTGGAAGACGTCAACGCCGGTGCGCGCGCGCGCCCGAACGATCGATCCCCGGTCGTCAGAGAGAAAATCGCGTCGCGATCGCACGCGTTCGCATAAAGTAAGAATTTCGTGTGACCTCCTCCTGACGATCCCCCCCCCCTCTCCGTCCAATCCACGCGCAGACGTCCCGGGGTCCCCGCCGACGTCCCCCCCGATGAAGAGCCCGTCGCGATCGGGCAAGCCTCGCCGCCAACCCTCCATGCGAGACAGGGCGAGCGCGCGCGTGCAAGCGTCCGTGCGAAAATCGCTCTTCTTGAACGACGTCAAGCGAACGACGAAGCGCGAGACGAAGAAGCTGAAGACGTTCGCGGAGATGACCGCGACGTACTTCGCGACGCGGCACGGCGACGTCCCGGAGTCCGCGGTGCCGTACTGTTCGTACGTCGAGTACGACACGAACGGCGCGCCCGGGGCGATGTCCAAGTCGTCGAGCGAATCGCAGACGAGGTCGATAATTCGCGAGGTGGCCGCCGCGAAAGCGAGCGAAACCAAAGTCCGATGGCTGCATTTCGAAGGAATAAACACCCCGACGCTCGACATGCTGTGCGAGGAGCTCAAGCTCGCGCCGCCGAAGATCGAGGGCAGCGAGACGACGCAGCGTTTGGTGATGATGCGTCACCGAGACCCGGCGTTGCGTTTTTTCGGCACGCACGCGTTTCTCACGATGCAGCTCCTGGACCGAGAGGACTGCGAGGGCGACATCCCGCTCGTGACGGACGACCAGGTGTCGTTCATTTACGTGCCGGAGATGCGCTTGATCGTGTCCGTCACCGAGGACAGGGACATCGAGTCCGACTTCACGAACTTGCAGTCGCTTCTCGTGAACGGCTCGAGCGTGTGCAACAAAAACGGCGCGCACCCGGCGATGCTCCTCGCGTTGCTCGCGGACAAGTTCGTCGACGACGCGTTCCCGCTCGCGGAGGAGCTCGGGGATTTCCTCGAAGTCCTGTCGCACGCGATGGTGTCGAGAGAGGGGATCGCGTACAACCAGCCGGTGGACAAGACGCGAATGCAGCTGTGGCGGATGCGTCGGTTCTCCATCCGCGTGAAGCGTCTGTGCGAGACGTACGAGGAGGACGCGCTCAACTTGTTCGGGGACGACGCGTTTCAGACGTACATCGAGGCTGTGGAGAAGCAGAGCGAGAATCTCGAGCACGTGTGCGACATGTACATCACGCGGTGTCTGTCCATCCTCGAGCGCGTGGAGGTGTACCAGAACCAAAAGACGAACGACACGCTGTTCATCTTGACCATCATCACCGTGATGATGGTCCCGTCGCAGTTTTTGACGGGGATGTGGGGGATGAACTTCGTGAACATGCCCGAGCTCGGCTTGTCGTGGGGGTACTGGCTGTTCTTAGCGCTCATACCGACGTTCATGATCGGCATCTTCGTCCTGCTGAAGATGGGCGGGTACCTCGAAGACACGCCCATGGACATCGACCCGGTGCACTACGTTAAGAAACGCATCGCGGAGTTCAAGGCTCGGGGGAAGAAGGACGCGGAGGGCGGCGCTCCGGCGTCGCCGGAGTGACGTCGACGGCGACCCGACGGGACGACGCGCTGACCGCGACGCGTCATGCTGAGTTCACGTGATCACATGTTAGTATCACTGTACGCGTTCGTTCGCGTTCCCCGCTATGAATTCCCACACCGCCTCGACAGGCTTGGGCGCGGCGACCGCCGGCGCCTCCGCGGCGGCGACCGCCGTGTCCTCGTCCTCGTCCTCGCCCTCGCCCTCGCCCTCGCCCTCGCCCTCGCCCTCGGCGCGCGTCGCCGCCGGCGGCGGCACCACGTCCATCGCGTCCATCGCGTCCTCCGTCGCGTCCGTCGCCACCGCGTCGGTTCGCGTCCCCGTCTCGTCGCCCGCGCGCGCGCCTCCCTCCTCTCGCCCCGCGCCGTCGGCCCGCCGCGACGCCTCCGGGGACGACCACTCGTACGCGTGCGTCGGGTGCTTCCGCGACTCCAACCTCACGCCCCGGCGCTCCAACCCGGGGAGCTCCGGGCTCGGGTTCCAGTCAATCGCGGAGCTCGGGTCCCAGTCGACGGGCGTGAACACCATCCCGCGACGTAACGCCCGCGTCCCGTCGTCTCCGTCCCCCGGCGCGCGCGCGTTTTCGTACAACGACGCGCCCGCCTCGAGTTCGTCGTCCAAGACGTACCGCAACGCGTGCGCGTCCGCGGCGGCGTCGTAGGACTCCACGCGCGCGACGTACCACGTCTCGTCGTCGTCCCAGTACGTCAGGACGTACCTCCCGATCGCGTCTTCCCCTCGCGGGGTCTCGATCTTCTCTCGCGCCGCCCTCTCATCCGCGCTCTCTCGCGCGAGAAGACGCACGCGCGCGTCGGAGCCGCGAGGGTCCATGCCCTGCGGGACGTCTTTCGATCGCAGACGAGGCGGGAGAAGCATCCACCGCCAGCGCTCGAGCTGCGTCGCCTCCCTCTTCTCGCGAGCCGCGGCCGCGATCGCGGCCGCGGCCTCGAGCTCCGCCTCTCTGCGTCGCCGTCTCTCTTCCTCCTCGGCTTGCTTCACCGCGATCCGCCCGCTGCGTTTCTTCGCGCGCTCGTCGTACTCCGCGCGTTCTCTCTCTCGCGCGCGCGCAGCCGCCTCCTTCGCCTCTCTCGACTTTTCGCGGCTCGCGCGCTTCTCCTCCTCCGCGAGATGCGCCGGCAGGTGCGTCTCGAGCAGGTACGTCCCCAGCGCTCTCTCTTTCGGAGATTTGCTCTCCGCGAACGCGTTCGCCAACGCCAGCGCTTCGCTCGTCGTCGTGCACGCCGTGGACCACGCCGGGTGCGCGCGCCCCTTCGACTTCTCCCATCGATACACCCGCAAATCGTCCCCGGTGACGTGGTACGTCCGCCCGTCGCCGTCCGCGCCGATCTGCTCGCCGTGGCACCCCGGATGCGTCTCCTCGTTGGCGCGGTCCGCGTGCGCGTCCGCTTGCGCCTTGGCCTCCTCGTTGCACGCGGGGTCGTCCTCGGACTCCAAGCGATGCTCGCAGAACGCGTGCAGCAGCGCCAGCCTCGCGGTCGGCGAGAGGTCGAAGAACGTGTCCCCGGTCGCGAGCGGGTGCGCGTTCGCGCCGTCTCCGAGCGCGGGGTAGTCCTCGTCGAACACGTCGCTGTCGTCCGCGACGACGCGCGCGTGCTCGAGGAGTCGGCTCTCCCAGTCGTTCACCGCCAGTCGCCGCTCGCGGCCGCTCGCGTGGCCGTACCGCGGCGGGTCTTCGATCAGGCGGAGGCACACCTCGACGCACAACAGCTCGCCCTCGGTGGGATCGAGGAGCGAGCGCTCGAGGTCTTCGCACGTGAACGCGGGGAGGCGGAGGACCGCCGCGAACGCGTGGCAGAAGGCGTGCACGGCGAAGAATCTCCAATCCGACCGCAGCGCCATGACAGCCTCGCGCGCTCTGTCGTCCATCGTCTCCGTCCCGGACGCGGAGCTCCCGGTCGCGACGCGCGGATCGTCCCGCGGCGCGGCGCCGCGGTTCGTCTTCGGCGGCATCGCGCGCGGCGCGTCTCACCCGAGTGAGACGCGGACGAGAGTGAGGCGACCGAGCGATGATCGCGTCCTGTGGTCTCTGTTCGTCCAACGAAAAATCGTCATCAGTGTTTTATTCCTATCGCCTCAGCTCGAGCGCGCACTCCTCGTCGTCGCGCCGCACGCGCGCGCGCACGATGCGCGTCGCCCCGATGTTACGATGCGGCGTCGCGTCGACGTCGAGCTCGACGCGCGCCTCGAGCGTCGCGGCGTCGCCGACGCCGCGACGCGACGACGCTCGGAACACTACTATTTCCCGAGCCCGTCGCCAGCGTGGCATCAGCGATTCCCGCGCGTCCTCGCGCGCGCGCGCGGTCGACGACCGCGGCGCGTCCTCGCGCGCGCGCGCGGTCGAGACGACGAGCGCGTCCACCGCGTCCGTCGACCTCGCGACGTCCGCGCTGAAACGCGGCGACGCGCACGAACCCGGCGCGTCGCGCCGCGGCCGCGACGAGCGCGCGCGAGATCGCGAAGACGACGGCATCCGACACCACGAGCCCGCGCTCGTGTGCTTCACGGGCGGGACGGCGTTCAACGGGATCGTCGACGAGCTCCTCGACCTCACGTCCAGGGTCACGCACGTCCTCCCGGTCAGCGACGACGGCGGCAGCACCGCGGAGATCGTCCGCGTCTTGGGCGGGCCCGCGGTCGGCGACCTCCGCTCGCGATGCCTGCGCCTCTCGGACGAGTCCACCGGCGAGGCGCGCGCGGTGAAGGAGCTGCTCGCGCACAGGCTCCACGCGACGGACAGCGCGGCGGCGAAAGCGGAGTGGTACAGGATACAGGAGGGCGACCACCCGCTGTGGGGGGAGATATCCGAGCCGTACGCGGACATCATACGCAGTTTCCTTCTGTACTTTCACAGCCAAGTCACCGCGGCCAAGGTTGGGAGCGACGGCGCGTTTGACTTCGTCAACGGAAGCGTCGGCAACTTTTTCTTCGCCGGCGCGCGAATGTTTTTCCGATCCATGGAGGCGGCGATCTTGTTGTACTCGCGCGTGAGTCGCATCCCGGACGAATCGCTGGTCGTTCCGAACATCCTGCTCCCGGATAACGTCCGCGTCGCCCTGGGCGCGGAGCTCGTGGACGGGTCGACGATACGAGGACAGAACGAGATCTCGCATCCGGCGCCGGATGCGAAATTTTTCAAGAAGGACGCGCCGTCCAGCGCCGCGAGAGCGCTCGCGACGTCGTCCGAGTTCTGGAAGGGCGTGATAAAGTCCGGCGCGCTGCCGGATTTCACCGCGAGCGAGTTCTGGGGCGGGCTGCAGGTCAGCAAGGACGGACACGAGCGCGTGCGGGACGCGATCGCGGACGGGAACTACTGGTCCGCGGGGGAGCTGTTGAAATCGCGGCTGTACGACCTCACCGTCCGTCCGCTCTCGGTGTGGGACATGGACAAGGCGATCGCGCAAGAAAAGTACGACGACCTGGACTCGCCGATATCTCGCGTCTTCTACCTCTCCACGGAAGATCCGACGTCCGTGGCCGCGGTGTACCCGAACGTGAACCCGACCATCGTGCGACAGTTGGAACGCTGCGACGGCATCGTCTACGGCCTCGGGTCGCTGTACACGTCCATCGTCCCGTCGTTGATCCTTCAGGGCGTCGGCGAGGCGGTCGCCGCGAGGAAAGGCCCGAAGGTGCTCATCTTGAACGGCGGGCCGGACAGGGAGACCGGCAACATGCCCGCGAGCGGCGTCGTCACCGCCGTCGTGGACGCGCTGAACCGCGCCAAGGACCCGGACGTCTCTCGTCGGCGATCGCCCGCCGGCGCGACGAGCGAGTACGTGGACGTGGTGATCGCGCCCAGGGGGGGCGGGATCCCGTTGGACGTCGACGAGCTGTACGCGATGGGGGTGAAGCGGGTCGTGGAGGTGGACGCGGTGAAGAAGAACGAGCGAGGCGCGGAGTACGACGTGCAGGCGCTGATCGACGAGCTTCGTCGGTGCTTCCCTCGCGAGGAGGACGACGACGGCGACTTGGCGGAGTTCGCGCTCGTGATCAACTAGGAGGAAAGGTAAGGTAAGGTAAGGTTATCATCGTAGTGACGTTGAAAGGAAGGCGCCGCGCTTTAACGCAAAGCCTTCGAACGCGTTCGAAGGCACAAACGTCACATCGCGCGGGCAGGTCGCGACCACCTCACGCGACGTCCGCGAACTCGACGAAGTCGCACCGCCCGAACCCGAGGTCGCTCCCCTTCAGGCTCCCGACGTCCGTGTCCCTCTCTTCGCACGGCGACGCGTCCGTCACCGCGATCGCGCACAGCTGCGGGCGTTCCTCTTCACTCAATCCCGCGAAGAACGCGGCGACGCGCGCGCTGAGGTCCGGCGGAGCGCTCGCGCCGTTGGCCGCGAACGCCTCGTCGATGAGCGTTATCGCGCGGTCCACCGCGGCGACGCACGCGTAGTCGACGAAGGACACCGACGCGGACGACGACGCGTCCGCCGCCGCCGCCGCGAACGCGGCGAAGACGGGCGCGACGCCGCTCAGCGCCGTGAGGTACGGCTCGGACGCGACGCGCGTCAGCGTCGGCGCCAAGCTCGCCGCGGGCTTCTCGCACTTCACGTCGTCGCCGCCCTCGACGCCGTCCGCGTCCGCGGCGTCGACGTACGCGTCGATCGATCGCTTCGCCTCGTCGCGCACGTCGCGGACGTTTTTCGCGCGAAGCGCGCCGGGCGGGTACCTCGGAAACCGCAGCACGGCGGCGTCGTCCGCGACGCACCCGCGCAAGATCTCCGTCTCGAACGTGCACTCGACGTTGTCCACGATCTCGTAGCGATAGTACAGCGCCATCGCCGCCGCGTGCGTCTCGACGTCGACCCCGGACGCGATCGCGCATCGATCGGTCGGCCCGGGCGAGGCGTCGACGAAGAACATCACGTGCGCGAGCGGAACGCCGAGGACGAGGACGAGCGCGAGGACGGAGGAGACGACGTACGCGCTCGCGGTGCACCCGTTCGGGTGCTCGAGCTCGCCCGTGCAGCGGTTGCGTCGCGGCATCGCGGCGAGGGTGCGCGGGCGGAGGACGCGCGGCGCGACGCTCCAAATGGAGGAGGAGGCCCTGAAGCGTCACCGATGATGAACACGAATCGTCGCGCCGCGCCGCGGATAAATTTTTTTTTCCGTTCTTCGACTGGGCTGCTCTCTTCGCCCCTCCTCCTCATATCGTCGTCGCGCGCGGCTCGCGCGATGATGGAGCGAACGTTCGCCGCGCTGCTGCGCCGCGCGTGCGCGTCCTCCGCGCGCGCGAGCTCCAAACCGAACCCGGGGTCGTGCGCGCACGTCGCGCCGTGGCGCGTCGCGTCCGCGGCGGTCTCGGCGGCCTCGGTCGCAAACCCTACGTCGAGGGGCATCTCATCGTCGTCGTCGACCGCGACGACGCGGTGGGCGTCGTCTTCGGCGTTCGCGGCGCGCGGGTTCGCGTCGTCGGCGTCGGCGCGCGCGGGCAGGGGAGACCGCGACCACGATCCGTGGCCGAACAACGACCCGCGGTACGTCCCGGTGCTCGACACCCCGGCGATGGATCGCGCGTACGAAGAGATCGCGGAGGAGATCAAGCGATCGCCGAAGAAGAAGCAACGGTTCCTGATGGGCGAGGCGCTGAAGGGGACGCGGTTGAAGCCGATATTCTTCGCGGAGAAGCAGCTCGAGCGCGAGCGCCCGGCGGAGCCGAAGCAGCTCATGTGCAAGGTGATCGACGTGAATCGAACGTGTAAGGTGACGAAGCAGGGCGGCATCATGTCCTTCACCGCGCTCGTCGTCGTCGGCAACGGCGAGGGCGTGTGCGGGCACGCCACGGGGAAAGGGAAGGACGTGCAGCAGGCGGTCGAGAAGGCGTACCAGAAGGCGTGCCGGAGCCTGGTGCACATCGAGCGGTTCGAGAATTACACCGTGTATCACGCGGCGCGGGCGAAGTATAAGAAGACGTACATCAAGATCTTTCCGATGAAGAAGTACGAGGGGTTGCGGGTAAATCAGATCGTGGAGGCGATCTGCGACTGCGCGGGGATCACGGATCTCAGCGCGAAGGTGATAGGGTCGCATCACCCGATGAACACGGTCAGGGTGACGTTCGAGGCGCTGGAGAAGATCCAGTCGCCGATCGACATCGCGCAATCGCGCGGGATGTCCATCTACAAGCTCGACTGACTCGCGTCATTACTCTAGACTTTTAGCTCAACAGATTGTTAAACAGTAACGAATGTCATCACTCGTCGTCGTCGCATCGTTCGCCGCGCGCGTCGTCCCCGCGGCCGGCGGCGAGGCCGCGGAGATGGCGAACCGCGAGATGCTGTGGTCCGGCGGCGGCGACCGCTCGACCGCGCCGCGGTTCAGCCTGCTCCACATGGACGAGGGCGAGGACTACGTCGCGGATCACGTCGGCCTGTGCCGCCCCCCGCCCGGGGCGCTGCCGTCCTCTCCCGCGCTCGACCGCGCGCACGGGAAGCTCCGAGGGATCGTCCGCCTCCTCTCCAAGTCGCTCCTGTTCGACCCGGACGAGCGCTCGATACCGATGCTGAAGTTCCCGCTGCGCGACGTCTCCCGCATGGACGCCAAGGGGGGCGCGCACGCCGCGTTCGAGCTCGCGTGCGCGCGCGTCGTGCACCTCCGCCCGAACGGCGAAGACGTCCCGTACGTCGTCGACAAAGACCGCGGCGACGACGCGTGGACGTTCGACCTCGCGTACGCGGACGTCGCGCTCGTGCTCGAGCCCGCGCTGACGCTCCTCGCGGTGAGCCGCCTGCCTCCGTCGGAGGCGGACGACGTCCTACGAGAGATGCGAGAGCGACGCGAAGACGAGATGAGGTTCGACGAGACGAGGACGCGGGACCTCAGCGAGCGCGTGCTGTTCGACGCGCCCGCGGCGCAGAGCGCGCCGCTCGTGCGCGAGCCCGGGCGCTTGGTCGTCACGACCGCGAGGGTGTACTTTCAGCCGCTGCACGACGTGACGGGGTGCGGCGCGGTGCGGTCGCATCCGATCGCGGCGACGAGCGCCGTGGTCCGCCGCCGCAAGACGCTCCGGCCGCTCGGCGTGGAGATATTCTTCGCGCGCGACGGCGGTTTCGACGGCGACGAGCGCGGCGGCGGCGGCGGCGACGACGACGGTGGCGGCGGCGGCGGCGACGCGACGGGAGGGACGTTCGGCGGCCCCGCGGTGCTGTTCACGCTGCGGACGGAGGCGTCGCGGGAGGCGTGCGTGCGCGCCTTGAACGACGCGTTGGCGTCCGTCTCCACCGCGGCGAATACGATCCCCACGCCGCCGAGGCTGGGGTCGGGGCGACCGGAGCCGCCATCGGGAACGCCTTCGGCGTCCGCGCTCTTGGAAGGGAGAGACGGGTGGCTCGAGTCCGTGGCGATGGCGTGGAGGAAAGGCCGCGTCTCGAACTTGGACTATTTGCTCTACCTCAACGTCGTCGCCGGCCGAGGGTTCAACGATCTCGCGCAGTGGCCGGTCATGCCGTGGATCCTGAAAGACTACGCGTCGCCTACGTTGGACGTGCGCGACGCGAGCGTGTATAGAGATTTAACGCGCCCGATCGGGGCGCTAAACCCCGAGCGGTTGAAGCTCATGCGCGATCGGTACGCGTCGATGAAGGAAGGCGGCGGCGGGATGGGGTCGCCGTTTATGTACGGAAGTCACTACAGCGCCCCGGGGTACGTTCTGTACTGGCTCGTGCGCGCCGCGCCCGCGCATCACCTGCGGTTGCAGTGCGGCAAGTTCGACGCGCCGGACCGGCTGTTTCACTCCGTGGCGGACGCGTGGGACGGCGTCATGACGGGCGGGACGGACGTGAAGGAGCTCTCGCCGGAGTTTTTCGCCGGTCCTGGAGATTTCTTTTTGAACTCGCGCGGACTCGCGCTGGGGACGCGACAGAAAGACGGCGTCGCGCTCGCGGACGTCCAACTCCCGCGATGGTGCGGCAACTCCCCGGCCGAGTTCCTTAGAAAACACCGAGACGCGCTGGAGAGCGAGCACGTGAGCGACAGCTTGCACTCGTGGATCGACCTGATCTTCGGGTGGAAACAAACCGGCGACGCCGCCGCCGCCGCGGACAACGTGTTTCACCCGCTGACGTACGACGACGCGCTAGCGAAGATCGAGGAGGAGAAAGACCCGGCGACGCGACGGGGGCTCGAGGCGCAGATCGACGAGTTCGGGCAGACGCCGCGGCGTTTGTTCTCGCGGCCGCATCCGCGGAGGGAGGAGGGCGCGCATCGCGTGTACGAGGAACGACCGGAGGAGTTATCCGAGCGCGGCGTCGCGTACCGCACGACGACGCTCATCGAGTCGCTCTTGCGCACGGTCGAGCGGCCGCCGCCGGCGGGGACGGTCGCCGCGGCCGCCGCGGCCGCCGCGTTCGCGGGGCTGAGCGTCGCCGAAGGCGACGGCGACGGCGTCGACGCGTCGAGCCTTCAACTCGACGGCCTCGACGACTTCGACGACGAGAACGACGACGCGCCGGTGCTCCTGACGCCGGAGGAAGCGGCCGCGGCCGCCGCGGCCGCCGCGGCGGAGGAGGCCGCGCTCGCCGCGCGCGAGGCTGCCGCGGAGGCGGTGCTCGTCGAAGCGGGCGTGCGCGTCGGGATGGACCCGGACGTCGACGCGCGCGGACTGAAAAAGGTTTGGACGTCGAGAGCGCACCGCGTCGAGGTCGCCGCGGTCGCGTTCGCCGGGGAGATGTCCTCGCGGGACGCGCGGTCGAAGTGCAGGGTCATCACCGTGGGCAGGGACTCCGCGTTGAAAGCGTCGTGCGCGACGGACGGCGCCTCGAAGCACGTCAGCGAAGCCGGCGCGGTCGGGAAAGCGCCGTTGTCCTCGCTCGCGCTCTGGCCGCCGTCGTCGTCCGCGAACGGCGCGACGGCGACCGTTTTCGCGGGTTCGTACGACGGCGCCGTCCGCGCGTACGCGCTGAGCGTCAACGGAAAAGACTACGGCGTCGTCGGGAGACTCCCCGCGCACGACGCCGCCGTCGCCGCCGTCGCGATACCCGCGCTCGATCGATCGAAGCTCTTCACGGCGTCGTGGGACGGCGCCGTGCGCGCGTGGGACGTCGGCGCCGGCGGCGTCCTCGGCGGCGCGTTCGCCGCGAGGGTGCTGCAATCGAGCTCGAGCTCGGCACCCCCGCTCGGCGCGGTCGGCACCCCCGCGCGTCGAGCGCGGCGCGCGGGCGCCGCGCCGTGGGTCGCGTCCACGTCCGACTTGAACGCGGAAGCGTGGTGCCTGGCGTGCGACCCGACCGGGGACACGGTCTTCGCCGGCGGCGAGGACGGCGCCGCGATCGCGTGGGACCCGAGGTACCGCCACGCGGCGTGGCGCGCGGACGCGTGCCCGTCCGGACGAGGCGTGCACGCGCTGAGCGTGATGCCGTGCCGCACGCGCGTCGCCGCCGCGTGCGGAGACGGCGTCGTTCGAACGCTCGAACTTCGCATGTGCGGCGAGAGCTCCGCGGAGATGAACCTCGGAATCGGGCCGCTGTCGTGCGTCCTCGCGAACGGCGCGCGCGGGGTGCTCGCGGGAGGGAAGAAGCACGAGGGGATCGTCGCGTGGGACCCGGACGGATTTCACCCGGAGAGGTGTTTCCGCGTCGCCGGCGTCGACGGTCCGCGCGGCGCCGGGGTGTCGTGCGCGTCCGTCGCGTCGGACGGCGGCGCGCTCGTATTAGGCTGGGACGACGGCTCCGTGGGGGTGTTCGCGGAGACGTGACGACGACGACGCGGGTGTAGCTAGCTACTAGTTGTAGAAAGTACCTTAGAAGAACACGATCGCGAACGACTCAAAAAAACGCGTCGTCGAATAGGTGACGCATCAGCGAGGAGACGACGTCCACGGAGATTGAGTTCCCCAACGCGAAGTACAGCTGTCGGCGCGTCAGCACCTCGCTCGGCAGCGCGAAGTCGTCTCCGAGGCCGTGCAGGGACGCGATCTCCCTCGGGCTGAAGTACCTGAGCGCGCCCGGCGGCGGAGGCGACGCGAGACGGACCCGCCCAGACCCCCCCGCGTCGACAAAATCGCGTTCGCGCGCCGACAAAAACGCATCCGACGCGAGGACCGATCCGCCGTACACCGTCTTTCCGTACCCCGCGGTGAAGCACTCCGACCGCGTGGACGACGGCGCGACGACGTCGAGCCACTTCCAGTACTTCTCCGTCACGCGCGACGGCACCGTCAGGTCGTCGCTTGCCGCGCGCTCGTCCAGGTACGCGGCGAGCGGTCGCGGCGGCGGACGCGCCGCCGCCGCCGCCGCGCCGCGCGCGTCGTACCCGTCGCTCCCCGCGGCGGCGACGAACGGCGCGCGCGCGTCGTCGAACCCCCCCACCTCGCGCTTCTTCGCGAGCGCGTAGTACCGCGGCCGAGCGTTCGGCACGCCCACGTCCGCCGGCGACGCGCCGACGAACTCTCGCCAAGCGTACCCCGTCGTCTCTAGCGCGCGAATCAGCGCGTCTCGCGTCTCGGACGTCTCGAACCCGACGACGTTTTCCACGAGCACGCGGTCCGGGCGCGCGCGCAACGTCGGGAAGATCTCCAGGAGATGCGCGAACGCCGTCGCGCGCGGGTCGTCGCCGTGCCGTCGCTTCCCCTTGCGCGTGTACGGCTGACACGGCGGCGAGAGCGTCCAGAGCTCCGCGGCGCCCAGCCCTTCCGCGTCGATCCGAGCCGCGGTCCAGTGCTCGACGTTGCCGCGCGACGGCGGCGTCGCGTCGTTCGGAAAGTTCGCGGCGTACACGGCGTTCGCGACCTCGCTGTTGTCGATCGCGGCGACGTGCTCGACCCCGCGCGACGTGCCGCGGTCGAGCGCGACGCGCATCATCCCGGTGCCGGAGAACCACTCGACGAGGCGGATTGGGGCGGATTTCGACGGCGACGGCGACGCGGTCGAGGTCGAGGTCGAGGTCTCCTCGGGCTCCGCCGCCGCGACGGGGTCCACGACCGCGGTCCACCGCGCGAGGCGACGGCCGCGACGCCGCCGCCGCGTTGGCGCGGCGGCGACCGGCGGTCCGCCGCGGAGGACCGCCGCCGCGCGCATCTCGCAGTGTCGCGTCAGCAATGATGTCGGCACTCGAGGCTAAAAGTTTGGTTTCGGAGACGCTCACTCATCACACGGATAAGCCGTCACTCCTCCGCGCGCACACGCGAGCATGGCGACGCGCGTCGCGCTGCCGGTCGCGTCCTCGGCGCCGCCGCGTCCCGTGCGTCGCCGCGACGCGCTGCGGCTCGCGGTCGGCGGCGTCGCGACGTCGCTCGCGGCGCGAACCGCGCGCGCGGACGAGGAGCCCGCGGACGTTTTGATCCCTCCTCCGCCGCCCGCGTCGCAGCCGTCGATCCCGAGACGCCCGCGCGCGTGCATCGCGGGGAGCTCGTGCGTCTCCACCGCGTCGTTCCGGAACCCCGCGAACTACTTGCCGCCGTGGGAGTACGTCCAGAGCGACGAGGACGCGTTCGCGGCGCTGGAGAGCGTCCTAAACGCGCGCCCGGGGACGACGGTGACGACGTCGGCGTACGACGACGGATTCGTCGCCGCGACGCTGCGGTACGAAGACGGGCTAGACGACGTCGCGTTCTGGTTCACGCGCGCGACCGAGCCGGGGTCGAAGAGCGTGCTGTTCATCGCGCAGAGCAGGGAGAACAAGGCGTCGCCGCCGGGGTGTTTCAAGCCGGGGTGCGTCAACGGCCCGAGGAACCGCGCGCGCATGGAGGAGCTCTTGCGCGCCGTCGGGTGGCTCCCTCTCGAGACCGACGAGGAAAAAAAATGGGTTCCCCTGTTGCTCCACTGACGCTGTCGCTCGCGCGTGGTCGTCTCCGCTCGCTACGTCGTCGCGATAGTAAACAAAAGCTAGTCCTACGCGGCCAGTCCGTCGATCACAGCTCGCCGTTCGCCATCATCCGCGCGCGTCGCCGCGAGCTCATCGTCGGCGCCGTCGTCAGCGTCTCTCCGCGCGCCCTCTCTCGCGCGCCGCTCCCGCCGCGCCGCTCGCCGGGTCCGGATCCGGGTCCCGGTCCCTCCCGGCCCTTCTTCGCCTCCGCGGCGTCCCTTCGTTTCCGCCGCTCCTCCGCGGCGACGCGCCGCTCCTCCTCCTTCTCGTGCTTCTTCTTCAACCGATCGCGCTCGCGCGTCAGCGCGTCGTGCTCCGATTCCCACGACGCGCGCGCGCCTCGCGCGCCCGTCGTCGGCGCGCGTCGAGACGGCGCGTCCGACGGAACCTCCTCTCCCACGGCGCGCCCGCCAACGTTCGGGACGTGCGCGTCGATCTCGCGCGCGGTGTCCAGCGCCCACGGCGCGATCGCGCCCGCGATGCGCTCGCGGTCCACGGCGACGTATCGCGCCATCCTGCCGCCGGCGAAGAGCGCGATGAGCGGGTACCCGGTCGCGCCGAAGCGACCGCCGCAAAACGTCGTCGTCTTGGCGGGGGTGCAGTCGACCCACCCCAACGCGAAGGACTCGTTCCGCAGCGATTCGTGCGAGCCCAGGAGCGCGAACTCGCGGACGAGAAGGTTACACGGCGGCGCCCAGCGTGTACAGAACGCGACGAGCCATCGGCGTTTCTCGCGCGGGTCGTCCGCGTCGCCGCCGCCTCCGAAAACGCCGAAAACGCCGTCGCCGCGTTTCTTCTTCTCTCTCGCGCCCGCGCCGCCGACCTCGCCGTCCAGGCTCGCGCGTCGCCCCCCGACCCCGGCGTGGTCGCGGTTGAGCCCGATCCCGTCGCTCGGCCGTCGCGCGAGCGCGGTCATCTCATCGAACGTCTCCGGGTACAACACCGTGATGTTCGTGTGCACGTCCGCGACGCGACCGCTGCGCGTCCTCTCGCGCGTCTTGGCGTCCTCCGCCGCCGCCTTCGCCTTGGCGCGCGCCGGCGGGTCGTCGCGCGTCATCTTCGCGACTCGGTCGTCGAACCCGCCTCGACCGCGCTTCTTCTCGCGTTGGTACGCGCGTCCGCCGTCGCCGCCGACGCCGTCGTCGTCCCCGGGGACGGTGTGCCCGCGGTCGCCGCCGCCGGATCGTTCCACGCGTCGCGCGGTTTCCGCGTCGTCGTCGTCGCCGTCGCCGTCGCCGCCGCCGCCCATGCGGATGACAAAGTCCGGCTTTCTGTTCTTGTCCGCCAGCGGGTCGGGGCGGCCGCGTCGTATCCGCGACGCGCCCGGTTTTGGCGTCGGGTTCGGCGGCGGCGTGCCGCTTTTGAGAGGCGCCCGCTCCATCTTCGCCGGCGCCGCTTTCGCGCGCGGCGGCGGCGGCGATTGCGAATTCTCTTCGATCGGCGACGCCTCGTTCGACGATCTGTCGTCCGTCGCCTCCGCGTCGCCCACCTTCTCATCCTCATCCTCCTCCTCCTCCTCGCCCGCGCTCGCTCGGACGCCGCCGTCGCTGCGCGTGCTCGCGCTCCCCGCGCCGACCGCGGTCAGCGACTCCCAGCTCGCGCTGCCGTCGTCCGCGTCGCCGGCGGCGTCTTCCCACGACGCGAGGTGGTCTGGATTGTTGTTCCGTCCAACCTTCGGCGCGCGTCCGTCGAGCCAGTCCGCCGCGCGTTCGAACCATCCGTTCGGCGGCGCGACGCCGTCGTCGCCCGCCGCCGCTTCCCGCCGCGCTTTCATCGCGCGCTTGATGTTCCGGCTGATGAACTTCGTGAGGTATTGCCCTGCGCGGACGCGGGGAGGGGAGCGGGAGCGCGCGGTTCAAACGAGACGCGAGGGAAGGCACCCGGGTCGGAGGAGACTACGATCGAGCGCGCGGGGGGTGGGGGGAGACGGCGACGGCGCGCGGGCGAGCGGACGGCGCACCTTCCGCGGGCGCGGGCGCGAGGAAGACGAAGAAGAGGAGCGCCAGCGCGCGCGCGCGCCGCCGCGCGAGCCGCATCTTCGCGACGCGCGACGGCGCCCCGTCGTCGTCCGCGCGCGTCCCGAAATGCCCGCGGCCTCCTCTCGCGAACGAAACTTCCAGAACGACGAAGACGAAGAGAGAACTCTCCTGCTCGTCGTCACTCGTCGTCGTCGCGGACGACCGCGCGCGCACGCGCGGTCGCGAGCGGCGCGGCGTTCGATCGCGCGACCCGCGCGGCGACTGTGGGACACCGTCGACGTCTTCGAGCGACGCCGCGCGAACGTCGTCGTCGTCGTCGTCGTCGTCTGCGCGTCCGGCGCGACGATGGGACGATCCCGGGGCGAATCCCCGAGCAGCAGCGACGGCGAGAGCTCGTCCTCGGAAGATCGTCGCGCGTCGGAGCGACGGAAAGAGAAGAAGCACAAGAAGGAGAAGAAGCACAAGAGCAAGAAGGAGAAGAAGAGTAAGAAGCGGAAGCGCGGCGACGACGAGGAGGAGAGGTGCGCCCCCATCCCCGCGCGATCGGACGCGACGATCGAACCCTCGTTTTCATTTTTCGGGCGAAAAGCAACGAGCGAAAGGTGCCCACTCTGCGCGCGACGATAGCGATAGACGACGACGACGGCTGACGCGGACGCGCGCCTTCTTCCTTTCCCATCCATCGCAGGCGCGAGAAAGAGATGCTGAAGGAGGCGAAACGATATCTGAGGATGCAGAGAGAGCTCGGCATGAGCGCCGCGGGCGGCGCGGGCGCGGGCGGCGTGGGCGTCGCCGCCGCCGCCGTCGCCGTCGAGAATGCGCGCGTCGCCGCCGCCGCCGCCGCCGACGACGACGACGTCCCGCCGACCGCGGCGCGGGCGGCGGCGAAACGAGTCGCGGACGCGCGAAAAGCGGCGCTCGAGGAAGACGCCGCGCTCGCTTCCGTGGGCGCGCCGCGGGAGAGCCTCCTCGACTTCCGCGCGGCCGGTCTGCCTCCCTCGCTGACAGACGTCGGCGCCGGCGGCGACGCAGCCGGCGCGGCGAACGCGCGCGTCGACGCGGCGACGGCGAAGGCGCGGCGAAGACTCGAGAAGGAGCGCCTCGAGGAGCTCGCGGGCCCCAAGGCGACGGGGAGGGACGCGGCGCGAGAGAAACGCCTCGGCATCCGCGCGGAGCATCGCGCGTACCAGGCGCAGAGAGACGACGGGATGCTCGGCGGAATGAGAGAGCTCGGCGGGAGCGAGCTCGGCGGCGGCGGCGGGGATGAATTTCGCGCGGCGCTCGCGGCCAAGCGCCGCGCTCAGGAGCGACGCGCGAACGCGCGGGGGACCACGGCGGACCCGCGCGTCCTCGCGGCGAGGGCGGAGGCGCACGAGCGCGCGGAGAGGGAGAGGATGAGCGCGTTTCACGAGCTCGTGGGGGACGCGGGCGGGGAGAAGATGACGATCCCGCGGCGGGGGGGGTGACGCGACTGGACGGCCCGGCGGACGAACGGCGCGTTCTCGTTCTGTTCGCGTCCTTTCGCGTCGCTTTTTAGGTTTATTCATCCGCCGTCCGACGTCGATTCCGCCCCGCGCGACCCGTCGCGCACTCCGCCCCGCGCGATAGCGTCGGCGAACGACCACCGACGCCGCCACCGCGCTTCTTCCGCTCCCGCGCCGCCGGCATGGCCCCCGACGCCACTCCCACGATGAAAGACGCGGACTTCTCCCAGATGGGCATCTACATCGACGGCAGAACGAAGAACGAACTCGACGAGCTGCTCAGGACGAAGCCCGCCGCCGAGGTCAACGCGCGCGATCTGTACGCGCTGTCGTGCATGCACTACATGGACGACGAGCCGATGCAGAACGCGGCGGCGTTCTTCAACCTGAGCGACGCCAGCGAGGGGGCGTCGCACAAGGTGCTCGACTTCGGCGCCGGCTTCGCGGGGGACGCGAGGCTCATCGCGGAAGATCACCCCGCGTGCGAGGTCACGTGCGTGGAGGTTCAACCGCACATCCACGCCGCCGCGGAGCAGCTCACGTCCATCGTCGGCATCGCCGACCGGTGCAAGCACCAGTGCGTGGACGTGTTCGAGGAAGCCGTGCGCGGCGCGCCGTTCGATCACATGCTCTCCGTGCTCGTCGTGCTCCACATCCCCGATCGCGACGCGCTGTGGAAAAACCTCGCGCGCGCGCTCAAGCCGGGCGGGGAGGTCTACGTGGAGGATTACTTCGCTCGAGCGCCGCTGACCGCGGAGGACAAGCGGCAGCTCGCCGGGCCGGTCGCGTGCCCGTACTTGCCGTCCGAGGAGGAGTACAAGAAAACGCTCGAGGGCGCCGGGTTCGTGGACGTGGAGTGGGAGGTCATGAACGACCGATGGCTGCCGTTCGTGGAGCGGCGGCTGGCGGCGTTTCGAGCGGCGGAGGCGCGCAATCGACGCGTGCACGGCGAGGCGATGTGCGCGGAACTGGATCTGTTCTATCGCACGGTGAAGGAGCTGTTCGAGCGCGGGAACTTGGGGGGCGTGCGTATACGCGCGCGCAAGGCGAAGTGATCGAGAGGAGGAGGAGGAGGAGGAGGAAGGGAGCGACGGTGGAGTCGACCCCGCCGCGGGAAACGAACGCATCAAAACGAAACGAGACGAAAAGGAAACCGGCGCGGTCGGGGGGGGACGCGAGTCACCCCCTCTCGCGCCGCGCACGGGGGAACGACGCGCGTCGTGCCCCGCGTGGTATCTATTGTATCCGATGTATTTGGTCGACGCCTCACGCGTTCTGAACGATGAGAGCATCGCATCGCCGAACGCGTCTCCTCCGCCGCCGCTACGGACAACTCGTCGCAGCGACACGTGTTATTTCGCTCGTCGCGTCGCGTCGTCGTCCTGCGACGCGCCGCGCCGCGCGAGGGATCCCTGACGGCCCCGGCGTCAATCGCACACGCGCGACGCGACGTCCTCATGACGTCCATCTTCCGCGCGCTCGCGATCGCGACGATCCTTCTCGGATGCGTCGGCTCCGTCGCCGCCG
>MDSW01114282.1_pt1 | contig 34267 bp, 28 predicted proteins | sample 811171 | NCBI WGS metagenome assembly MDSW01 (sample SAMN05326641, study PRJNA326480) | marine metagenome | isolation source: seawater | place: Atlantic Ocean: North West | collected 2012 | reverse complement strand
TGCGCCCTTCAACGCCTCCGCCACCCTGTATTCGAGCAACTTCCCCGTCGAAGTGGTGCGCATTATAGGGCCTCAACCCGCCCCGTCAACGACTTTTTTAACCAAATTTTCAATATCTTAGACTTGATTAAATGGCAAAACCAATATCTTTGATTCTGGCTGATTTACAGCCCGGATGGGACGTAGTCTCCAGCAAAATCAAGCACTGAATCAACAGCGTTAAAAGAGTGTAGACAGGGTGAGCGCGCTTTGCAGAATTAATTCTTTCGATAGAACCAGCGGCAGAAAAACAGCATGAACAGAAGCCCCCCAAATATCGATACTTGCAAATAATCCAGTTTGGCGATCCAAAGCATGTGGGCCAAACCCAGCAAGGCGACGGGGTAGATGAGCCGATGCAACTTAATCCAGCTTTTTCCAAGGCGCCGTCGGGCGCTACGGGTGGACGTGAATGCCAAAGGTACCATTAACAGCCAGCCGAACAATCCCAGGTAGACATAGGGCCTTTCAGTGACCTCTTCTAGCAGAATCTGCACATCTAAACCAGCCCACATAACTATAAACGAGAGCAAGTGGATGGATAGATAGAAAAATGCCCATAGGCCCAGGCCTCTGCGGTAAGAGATCCACACTGATCTTCCGCTGAGCAGACGCAGCGGGGTCATGGTGAGACACGCCCATAGAAAGCAGGCTCCGGTTAACCCCAGGTATCGAACGATCCGTTCAGCGGGATCTGCCCCGATCTGACCGGTGGCAACCAGATACACAAGCCACAATAAAGGCAACAGGGAAGCAGCATGAAACACGGCGCGCATCAAGAAACCCTCGCGGCATTAAACTAAAAGTGGGTACGCAGGTTCATTCCCGCGTACAACGGTGCCACCTGCTCTTCATAGCCGTTGAATTTCTGGGTAGGTACCCAGTTTGGATCCCATATGCTGTTAGGCAAGCGTCGTTCCCGCTTCTGGCTCCAGCGTGGATGGTCCACCTGGGGATTAACATTGGCATAGAAGCCGTATTCACGGGAGGCAAGCCGCTGCCAGGTGGTATCAGGCTCCTGCTCCAGAAACTCTATTTTCACAATCGATTTGATGCTCTTGAAGCCGTACTTCCAGGGCACCATCAAGCGCAGGGGCGCACCGTTCTGGGGGAGCAGCGTTTTACCGTAGACACCCACTACCATGAGCGTAAGTGGATGCATGGCTTCATCCATGCGCAGCCCTTCCACATAGGGCCATGGAATGGTCGATCGTGCAAAGCGCTGGGCTGGAAAGCGATCCGGGTCCACCAGGGTCTCAAAGCGCACGTATTTGGCTTTGGAGCCAGGCTCGAAGCGCTTTAACAGATCCCCCAGGGGAAACCCGACCCAGGGCACCACCATAGACCAGGCCTCAACACATCGAAACCGGTATACCCGATCCTCCAGTGCGTGGGGACGAAATATATCTTCCAACGTGTAATGGCCCGGCTTACCCACTTCACCGGTAATCTGAACCCGCCAGGGGTCAACCTTGAAATCCTTGCTGTTCTCCACCGGGTCACTTTTGCCCGTACCAAACTCGTAGAAATTGTTGTAGCTGATTACGTCTTTATACGGCGTGAGCTCTTCCTGAGCCGAATGAGGCCACTTTTTACTACTGGCTAACTTATCGTTGAGTATGGCCTGCCAATTTTGATCCTTAGCCATAGCCGGTAACGGCGCACCACCAAAAGCAGCCAGCCCGGCGCCCAGGATGCCGGCTGATTTCAGCCACTCCCGACGTGACCAGTAACTGGTTTCAGGGGTTATCTCAAAGGATTTGGGTGTTGCTTTGTCTTTCGATTTGATCAGCATCGGGGGCTCCCATTGTCCATCCATTACCGATTAGACGCAGGGCAGCCATCAATGTTTCACTTCTTTCGCCGGAAAAACAGCAACGGACCACTGAGGGCATACACCAGAAAAATAGCCAGCAAGACCCCTGCCGGATAGGAGGCAATCACTGCCAATACCAGAACGACAACCAGAATGGCCACGAAAGGCACCCGCCCCTTGAAATCCAGCTCCTTAAACGAGTTGTATTTTATATTGCTGACCATCATCACAGCCGCAAATGCCGTGATCAAGGCCGCCACGATGGCAATGGACTGTCCATCCAATCCGTGCTCAGTGCCGAACCAAACCATGCCCGCCACCACCGCTGCCGCCGCCGGGCTTGGCAGGCCAGTGAAGTAACGTTTATCCGCAGTGTCGATCTGTACGTTGAAACGGGCCAGCCGCAATGCGGCACAGGCAGCAAACACAAACGCCACCATCCAGCCGATCTTGCCCAGACTGGAAAGGGACCAGGAATAAGACACCAAAGCCGGAGCCACCCCAAAAGAGATGCAATCAGAAAGACTATCGTATTGCGCGCCAAACTCGCTCTGAGTATTGGTCATACGGGCAACCCGGCCATCCAGACCATCGAGAATCATGGCAACAAACACAGCAATTGCGGATTGTTCGAACATGCCATTCATGGCGGCCACTATGGCGTAAAAACCAGAGAACAGTGCTCCTGTCGTGAACAGGTTAGGTAACAGGTAAATGCCCCGGCGGCGAATTTTCCTGCCCCCTTCCAGCTCCTCGCCTTCGACCACCTCGAAGGTCACACCTTCATATTCATCGAAATCATGGTGCTCACCGGCTGTGTCAGACGCTTTCACCGAGTCTTCGGGTTGCTGGTGCCCGCTGTCGACCTGGCCTGTACCGGCTTCTTCTGGCTGGTTCACTTTCTCTACCATATCCGCACCCTATCGTTTTGCTCCGTTATTCGATATAATGTGATGGCTTAGCCACCATTTTGCAACCGTATTACCACCAATTAAACACAGGAAACAAAAAACGCGGCATATGCCGCGCCTTTTGTTGCACCGGATTCCAATCAGTTCTTGGATTTATCGATGATTTTGTTGGCCTGAATCCACGGCATCATCTCACGTAATTTGGCACCAACCTGCTCAATAGGATGCGCGGCGTTATTACGGCGGTATGCAGTCATTGATGGGTAGTTGTGAGCCCCTTCAGATATGAACATTTTGGCATACTCGCCATCCTGAATGCGCTTTAGCGCATTGCGCATGGCAGCCCGAGACTGATCATTGATGACCTCAGGACCGGTTACGTACTCACCATATTCCGCATTGTTGGAAATGGAGTAGTTCATGTTGGCAATACCGCCTTCATACATCAGATCGACGATCAGTTTCAGCTCGTGCAAACATTCAAAGTAGGCCATCTCAGGGGCATAGCCCGCTTCAACCAAGGTTTCAAAACCTGCCTTAACCAGCTCGACAGCGCCACCGCACAGCACGGCCTGCTCACCGAACAGATCGGTTTCGGTTTCATCTTTGAAGGTGGTTTCGATGATACCGGTACGGCCACCGCCCACGCCGGAAGCGTAGGACAACGCAACGTTCTTGGCGTTACCGGATGCATCCTGATAGATTGCGATCAAATCAGGGATGCCACCCCCTTTTACAAACTCTGAACGCACGGTATGACCGGGCGCCTTGGGAGCAACCATGATGACGTCAAGATCCGCTCGCGGAACCACCTGGTTGTAGTGGATGGCAAAGCCATGGGCAAAAGCCAGCGTTGCACCCTGTTTCAGATTGGGCTCGATTTCATTCTTGTAGAGCTGGGCCTGAAACTCATCCGGGGTCAGAATCATAATCAGATCAGCCCACTGCACCGCTTCCGGCACCGACTTAACACTTAAACCCGCGGCCTCGGCCTTGGTAGCGGAAGCCGAACCTTCACGCAGCGCCACTACGACGTCGACGCCGGAGTCTTTCAGGTTATTGGCGTGTGCATGGCCTTGTGAGCCATATCCGATGATCGCAACTTTTTTGCCCTGGATGATGGAAAGGTCGCAATCTTTGTCGTAATAAACTTGCATGAGTCTTCCTCTATCTGTAAATGCAGTCTTCGCAGTAATGAAATTGGTTTCTGTTGTTCGCTGAACTAAAGCGCCAGCACCTTATCGCCGCGGGCAATACCGGACACGCCGGAACGCACCACCTCCAGGATGGAGGCCTCCCCTACGGACTCGAGGAACGCATCCAGTTTGTCGCTGGCGCCGGCAAGCTGCACGGTATAAACGGAACTGGTCACATCCACTATCTGGCCGCGGAATATATCGGCTGTGCGTTTAATTTCAGCGCGTTGAGCGCCGGTAGCCTTGAGCTTAACCAGCATTAATTCACGCTCAATGTGGGCGCCTTCGCTGAGATCCACCAGCTTTACCACTTCAATCAGCTTATTCAGCTGCTTGGTGATTTGCTCGATGGTGCGATCCGAGCCTGACGTCGTCAAAGTCAACCGCGACAAGGTCGGATCATTGGTGGGTGCCACTGTTAACGTTTCAATGTTGTAACCACGCTGGGAGAATAATCCCACCACGCGCGACAGAGCACCTGGTTCGTTTTCCATCAGAATTGAAATGATTCGTCGCATGATCAGGTACGCTCCGTTTTGCTGAGCCACATGTCGCGCATGGAGCCTTCTTTTATCTGCATTGGGTATACGTGCTCTGTGGGATCCACGGAAATATCGAGGAACACCAGGCGATCTTTAAGCGAGAATGCTTCTTCCATGGCGCCCTGCAGCTGATCCGGTTTGGTCACCCGAATACCTACATGCCCGTATGACTCCGCCAGCTTGATGAAATCCGGCAGTGATTCCTCATAGGTTGAACTGGAATGACGCCCCTGATACTGCATGTCCTGCCACTGGCGCACCATCCCCAGGGACTGATTGTTCAGGTTCACGATTTTGACCGGGAAATGGTACTGCAGGCAGGTGGACAGCTCCTGAATATTCATCTGGATACTGCCTTCTCCTGTAACACAGGCCACCGTCTTGTCCGGTTTTGCTACCAGACAGCCCATGGCGGCGGGCAGGCCGAAGCCCATGGTGCCCAAACCACCGGAATTGATCCACTGGCGCGGATACTTGTACTTGTAGTACTGGGCGGCAAACATTTGATGCTGACCCACATCCGAGGTAATGATGGCTTCGCCGTTGGTGACCCGGTACAACTCCTCAATGACTGTTTGCGGCTTCAAAACATCAGGCTTGGTTTCATAACGCAAGCCATGGTAGGCACGCCAGGCATCGATCTGTTTCCACCAGGCTTCCAGCGCCTGCAGGTCCGGTTTGTCTTCGGTCTTTTCCAGCTGATCCAGCATCTCTTTCAACACCTGATCCACCGGCCCCACAATGGGGATATCTACAGGAATGTTTTTGGCAATGGATGCAGGGTCCACGTCCACGTGAATGATTTTCGCATTGGGGCAGAACTTGCCGGTATGGTTAGTTACCCGATCGTCGAATCGGGCACCAATGGCCATTACCACGTCCGCATGATGCATGGCCATGTTGGCCTCATAGGTGCCGTGCATACCCAGCATCCCCACGAACAGGGGATCGTCGCCAGGAAAGCCACCCAACCCCATCAGGGTGTTGGTACAGGGAAACCCCATTTTTCGAACCAGCTCAGTAAGTTCCGCCGCAGAATTACCCTGCACCACACCGCCACCGGTGTAGAAAATGGGGCGCTTTGCCGCCATCAACAGATCCACAGCCTTCTTGATCTGGCCTGAATGCCCTTTGGAAACCACATTGTAGGAACGCAACTTGACCTTGGAGGGGTAGCTGTATTCGTAGGTCACCGCTGGATTGGTCAGATCCTTGGGAATATCCACCAGTACCGGGCCAGGGCGACCGGTGCTGGCAATATAGAATGCCTTTTTAATGGTGGCCGGAATATCTTCGGTCTTCTTTACCATGAAGCTGTGCTTGACAATGGGTCGAGTGACACCAACGATATCCGTTTCCTGGAAGGCATCATCGCCGATCCAGTCAGACTGGACCTGGCCGGTGATGATGACCATGGGAATGGAGTCCATGTAGGCCGTGGCAATGCCGGTTACGGTATTGGTGGCACCTGGGCCCGAGGTTGCCAACACGACACCGGTGGTGCCGCTGCAACGGGAAAAGGCATCTGCCATATGGGCAGCAGCCTGTTCGTGACGAACCAGTACATGGGTAATGCTTTTTTGTTGAAACAGCGCGTCATAGATATGCAGTACGGCACCGCCCGGGTAACCGAATATGGTTTCAACACCCTCGTCCTTCAAAGCCCGAACGAGCATCTCTGCGCCTGATAGAAGTTCCACGATCTCACACCTTAATCTTGAGCACTCAGCATCAGCCCCACTGGCCGATTCGCCCATGCCCAAGCCTGTTACAAACCAATTAAAGTCATGAATGTCAGTTCCACACCGGTCGAAATTCAATTCAAATCCAGGTGGCCTGTGGGTCAAAGCTAGCTTGGCAATCAAGGCACAGGGGTTTTGGCCTGATTACCTCATACGCTGTTAAGCCTATGATTTATCTAGCGAGATCGACGGGATATGGCAGTAAAACCGGCTACGGCTTATGCCTAAAAGTGGCGATACTCTCGCTCTAGCGCAGCCTGGCAAGGTATCTCCCGCCAATCTGCACCCACCTCAGTGAGCCGCATATCTTGACATGGATGGAAATTTTGTCAATAGAGTCCCTTTACGTTGAAAACCATGAACTTAGGAGGGGTTAATCTATACTTCGGTAATAGCGTTGATGAATTCACAAAATCGGCGGGAAATTATGCGAACCACACGTTTAAACAGCTATAGTTACAGTAGTTACTTCACAGATCAGAGCAACGTCATGATAAAAAAACCAATATTTCTGTTGTCGGCACTCTGCCTGGCCTTGTTACTGTCGCCGGCCGCTTATGCGGGCAAGTACTATAAATGGGTGGATAGCGAAGGCGTGACTCATTATGGCGAAAGTCCACCGGATACGGAGACCGCCGCCGTGGTCAATGTTAAAACCGGCGCCTCCAGCGACCAGAAGCAGGCCATCGAGGCGCTGGAAGCCAAGCGCAAAGCCGCCGAGGAAACCAGTAACCCCCCCCAGGCGGATGAAGAGTCGGCGATTGAAAAAGAAAACCGGAAGATCATGGAGAACAACTGCAAGATTCAGCGCCAGAACCTGTCTCAGCTGAAAGCGAACCGACGGGTGAAAGTGACCGACGACAATGGTCAAATCCGTTACCTGAACGACGATGAGATTCAAAACAGGCAGAGCGAAATCGAAAAATACATCGCCGAGAACTGCAAGGGAGTGTAAACCCTCAAACCAGACCGGTTCATGAGGCCCGCCATAAAAAAAGCCTGGTATGAAACCAGGCTTTTTTTATGGCCAATGAGCGGCCTTTATTTGGAAAAGCAGATCCGATCTTCGTCCATTCGGGCCACAATGGTTTCACCCGGTAAGAACTCGCCACTCAGTATGGATTGGGCCAGTGGGTTTTCAATCTCCCGCTGGATCGCGCGCTTCAAGGGCCGGGCGCCATACACCGGGTCAAATCCAGCCTCCACCAGTTTGGCCATTACCTCATCGGATAATTCCAGCGACAGATCACGCTCCGCCAAGCGCTTGCGCAGATTGGCCAGCTGAATCTCGGCAATGCCGCGAATCTGTTCATTCACCAGCGGGTGGAACACCACCAGCTCATCGATCCGGTTGATTAACTCCGGACGGAAGTGGGTTGCCACGATATCCATGACGGCGGCCTTCATACGGTCGTACTGCTCCTCGCCCGCCATCGTTTGGATCACGTCAGACCCCATGTTCGAGGTCATCACAATCACCGTGTTACGGAAATCCACTGTCCGGCCCTGGCCATCGGTCAGGCGGCCATCCTCCAACACCTGTAACAGGATATTGAACACATCGGGATGCGCTTTTTCCACCTCATCCAGCAGAATCACCGAATAGGGTTTACGGCGCACGCTTTCCGTCAGGTAACCACCCTCCTCGTACCCCACATACCCGGGAGGCGCACCGATCAGTCGCGCCACAGAATGCTTCTCCATGAACTCCGACATATCGATACGCACCAAGGCCTCTTCGGTATCGAAGAGGAATGTGGCCAACGCCTTGCACAACTCGGTTTTGCCCACCCCGGTGGGACCGAGGAACAGGAAGGAACCATTGGGTCGGTTGGGATCGGACAAGCCGGCACGGGAGCGCCGGATAGCATCGGATACGGCTTTGATGGCTTCATCCTGCCCTACCACCCGCTGATGCAGGGCTGCCTCCATTTTCAACAGCTTTTCACGCTCGCCTTCCAACATCTTGGATACCGGGATGCCGGTCCACTTGGATACGACTTCAGCGATCTCCTCCTCAGTTACTTTATTGCGCAGCAATTTCATTTCCATCATTTCCGCTTGCGCTGCCATGTCCAACTGCTTTTCCAGTTCCGGAATACGGCCATACTGCAGCTCGGACATTTTGGTCAGATCGCCACTGCGGCGGGCCTGCTCCAAATCGATTCGAGCCTGCTCCAGATCGGCTTTCACCTGTTGGCTGCCATGCAGGGAGGCCTTTTCCGCGGTCCATACTTCATCCAGATCCGCGTACTCTCTCTCGATGCCATCGATATCGTCGTTTAGCTTGTCGAGGCGCTTTCGGGAGGCCTCGTCTTCCTCTTTCTTCAGCGCTTCGCGCTCCATTTTAAGCTGGATGAGACGACGCTCCAGCCGATCCAGTTCTTCCGGTTTGGAGTCCATTTCCATACGTATACGACTGGCGGCTTCGTCGACCAAATCGATGGCCTTGTCCGGCAATTGACGATCTGTAATGTAGCGCTGAGACAGTTTGGCGGCTTCCACAATCGCCGAGTCGGTGATGTTCACCCCATGGTGAACTTCATAACGTTCTTTGAGGCCGCGCAGAATGGCAATGGTGTCTTCCACCGAGGGCTGGTCCACCAGCACTTTCTGGAAACGACGCTCCAGTGCCGCATCCTTTTCAATGTACTGTCGGTACTCATCCAGCGTGGTGGCGCCCACACAGTGCAGCTCGCCGCGGGCCAGAGCGGGTTTCAGCATGTTGCCGGCATCCATGGCGCCTTCGCTCTTACCTGCTCCCACCATGGTGTGCAGCTCGTCGATAAAGAGGATCACGCTGCCCTCTTCCTTGGCCAATTCATTGAGTACCGACTTCAATCGCTCCTCGAACTCGCCCCGGTATTTGGCCCCTGCCAACAGGGAGCCCATGTCCAGGGACAGTACACGCTTGTTTTTCAGCCCTTCGGGCACCTCGCCATTAACAACCCGTTGCGCCAGGCCTTCCACAATGGCGGTTTTACCCACACCGGGCTCACCAATGAGCACAGGATTGTTTTTGGTCCGGCGCTGCAACACCTGGATGGTGCGACGGATTTCATCATCACGCCCGATGACCGGATCCAGCTTGCCATCCGCGGCGCGTTTGGTCAGGTCTAACGTGTATTTTTCCAGCGCCTGACGGGATTCTTCTGCATTGGGATCGTTCACCTGTTCACCCCCACGAACCTTTTCAATGGCGGTTTCCAAGTCCTGCTTGGTGACGCCCAGTTTTTTGAATATTTGGCCGGTAACACCCTTGTCCTCCACCATGGCCAACACCACGATTTCGCTGGAGATGTATTTATCTCCACGCTGTTGGGCATATTTATCCGCCACATTGAGAATACGCCCCATGTCATTGGACATGTGCACATCACCGTCGTGATTCTGTACCTGCGGCAGGCGGATCAACTGGGCGGTGATTTCATCTTTCAACTGGCCCACATTGACACCGGCCTGAGCCAGCAACGGTTTAATGCTGCCGCTGCTGTCCTCCACCAGGGCCGATAAAACATGGACAGGCTCAATAAAATTATGGTCACGACCTACGGCTATCGATTGGGCATCGGATAGCGCCATCTGCAGCTTACTGGTCAATCGGTCAATTCGCATGTAACACCCTCATAAACTTATTGTACGGCGTACTTACACGCCCTATTAAACTGCTTTACAATTTGGGGGCAAATAAACGCTTTTTCAATGGGCGTATTGATTTTAGGGCCGTGAGATGAAGGAATTTATTGAGCTGGATCAATCCAGATCATGGACAGCAGGCGGCCGGTCACCGGTTGCCGTCGAAAGGAGAAAAAACGGGGATCGGTATAGGTGCAGAAGCCCCCACCGGTGATGTGCTGAACACCCCATTTGTTGAGGCGAACACGGGCCAGGCCATAGAGGTCACCCTGCCAGCGGCCACGCTCATTGGCCTGAAAAAAGCCACTGTAGTCAGTCGACTGTTTGAGAAACACGTCCCTCACGTCATCACCGACTTCAAAGGCCGGTTGGCTGATTGCCGGACCCAGCCATACCTTAATTAAATGGGGGTCCGTTCCGAACTTTGCAAGGGCCGCTTCCAGCACACCGGCGGCCAGGCCGCGCCAGCCGGCATGGGCCAGGGCCACTTCCGAGCCGTCCGCCGCCGCAAAGAACACCGGCAGGCAATCTGCGGTGTGCAGGGTACACACCTGCTCCGGCTCACGGGTATAAACGGCATCCGCTTCAGGTTCCGCACCATCTTCAGGTTTCGCACCATAGGGAGCGGCGTCCACAACCGCTATGCCATGAACCTGGCGCAACCATTGTGGTGGCCTGGACCAGGCAAAGTAATCAGCCAGTGCACGGCGACAGCGGGCCACGGACTCCGGATCATCTCCCACATGACTGGCGGTATTAAAGCCATCATAAGGTGGCCGGCTCAGTTGACCGGCCCGAGTGGTGCACCAGGCCCGCACACCCGGCACCTGCCAGTCCGGTTGCAGCCAGTGCCGAACCAGGGCGGCATCAAGCATCGGCTGCATCCGCCCTTAACACCGTGATCATAGCCTTGAAATCGTCCGGTAAAGGCGATTCCCACTGGCAATATTCACCGCTCTCAGGGTGCTGGACACCCAACTTCCTGGCGTGCAGGGCCTGCCGCTTGAACTGACGCAATGCCTCAATCAGCTCCGCAGTGGCACCCTTGGGCAGCCGCAAGCGCCCTCCGTAGGTGGGATCGCCCAGCAAGGGGTACTGAATATACGCCATATGGACGCGAATCTGATGGGTCCGGCCGGTTTCCAATTGCACACGGATGTGTGTGTGGGCGCGAAATCGCTCAATCAGGCGGTAATGGGTCACCGCAGGCTTGCCGGAATGGCTCACCGCCTGACGGGTTCGCTGGGAGGGGTGACGGCCAATGGGCTCATCCACCACACCACCACCGGTCATCACACCCTGGACGATGGCTTCGTATTCACGAAAGGCGGTCTTTTCCTGCAGTTGATCCACCAGAGAGGCATGGGCCTTTAGGGTTTTGGCCACCACCAGCAACCCGGTTGTATCTTTATCGATCCGGTGCACGATCCCAGCGCGCGGAATAGTTGCCAGATCCGGCGAGTGGTGCAACAACGCATTGAGCAGCGTGCTGTCGCGGTTGCCCGCTGCCGGATGCACCACCAAACCAGCGGGCTTGTTGATCACCAGCAGATGCTCATCTTCGTAGACAATGTCCAGGTCAATAGCCTGGGGCTCCCAACTCTGCTCCGCCTCCAGCTCGGCATCAACCTGCAGGCACTCTCCGCCGATTACCTTCTCCCGGGGCTTCCGGGTTTGCCCATCCACGGTGAGCTCACCGCTCTTGATCCAGCTTTGCAGTCGGGAACGGGAATAATCGGGAAACAGCTCGGCAGCAACCTGATCCAGCCGCTGTCCGGCCTGCTGATCATTTACCCTGGCGCTGAGTTGTATTTGTTGGGGCATGGAACTCTCTCATCATGATCGGGTCGGATATTTTACCTCAGTTTGGGCCCGGAAACTTGAGTTTGCTGTTCTGACAGCTCATTGTGGCTATAATGGCCCGCTTCAAGAAATCTAAAATCGTGGACACCCATACCCTATGTTGATTTGGCGAACTTCTTTCTTTCTGCGCGTACCTCTGCTGGGCCTGCTGATCTCATTGCTGGCACTGTTGGCAGCCTGCTCGTCTGCCCCTAAAACACCACAGCTTTCCGAACGCCAGTTTTATGAAGAAGCCCAATCCGCCATCGACGCCAACAACATGACACTGGCCATTGACCGGCTGCAGGGCCTTGAATCCCGCTACCCGTTTGGCCGTTATGCATCCCAGGCCAAACTGGATCTGATTTACTGCCACTACCGGGCACTGGACTATGAGGCCTCGGCGGCCACCGCAGAGCGGTTTATCAACACCCACCCGGATCATCCGCAACTGGACTATGCCTATTATATGAAGGGCCTGGCCTCCTACAGCGTGGATCGGGGGTTGCTGGAGCGTTTTATTCCCAGCGACTTTTCGGAGCGGGACATGGGGCCGGCACGGGAATCATTCGAGGATTTCAACCGCCTCATTAATCGTTTTCCAAACAGCGTTTACGCCGCTGATGCCCGTCAGCGCATGATTTACCTGCGCAACCTGCTGGCGGCCTATGAGCTGCGTGCTGCGTCATTCTACATGCGGCGCGGGGCCTTCGTTGCAGCGGCAAACCGTGGCCGCTATGTGGTAGAGAATTTTGATACCAGCCCCTCGGTTGCAGATGCCCTGGTGATCATGGCGGAGGCCTACACCGAGCTGGATCAACCGGATCTGCGCGCCAGTACTGTGGAAGTGTTGAAAGCGAATTTTCCCGATCATCCCAGGCTGGCCAGCGGGGCTTTCGAATATGACAAAACCCAGCACGGCGGCCGCTCAATGTGGAGCGTGCTCACCTTTGGCCTGATTGACTGACTGAGCCGTAGCGGCCGGCGGCAGATCTATTCCCCCGCTGGCCACTTGCAGGTGACCGGATAGCGCCGATCACGCCCGAACGCACGGGACGTAATACGTGCACCTATCGCCGCCTGACGGCGCTTGTACTCATTCAAATCCACCAGCCGAATCACCTTCTGCACGATCTCCCGCTCATACCCCTCTGCCACGATGGCATCTGCGCTAAAATCCCGTTCCACATACATCTCGAGGATGGCATCCAGTTCCGGGTAGGGCGGCAGACTGTCCTCATCTTTCTGATCCGGTGCCAGCTCAGCAGACGGCGGGCGATCGATAACCCGCTGCGGGATCGGCGGGTTGTCCGGTGTCAGGCGATTGCGGTATTCGCACAGTTTGAATACCAGGGTTTTGGGTACATCCTTCAGTACATCGAACCCGCCGGCCATGTCACCGTAGAGCGTGGCATAACCCACCGCCATTTCACTTTTGTTGCCCGTGGTTAGTACGATGTAGCGTTTCTTATTGGATAGCGCCATCAACATCACGCCACGACACCGGGCCTGGAGGTTTTCCTCTGTGGTATCCCGCGCCGTTCCTGCAAAATCCGGTGCCAGGGTCTGCATAAAGGCCTCATACATGGGCTCAATGGGGCGTATCTTGTAGCTCACCCCCAATGCCACCGCCTCGGCTTCGGCATCATCAAGGCTCATCTGTGAGGTGTATCGAAACGGCATCATGATCGCTTCAACACGATCAGCGCCCAAGGCATCAACCGCCACTGCCAGGGTTAACGCCGAGTCTACCCCGCCAGACAACCCCAGCACGGCACCTTTGAACCCATTTTTGTTGACGTAATCCCGCACCGCCAGCACCAACGCCCGGTAGGCGCTCTGCTCTACTGTCTGATCCGGTGCCACAGGGGCATCCACCGGTACAAGGCCGGCTTCTGCCCGCAACAGTACCGGGTAGAGGCCCGCTGCAAAGGCCGGTGCGCGGAACCGAAGGGTGCCCTGGGGATCCGCCACCACTGATCCCCCATCAAACACCAACTCATCCTGGGCTCCCACCAGATTGGCATAAACGATGGGCATGTTGCCTTCTCTGGCGCGCATCTCCAACAGGCTTTTGCGTACCTGCTCTTTACCCAGGTGAAACGGGGATGCATTCAAATTCAACATCAGCCGGGCACCGGCTTCCCGGGCCTGTGACATTGGCCCCTCATGCCAGATATCCTCACAGATGGTGATGCCCACCCTGTGGCCCTTGATGTCAAAAACGCAGGGGCTGTTTCCTGGCTGAAAGTAGCGTTTCTCATCAAACACCAGATAGTTGGGCAATTCCTGCTTATGATATTCGGCCACCAGTTTGCCGCCGTATATCAGCCCGGCCGTGTTGTAGAGGCTGCTGCCCTCGCCTTTAGGGTAACCAATGAGCGTGTAGATATCGGCGGGCAGATCCGCGCACAAGCGGGCCAGCGCTTTTTGTACCCGAATTCGTATACTGGCGCGGAACAAGAGGTCTTCCGGGGGATACCCGGTCAGTGTAAGCTCTGGAAAAACAATAATATCCGCGTGAAATTCATCACGGGCCCGACGGCTGGCATGCAAAATTTGTGTGGCATTACCGTCAATATCCCCAACCATGAAATCCAACTGCGCTATAATGATCTGTAAATCATTGTTTTTCATGTATTTTACACCCTAACAATCAATAAACTGCCCGGCTCTGGCAAAATAAGCGCGTATTTTGGGCCAAATCGAACCCGCGCGCAAAGGCCAAACAGTCAGGGGGAGCCAATATGATGATCATCCGATTAATAATTCTAGTGGCATTGGTGGGGCTGCTGATCTTTGCCTACCGCAAACTCACCGGCTCAGGCCAGTCAGAAAACAAGCAAGCCAACAACCCTGCCGCCATGAAAAAGTGTGACCAGTGCGGAATACACCTGCCCCAGGAGGAAGGTTGCAAACACAAGGATCACTTCTTCTGCAGCAATGAACACATGCAAGCCTATCTAGATCAGCACCCCGATGAGCGAGACTGATAAAGACAAACACCAGGATCCAGCACTGGCGGAGGTTCGCCAAAACCAGTGGCGGCTGCTTCAGGTCTATTTGCTGTATCGCCTGGCACTGGCTTTCAGCCTGGTGGGCGCCTACTTTCTGGAAACCAGCCAGAGCACGCGATCCATCGGGCTGGATGAACGCCTGTATTTCGCCACGATTGCCACCTATTTTGTCCTCGCGTTGCTCGGCCTGCTCGTCAATCGACTGCAGACCGGGCGCATCACCATCCAGATCTTTATCGTCATTGTCATCGATATTCTCAGCATCGCACTGTTGGAGTATGCCAATGGCGAATCCAACAGTAATCTCACCATTCTGCTGGTGGTTACCGTGGCTGCCGGCGGCATTCTGGTGGAGGGCAAACTGGCGACATTTTTCGCCGCAGTGGCGACACTTGCCATTCTTTACAAGCAAATTCTGAACGCAATCCTGCATAACCGTTTTGAGCAGGACGATTTCCTGCAGAGTGCCTTTATCGGCATCGCTTGCTTTGCCACCTCGTTTCTGGCCCAGCAAATTGCCAACCGATTACGGGAAAGTGCTGCGCTGGCAGGGCGACAGGCCGAAGACCTGGCCAACCTGGAGGAATTGAACCACCTGATTATCCAGCGCATGCGCACCGGGATCGTAGTAGTGGACAACGATAACAATATCGTATTGATCAACGAAGCCTGCTGGAAAATGTTCGGTATGCCAACCATGAGCAAACACCAGTCGCTGGAAAATTTTTCACCACAGCTAAGCAAGCAACTGGCCACATGGCGACGTGACCCATTCAAACGCACCAAACCATTTCGCTCCTACGGCGCAGGCCCGGAAGTTCAAGCCAACTTCACCATGATGGAAAACGCCGACCAAGCCAATGTGCTCATCTTCCTGGACGACAACACACGCATGGCACAACAGGCCCAGCAACTGAAACTGGCTTCACTGGGAGGATTAACCGCCAGCATTGCCCATGAAATACGCAATCCTCTGGGTGCCATCAGCCATGCCGCCCAACTGCTAAACGAATCCACTGACCTGACCAAAGGCGATGCACGCTTAAGTGAAATCATTCATCAACATACCATTCGCGCCAACAAAGTAATCGAAAACGTATTACAATTATCGCGACGAAAACAGGCTGAACCGGAGCTGCTGAATATGAAAGCGTGGCTCACCAGCTTTATCTACGATTTTCAAACCAACCAGGACCAATCCTGCGAAATCGCCTTCAGCTGCAATCAGGATGATCTCCAGTTTCGCATTGATCCCTCGCAGATTCAGCAGGTTCTCACCAATCTGTTTCAAAACGGTATAAGATACAGCGAGCAGGCAACCGGAAAGCGCACACTGAAAGTCGTTGCCGATTTTAATATTCAATCTGAGCAACCCACCCTGGATATCATTGATCAGGGCCCGGGCATACCGACTGCGCAACAGGATAAAATCTTCGAGCCGTTCTACACTTCAGAAAAGAGTGGCACCGGGCTTGGCCTCTATATTGCCCGGGAGCTTTGTGAAGCCAATCAAGCACGCCTGGACTATCACCCCATTTCCACCGGCAGTTGCTTTCGCATAACCTTCTCCCATCCATCCAGAATAGTGACCATATAACAATGAGCCAATACAAAGCACTAATCGTTGATGATGAGCCCGACATCCGTGAATTGCTGGATTTGACGCTGTCGCGAATGGATATTGAAACCTTTACCGCAGCCAATCTGGATTCTGCACACGTATCACTTGAGCAGGAAAAATTCGACCTGTGCATCACTGATATGAATCTGCCGGATGGTAACGGTATCGATCTGGTGAAATTCATCCAGGCCAATTATCCCAGCTTGCCGGTGGCCGTGCTCACCGCCTATGGGAGCATGGAAACGGCTATTACCGCACTGAAAGCTGGCGCCTTTGATTTTGTCTCCAAACCGGTGGACCTGCAGCGCCTGCGCGACCTGGTGAATGCCGCGCTGAAACTGAAATTCGAAAAACAGGAGCCGGTTACTGAACAGGGTGACTCCCCTATTCTTGGCCATTCACCGTTAATTAAAAAACTACAGGTGCAAATCAAGAAGCTGGCCCGCAGTCAGGCGCCCGTGTATATCAACGGCGAATCCGGCAGCGGCAAAGAACTGGTGGCGAGGGAGATCCACCGTTTGGGCCCCCGCGCCGAAGGCCCCTTTATTCCCGTGAACTGCGGTGCCATTCCCAGCGAACTGATGGAAAGCGAGTTCTTTGGGCATCGCAAAGGCAGTTTTACCGGGGCCTTTGAAGACAAAACCGGCCTGTTTCAAGCCGCAAAGGGCGGCACGCTGTTCCTGGATGAAGTGGCTGACCTACCCATGCAGATGCAGGTCAAACTATTACGGGCTATTCAGGAAAAAGCCGTGCGGCCGGTGGGCTCGCAAAAAGAGGTGGCCACCGATGTGCGCATTCTGAGCGCGACCCACAAAGACCTGACAAAGCTGGTCGATGAAGGCGAGTTTCGGCAAGACCTGTTCTACCGCATCAATGTTATTCAGGTTACCGTACCACCATTGCGCAGCCGGGGCGAAGACATCATATTTCTGTCAAAATACGTGCTGCAATCATTGGCCAAAGATTGGGATATGGAACTGCCCAAACTCAGCCCAAAGGCAGAACAGGCCCTGGAAGAATACCAGTTTCCGGGCAACGTGCGGGAACTCGAAAACATACTGGAGCGCGCGGTAACCCTGTGTGATGACGAGGTCATTACACCCGAGCATCTGCAACTGCCCACGGACGGCGTGCCGGTGTCAAAGCCAAGTGCCGCCAGCAATGGGGAACACGCCATCCCGGATTTCGTCGAGGGCGACTCGCTGGAAGAATACCTCACGGACATCGAAAAGCAGGCCATTTTGAAGGCTTTGGAAGATACCCGCTGGAACCGCACCGCCGCGGCTAAAAAGCTGGGCATGAGCTTTCGCTCACTGCGCTACCGCCTGAAAAAGCTGGGATTAGATTCGGACGATTAGTAATAATCAAGGGATTGTCGTGCCACATCCAGCCCATAGGGTACAGGGTCCACAATGGGCGCCTCTCCCAATAATATGTTTCTCATTAACCGGGCGGATGCCGGGGCCAACACCAAGCCATTTCGGAAGTGTCCCGCATTGAGATAGAGGTTAGGAAACCCTGGAACTTCGCCAATAAACGGTATGCCATGGGGCGATCCTGGGCGCAGCCCGGCCCAGTGAGCCTCGACGGGAATTGAATCCAAAGCCGGCACCAACTGGCAGGCGGATGCCAACAGCTCCTGCCTGGCCTTGGTTGTGGTGGACTTATCATAGCCCGTGTATTCCAGAGTACTGCCCACCACAATACGGCCATCCAACCGGGGGATCAGATAGCGCCCTTGGTGCAGGATGATCCCGTTAATCAAACCCGGGCTGGGTTCGAAAACCAGCATTTGCCCACGCACTGGCTCAATTGGCAGCTCGATGCCCAACTGGTTTAATACTTGATTGGACCAAGCCCCGGCACAAACTACCACTTTATCCGCTTGGTAGCGCTGCTCATTGGCAACAACGGCTACTCGCCCCCCGGGGCTTTGTTCGAACCTTGTGACCTGGCATTCCGGAATCAGTTTACATTCCGAGTGCCGCTGGAGATAAATCTCCAGACTTTTGAGTAACCTGGGGTTTCTAACATTGCCGATATCCGGCCACCAAACCCCATGCCACTCCGACGATCCCAGCGCCGGCTCAAGCGCATGGGTTTCGGCACCGTCAATCACTTCATAACGTTTGTCGTTTCTCTCTGCCCAGTTGGTGATCTTGCCCCGGTCGGGAGGATCCAGCATCAACAGTCCGCATTGATTGAATTCAGGGTCGATGCCCGTCTCTGCGGCCAGCTCCTCTGCCAGATCCGGGTAGGCTTCCTGTGCCCAGCTGGCCAGCGCGGTAATACAAGGCTGATAGTTCCAGGGGTAAAGCGGAGAAACAATGCCTCCGCCCGCCCAAGAGGCCTCCTTGCCGATCGCTTGTCGGTCAAGTACCGTCACTGATACGGATTTCTGTAGCAGCTCTTTTGCCAGCAATAATCCAATTATTCCCCCACCGACAATCAATACATCCATCAAATAAGCCTTACATCTTGTTGCTATTCAGTGTGCTACTGGTAAATGGTAATCTAACCACTTCATGACGACAGCAACAACTTTAAATAGATTATAAGGGGAGGAAAAGGGAATGCCCGGCAATAAAGGATTCACCCTCGTAGAATTAATGATAACAATATTAATTGCTGCTATCGCGCTGACGTTTGCAGCCCCATCCTTTTCAAACCTAATTGAAAAAAGCCGCGTCAGAACCACCACGGAAGACCTCATGGATCTGTTGCAGATTTCCCGGCTGGTGGCAGTTGAACAGCGCAATAACGTTAAGATATGTGGCTCAAGTGATCAGGTCAATTGTGATGCGCAATGGGGGGAAGGCATCCTGGCCATAAAAGTTGATGAAAATGGCAACACTCTTGAAACCATCGGCAGCTTTGCTGTTAACGAGAAGGTTTCGGTAATCAAGAAAAACCCGAATCAGGTCACACTGGACTACAATGCAACGGGGTGGCTGCCCGGCGATCAGACACGGTTTGAAATATGCCCCATTGGTGGCAAGCAACAGAATGCGTACAAACTGGTTATCGCTATGTCAGGTAAAGTAACCAAGGTGGCTTCTAGCAGCTCGGATAGCTACTGTACCAATAGCTGAAGCTCTTAAACGAAAAAAGCCCCCACTCCGAAATGGCGTTGGGGGCTTTTTTGATTAGACGCTTCGGCGTCTGCGGGAGAAGCCCAGCGCTGCCAGGCCCAGCCCGAACAATGATAATGATACCGGCTCTGAAATGTCGGTAGGGGTACCAGGATCAGTGGGGTCAACAGAGGAGTACAGCACATCGAGGTTGATAAAATCCAACGCCCATTGATCTGTTGCACCGCCAATATTGAAATCCAGTGTCAGATAATCATCCGTCAAGCCTGCCAGAAACGCGTCTAACTCAGCACCAACCAAAGAAACAGTGTTCTGATACACGTACTGGTAGAAACCACCTTCTGGAATCTGGAACTGACTGCTTAGGTTACCGTCAATTTCAGTTCCGTTCAAACTCAAAGTGGAACCGGCGGATACACCGAAAACCGAGTAACTGATGGTAATATCGGTGACGCCTGTCAGTGTTGAAAAGTCGAGTGAAGTGTCTGTCCAGGAAAACCCACCGGTCAGCCAGGTATCCTCACTGGGCGCATCGGTTGCTTCTGAACTCAGAAAAAAACTACTGGTGTCTGAATAAAACTCACCAGTAACCGCTTCCCCGTTAAAGTTATCCTCTAACCCATATGGTGCAGCAACCGCCCCACCTGCCACACCCAAGGCGGCGAACATCGCCAGTGTATGAATGCAACCTTTTGAACTATTAAACATATATAACCCCGTTAACTTCCTATTATTACTGAAACACCGAAGAAAGGCTTTGTTTGTCACACGAAATCCATTCGCACAATCATTAAGCAAAAACCGCACCCAAGCCTTCAACACTTTGAAATATTTAATATTTATCGCCTAATCAGACTAGCCACCGATCGAATACAGTAAAATATTTCGACACCCTGCCCAGATAGAAGGCCCAATATCAATCCATCTGATACCAACGCGTGCGACGGATAACGTCCAACTCCAGGGGCGTTGGCCCTACGGCTCCGGTGCCGGACATCAAGCCACTCCTCACTTCCGGAGGTAAAGTTTCGGTTTCGCCCCCCTCTCCGATCACTTGCTCACTGGGAATTTCCGAAATCAACGCCTGAATAGATCCCGCCACATTCTGGTTTAACCCTGATGCCAGCACAAGCGCCTGAGAGTTGGCGGGATTAAAGCTGTACACTGCCGCCGCCCCTTCCTGCATCACACATTGATCCTGACCGTTGTTGTCCGGGCGATAGTATGTGGAAAACAAGGTGGTACCGGATATGATCAAGGGTGACCCCAGCATCTTCTCGGCACTGTAGCCGCTACCACCCAGGGCCAGGCTAAAGCCCCGCACTGCATTGGATGCGCTGGAGGCCGCCAACTGGTCGGCATTCGTTTGTTTGGTCACCGGAGCAATCTCAGTGATGCTGTTACCGCCGTCATCCGTGTACGTAGATAAATCGGTCAAAATGGTTCGATTCAGGTTGCCATCAAACGGCTCATAATCCATCAGAAAATACACTTTCTCAGCCACGCTGGTATCAAGTGGATTCGATCTCCAGCCGGAACCGATGGCAATGCCCATGCAAAACCCTTGGGGGCAACGCATTTTGGCAACACTGGGTGGGTAAAAGAAACGGCGATCAATACTGTCGGTAATCGCATTCCCCGCGACCGCTGATACACCCAATCGAGCGACCACTGTTTCATCGGTACCCACATTCGAAATCAGATCGGTTGCACCCGAATTCGCGTAATTCAGGTCAAAACGGTGAATCTGCCCCCCCATATCACCAACATAGAAATGATCCAGGTATCCGTCGCCATCCAGTTCCACCAATTTAACGCTGGATGGGATACTGTACTGCAGCGCAGAGAGCTGCTTGTGCGTGGTATCGTTATTTACCGTCGCGGATGATGCCCACCACAACACATCACCGGCACTGTAGCTGTTTGCGTTTGCATCGGTGAAAGCTCTCGCTGCAATAATGTAGACCTGAGCCCCTTTGGCCGGCAACGTATTTGGCCTGCCGGAATCGTAAACCGTGTCATATCCACCCCCGACAATAAATACCGCAGCGGCGGTTCCGTTATAACGGATGATCGCCAATTGGGGTTCCGACCAGGTTTGCCCCATATCAGCAAATTTACCGGTGCCCCCTTCCAATACCGCCAATTCACTGATGGTTCTGGACGCGTATGCATTGGTCGCGTCCAGAATGTAGTAATTATTTCCACCGCGCCGCATACCGCCATAGAGATAGACAAAATCCAGGCTCGACTCATCAATGTTGCCATTACCGTTAACGTCCTGCCGCCACACCGTCCAGGTGGAGTCCAGGCCGTAGATCAGCCCACCGTCTTCCGCCCCGGGCTTGGTTGCTTCGTACATTTTTTCAACCGGGGAAGGTTCCGTCAAACTATCCCGCTTGAGCACCGCTTCAGGCATATACGCCAGCAGTTCGGTTCCATCGGAGGTGTCAACAGCATATAGCTTACCGTCATTGGTGCTGACAAAGACCACATCTATAGGCGGATCCAGGTCGACAACGTTGTTTTCGCCATCGGTGGTTTTAGAAACATAATTCACCACCACCGGCGACGAATGCAAGGGCGCACCGTAGAAGTTTCTGAGATCGTAGCGATCGGCCGGGCGCTGATCGGTCAAAGCCCCAGGAGGATCCTCCGGCTGACTGATACGAATCCACTCGTCGTTCACATCCTCACCCATTAACCAGCTCAACATGGGGGCGAGTGTGCTGGTCTGGTAGGACCCCAGCGCTGCGGTGTTTTCCTCCACAGTACCGTCTAACAGACTCGAGTAGGTGGTACTCAAGGCAGTCTGCAGGTTCGTGGCATCGGTATTGCCCGGTGTTATCTGGTACTGCACGTTATTGTAGGACACAAACAACTTTCTGGCGTCTGGCTGCGCTATCTTACTGGCAGCGCCGCCGATGTGAGCAATATCACCGTCGGCGGAAATTGCTTCATCGGTATTATAATAAGCTTCATCCACTACAGACCAGGGGCTTAGCACCTCCGGCAGGAACGCACCATCCTCAATGGCAACGGTGGTTTTTTGCGGATCGGCAAATATGCCCAGCTGATCATCCCGGTTTATGTTGAAATAGTACTTTTTAAGGTTGCCATACCAAAAAGGCTTGGAGCTGGGGGTGAACGTGGAAAAATACATTTCATCCATGTGGGTAAAACGATTGAGCTGATTCACACCAACACCACCGGAGCTCAGAACAAAGGTACCCGGCAAGATAGCGCTGCGCTCAATCACCGCAAATGCGTCGCGCAGTTCATCTGCGTTATTCGCACTGACCAGCTCACCGGAAGGCCAGCTCGCCAAGCCTTTGGTGGTGGACGCTGATGCTGAGGTCATATCATAGGCAATGACGTGGGTGGTTACAAAAGGCGGGGTATCCGTTTCAGGGACAGATTTAGTGGGGTTGGGGTGTGATTGAACGGTGTCAAACGGCAGCGTATCCCACTCCGTATCGGTATCCGTATCAGCCAAAGTGCCATCCCATTGCGGATAAGCCAGTTTTTTGGACACACTGCTCAGGCAGCTCCAGATCTGGGCCTGGCTGGTGGCAGTTTGCATCTGGTCTGCCGTATTGGAGAGTGCCGAGCTGGGGCACCCGGGATAGTACTCATTGTTGCTGGCCTGCCCTGTCACAAACTCGTTTACCAGGGTACCCAGTGTTGTGCCGGACCGGGTATCACTGGCGTTGTCCGAGCAAAGAAGCCCTATCTCATCTTCAGTAAGGGCGCCACTGGCTTTCTCACAGGTGGACTTACCATCGGTTAAAAATATCAAATGATTATTGGGATCACTGCACTGCTCCGCCTGCAGCTCCGGAATAGCAACGTAATCGTAACCGGATACTGATGCCCCATCAAAAACGGAACCATCCCCATCCAGTGAGATGTCTGAAACGGCATCGCCCTGCGTCAGATAATTGGCAACATCCAAGAAACTGCCCAACAACGGTGTAGAGCCGTTGGCACTCAACGAATTGACCGCCGTAATCAATCGGCTACGGTGAGTATTGCCTGCATCATCCTCGCTGTCCAATCTCGCCAATGGCACACCGATTACCGCACCGGGTACGCCATACCGGGCCAGCCCCACCATATAGTTATCCGGCCAGGCCGATTCACCCTGCAGAAAACCCAACAATACCGAACGTAATATACAAATCTTTCGCTCTGCATTTTCGACAGTAAAACTTTGATAGGGAACGTTACCGAGGTTTTCTACCCAGACAGTGCCTGAATACTCCTGTTGCCCGGTACAGTCACCGGAATAACCCTGAGTGAGAACCACATTTTCATAGGGAAAACCGGTAACGTTCTCTTGCCCGGCCATGGAGCCCGAGGTATCCACCAGCAGCATGATGCTTGGCGGAGAGGAAGGCTGATTCAGGGAAAACAGATCCGTATCATCGGCACCGGCGACTGCGGTAATAAGCATGCAAACAGCAAACAACACCGGTTTTAGCAACGCGTCCAAACCCTTAGTGAATCCCATAGAACCGTGATCCTTCAACAATATCATCCACCCAACCCCAACAAATCTGCATCATCGGAAAACAATCCGGACGCAGGGCCCACCTTACGCCATTCCTGATGGTTGGTATGCGAAAACGGCATGGAATCCGAGACAAAGCTGCCGGTACCATCAGTGGAAAATTGAAAATCCATAAAAGACGCTGCATCGGTGTCGATTAATGGTTTTTTGGAATCAAACACCGAGGCCGCGCTGGCCTGTAAACTGCTGCGGGCATCGATGGTTTCATCGCTGGCACAAGCGTCTTCCTCAAGCCCAAACGTATTGGTAACGCAATTCAATGTGGGGGAGGATGAATCCAGGATCTTCGTCAGCATGGAGCCATTGGTTTTGGCTTCTTCAATAACACCGCTTATGGCTGTTTCAGCGGCCTGGAATGATAACTCATTAGCCTGCGCGTTAAACGCCATCCGCTCATGAAACAATCCGGATTTAACCGCCGAAATGCCGATCATGGTAACGGCCAATAAAATCACCAGGGCGACGATCAGCGCCGCTCCGGCCTGTTTACTCTGTGTCATAGGGTACTCACCAAATTACGCAAAGCCACCGTTGAACTGTAGGTTCGATACAGTCTGCCATCTTCAAAGTTGATATCGGCACTGCCGTTGCCCTGACTGAAGGTTTTGTCGAGCAGTGTGATGCTGTCCGGGGCCGTTTCGGTTTCCAAGGTAACTCTGCCGTCACTGGCAATCAGTACAGAAAAGCGAACACTGACAATTCTCGCCGCCCCCGCGGTAACGTCGCTCTCAATGGCTTTCAGTTGAGTAGCGTTGGTATACAGATCCGCCAGACCATACCCTTCGTCATTGGGTTGATCGAAGTCCACACCGTACATCACCTGAAACGCTTCAACGTTATCAATAAGGGGCCCGGACGACGCCTGGGTATAACCGGTTTCGAGCTCGCCTGATTCATTGGTGGTTTCAGAATAGGCCAAGGCATCGCAGCTGAGACGGTTTAGCCCACCATCGGTTCGCACATGGTAGCGTTTGTATCCTGTCATAGTACCACCCAGACAGTCTCTGCCGTTTACGACTTCAAAAACCACCTGGTCGTATTTCGCGCCATCCGAGATCTCTGCGTCACCCGGCGTGTCGTTGAATGGGGTGCCATCCAGTATGAAAGGCACAATGGCATCCGGCTGCCCGTGGCCGGCTTCCATAAACGCCCGGCTTACATAGTCAAAGGCAAACCGACCGTTGTCCTGCACCGACGAGATTCCCATTTGCAGATTTTCTGTTTGCCGATTTACCAGGAACAATTGAGTAGCCGCCACGGTTAACAAGCTACTCAGCAGCAGCGCAATCATTAACTCGACAAGCGACAGCCCGTTTTGTCTGATCATGGTCATCTCCTAAGGAATGAATTCCACCCGCACACAGTTTGCGGTGGACTCCCGTTCACCGTTACTGAAGGCTTCCTGATCGCAACTGGCGATATCCGTTTGATCCCAGGCAACCGTCACGCACAGTAACTCATCACAGTTAGCCAGGTTGATTTTGCCATTACTTATCAAGTCATCGAGGGAGCTTCTGACTTCGTAGACATCAGACTGTGCCATTTTTTCAGGCGTGCAGGCATCGTTGATGTCAGGGGCGGAGTCGGTATGGAGGCAATCGCCGGGATTGGACAAGGAACCGCTCCAGCTGGTCGCTTTGAGATAGAATGCGCGGGCGGTAGGGGCAGTATTGGCTTTGGTACGCTCTATCAGATCCTGGGCGATCGACATGGCCTGACTGCGGCTATAGGTTCCCTCAACCTGCCTGACAGACTTAAGCTGGAGGGCGGCAAAGCCAACAATACCGACCCCGAATACCAGCGCCGCAACCAACACTTCAATAAGGGAGATGCCCTTTTGGTATTTCACTACACGTTGGTGTTTCACTACACGCTGACGCTTAGAAACGCTGAATCTTTTGATCACCATGCTGCCCCCCGACAACAAGCATTCTTATATTTATTTTGCACGGCTGATGGTAACAGCGCCCGCAACCCGGTCCTCGAGACAACCGACGAACGGTTGAATTTGAACACCTAAACGATTTGAATTGAATACAATTTAGTCTATCCCCATAAACCAGGGCTACAAGCAGTCACTCTCCGTAAGGCTGTTTGCGAACGTCCAGATTCCGGTTGAGCTATACACCAGCGTGCCACAGCGGTCATCCACCTGATTGGTGCCCGTCACCGGTGTGGCCGTCACCGTGTAGCCAACCACTTCGCTGTCCACTACCACCGTCGCCACTGCAAAGCCATATTTTGCCGTAGCATCATCAAAGCCATTCAGCTCAGCCGCGGTAGACGGATAGGCCAGCTTCTGGGTTTTAAACTGCTCAACTCGGCCGGCAATTTCAAGGACCTTACCCACCGCCTGTTTGCGAGCGGTTTTCTTGATGTATTCGGTGTAACCTGGATAGCCAAACAACGCCAGAATCCCTACGATGGCGACCACAAGCAGCAGCTCTACAAGAGTAAGGCCCTTGGTTGACCGAATGTTCCTCATTGATCCCTCCCTATCCCTACTTAGCATGGCCTTGGCATGACAGCCCGGCAAAGCGAGATAGAATAAACCAGTTTTATGTTCACACCAAGAAACGAAAAACGGCCTATCCATAAATTGGATAGGCCGCTGAATAGACCATCAGGCTGAGAGTGTTATCAAACTACCAGCATTCCCCACCACCGGTTGACCCTTTTGCCCCCACATGATTCAAGGTTAAGGTGGCGCAGTCGGTGTCACTGACCTGCGCACCTGTAGCCGTGGCTGTCAACGCAAAACAGGAGTAGTAAGTGGTGTTACTCACCGTACGGCTGCAACTCAGATTCACCGAAATCGTATAATATCCCTCCGGCGAACTGGTACCATCGGAATTGGTCACCAGTTTACTGACATCACTGGAGTAGGTATTGGACTCGGTATACAAGCGCTCCTGCCTGGCGGCCGCTTCCTGCAATGCGGCACGGCCATCTGCCCGGCGCGACTTCTGAACTGAGTTTTGATAAGAGGGGTAGCCAATGGCGGCCAGGATCGCCACAATTGCCACCACGATCATCAACTCCACCAGCGTAAATCCTCGATTGATTTTCATTGCTTACGCTTCCTCTTGGTTAAAATTCAATATTGAAGATCTGACGCCAGGACTGTCGACGCATGGACACTGAACTCTGGAACGGCTCGATCACCCGCACCCGGCCCGTGGAATCGTGCATGACCAGGTTACCATCCGGCAGATTGGTCATATCTCCCGCCTTACCGGCGCCCATATCCAGGAACGGCAGTATTTTGGTAATGGTTTGCTCCGAATTATTGGGATCGGTTACTTCTTCAGAATCCAGGTAGTACTCAATAGAGGCGACACCGGTTACTGCGTTGATGGCCCAACTGTTGGATGTACCCTCTGGATTACATTGATCATCACTGGGGATGTATTCGGAGAATACAATGGACTCAAGATAGGACGTAGCCCTGGTATCTGAGCGTCCACTGGGGTCTGAGCCGTTATAGTACAGATCCCGTATCCAGCCACTGATGCTGCTGCTATTGATCAGGGTAGTCAACGCGGAGGTGGTGGTCACGCCGGCGGGCCCATTTTCAATGGTGCCATTGGCGTACACATCGATCCCGGTGACGTCCTGCAGTTCGCTGGTGAGAACGGGGCCAAAGGTCAGCTCGTAGTTTGAGTCAATAGGTTCTTTCACCCCGGCGAAATACTCCTGCTGGGTGCTGGCACCATCACTGTTGATCAGCATGCGCCCGGTTCCAAAATACACCCAACGACGACCGTACACGTCCGATTTAGCCAATGGAGCCCCCATCACCGTGCGCTGGATATCGGTCAAGGTGCCAATGGCTGAGCCCGATAGCCAGGTGTCTCCCGTGCCACTGCTGTTCAGCTTCAGTCTGGCCACTTGCCCATCCTGCACCAGGCTGCCACCGGTGTTCAGGCCAAAGTACACGGCATCGTCCACATAATCCCGATCCCAGTCTTCAGCGGTCAGGTCGCCAAGATAGGCGTTACTTTCCAGTGTAATCGTTTTTGGCCATCCACTGGCCCAATCCAATGTGTCCAGATCCAGGTCAAACGCGTACAAGCGGGCATTTTGATCACTGGTGGCCGCATCCAGGTCGGTGGGGCCGGAACCAAACACCAGCAACCAGCGATTGACTGCAGGGGTTTCCCAGGAGCCTGAGGAATCAGCAACCCGATTCTTGATCAACGTTGGCTTGCCCAATGTGAATCCCAGGTTGGGGTGGCTGATCTCAGCAAGCAACGTGGGTTCCGCTTCCGGGTCAGTGACATCGAATACCATGACGCTGGGCCGGATCACCGTGTTCGCCCTGGTGCCATCCCGCTCGTTATTGGCATCCTCATCAACGTTGACGGTGAATGGCCCGCCACCCATGCGCATGGTGACCACCAGAATGGTACCCCAACCATCAGGGTGGGTAGCATCATCCGGGAAAATGTTCACATCAAAGGATTGCGGGGCACCGTCGATCAATGCCATATGGGTGTAATCCGCGTCCGCCACGAACTGCAGATGGGGTAAGGCTGCCCGCGGTATAAAAGACCACAGTTCCGCCCCCAAGGGATGGGCAACGGCACTGCTATTACTTAATTGAGTGACATAACCACGCTGTGAATCATCCCAAAAGCCGGCATTGAAGGCATGCAGCATGCCGTCGTTGCTGCCCACGTACACTACCTGACGGCGATTGAACTTGGCGGTCATGTAATCGGCGTAGGTATCATCACCATAGCGGCTGTAGTACACCTCACTGGGGCGCCCCACCACTACGGGAGTAGAGTGCACAATATCCGCCAGGCGCCATACCTCTTGGGTACCGTCCTGGTTGTAATCGATGGTGCGATTACGCAGGCCGGCAATCTCCTGGCCCCGAATCCAGTTAATGATGTTATTGCGTTCGCTCAGGGTGAGGTCAGGGTCTCCGGTTTGACCGGCAATATTGTCGTCCATGAATTCAATGTAATTAACTTCATTGATATCAGCAGTGGTTTGCGCAAGGTTGGCAGACGAACTTTCCAGGGCCAACTGCTTGCTGCTGTAATCATAGGCATATTCATACAGGGAATTCAGTGTGGCGTCGTCATCGTAGACAGTATCTGGGCCATTATTGGTATAGCTGGTATTCAACGCCTCCAACAAATCGGCCAGAGTCGCATCCAGATCCGCGTTATCCACGGATGGAACCGCTTCCCGGGGCGCACCATCTTCAAAGGATAAAATGGCGGAGAGAAGGTCACTGCGCTCGGTTACCCCCATGCCCTCAATACTGTTGAGATCGTCTGACTCTTCGCCGCTGAGCAGTTCCGTGTAATCCGCCACGAAATCTTCAATATTGTTTATCCACTCATAGGCATTGGCCACTTCGCTGGCAATCTCTGCCGCATCATAGGCGTTCTGCGCGTCCGTTACGGCGGATTCAGCGGTACTCAATGCGGATTGCGCATCCGTCACCGCTGTATTGGCATTGTTCAACGCTGTCTGTTTGGCGTTGAATTCCGTTTGCGCTGCAGTTTGTTCACTGACCTGGGTGGACTGATTATTGATCGCCGCAGTCAGATTGCCATCCGCTGTGTTGTAGGCGGTTTGGGCGGTAGACTGATTGGATTCTGCCGTCTGCAATTGACCATTAATGGTATTGAACTCGTTGGTTTCGGTGGTTTGTGTCGTAATTGCAGAGTCCAACGTACCTTGCTTGGTATTCAGTACGCCTTGCTTGGTGTCTCTCTCAAGCTCCGCTGCATCACGGGCGGCCTCGGCGTCTTGATACACCTGGCTGGTAGGGGGCATGCCGGAATCAATCACTGTATCAAAGGCCTTTTGAGCGGCGTCCAACTCGTCCTGCGCGGTATCCAACTCACCCTGCGCGATATCCCGTTCCTCGGTTGCCGTTATTACAGCCGCATCTGCCGCATCCTTGTCGGCCAAGGCATCGGACCAGGGGGTTTGCAGGTCTTCAACCGCCTGGTTGGCTGCTGTGAGGTCGTCTTCCGCCTGGTCAAACACACTCTGCTTGTCCGCCACATCCTGGTTGGCATCCAGTACATCCTGTGTTTCTTCATTGAGGGTGGTCTGGGCAGTATTGTATTCAGTCTGGGCAGTCAATTGGGCAGCTTCGGCATTCTCAAAATCCTTTTGTGCTGAATCTCGGTCACTGATCGCTGACGTCAGTTCAGTTGCACGATCATCTTTGTCGGCTTGTGCGGTGGCTGCAGTCACGGTGCCGGCGTCCAAATCCGCCGTTAAATCCGGGTATTGCTCAGCCAGCTTGTCCAGCGCCGCCTGAATAGCCGATGTGATTGCGGCCAGGTTACTCAGATAGGTAGTGATCTGGTCATCCAGCGCGGTTAACGCATCGGCCACATCTGATTCATCAACATCAACTTCGGTTAACAAGCTGAGTTCCGTTGCCAAATTATTGGTATAGGTTGACACATCAACAGCGACAAAATCCTGCAGGGTGGAGCCATCCACACTGGTGTAAACCCGACGGCCACCGGTTGCGCTGCCATCGGCCGTTGCCGAGTACTCTCTCTGCGTCGTCACATTGGTGAGAGCCGCCAGAGTATCGCGGGCGTTCCAGATGGATTTTATGTCCTCAATTGCAGAAATCTCAGTACTACCGGTATCGATTACGATGTCGTCCGCAGAGGTGGCATCCTTCGTGGCCACAGTACTGATCATTCGATTGACGTAAGTGACCTTATCATTGGCGTTGTATTCAAACTCAATGATACGATCGGTAACGTAATCCCCCAACAGGCCATCTTGATTGGTGTCTTCACGCAGCTTGCGGTTCTCGTCAATAAAGAATCCATGGAGTGTACCAACCCAATTAACGGTATCCCCCAGATAGGTGCGAGAAGGGGTATACAGGGCCTGGAAGTCGGCGGAAAGACCATTGCCCCGGTTGGCAACCACCGCGGCACCGGTACCGGATGCACTTTTATTGATGATGTCCGTAAAGATGGTGTTGAGTTCACTGGTTAATGTGGACAGGTCATTAGCCACAAATGCTGTATCTGCGCCACCACCACCAAGGGCAATTTGCGTCAAATAGCTGGTCGCTCCGGACCCTGCACCAAAGCCAATCACATAGGTAATGACTCCCGCATCTTGCAATGCCTGGGCCTTCTCTCTTACTTCCTGAGTCAGGTCAGCCACTACCGCATCGGTACAAGTATTATTACGGTTAGCAGTATTGGTACACCAATTGTAGTTGTAGCCGCCGCCTTGAACACGATCGGATTCAAGACTTACCGAAGGCAGCCCATCGGTGATCAGAATGGCAAAATTTTCATTGGTACACTGACTGGCGGTCTGAGGCCATTGCAGGTCAGTTGCACTGATGGAAGGATCGTAGGTACCGCTAACCATGGTGCCATTGTAGTAGTTCAACGCACTTTGGAATATCCCTGCCAAAGGCGTACCGCCGGTATCAATTATCCGGCCATTAGTATAATCAGAGCTGGCATCATAATCATCGTCATCGTATTTGAACAAATCATAATAGCCGCTATCAGGGGCATCCTGCCTGACTTCATTCAGGCTCAACTTTTCCGCCAGCTTCGCGATCCTGGCCACCACACCAGTATCGGTGGAAGAACTGTCCACATTGCCAATCGGCACATGCAAATAACCGCGATCTATCTGTAGCTGGCGGCTATTCGTGTTCGGCACAGCTATGTTCGAGGACTCCCAGTACTGAGTGGGTGAAGTCCCATCGCGGAAGTATTCATTGGAGGGATCCGGCTGGAACGTCATTAATCCCATGTCTACATTATCGTCATAGGCATCCATCAGCTCGGCAATCGCCTGCCTGGCAATCACTGAGCGAGAAAGCGCGTAATTCTGGTTGTAGCCGGTACCCGCAATATTCCAACGCATACTACCGGAGGTATCCAGCATCAGTAGTACTTTTGGCTGGGATGTATTGATGGATGAAGTCAACAGTGGTGGCAGAGAATCATAATCCGTCGCCAGTCCGTCTGCGTTCGCCCATTGCAATGGCACACCCGCTCCCAGTGAGAGGAAGCACAGCGTAAGAACCTTGTTCATGACTGCTTTATTTACATCCCGTTTCATAGCTGTTCACCTGCTCTCTGTCGTACTACTTACTGATAACAACGCGCTTCAGTTCTAAATCGTTGGAAAAGTGGAAGGTTACCAATGCATCCTGCACCTCGTACCACTGATCAACGGGCCGGGTATCCACCAACTCCACACTGAACGGAATTTCCCGCAGGCCTCTTTCCGTATCCAGAGTGCGCTCATCCAAACGTTGATGTAATACCATCGTTGTGGTGACCTCTGTAGACTCCCGCGGCTTGCCCACTTCCAGCGACAGGCGCCTTTCTTCTGCGGCAGTCGCAAACACCGGAACCACTGCCAGAGATAACGCCATCATTGCGGGTTTTAGTAAACTTGAAACATTATTCATAACAATCTCCTGCCTCAATCCACTCGATAGGTGGACTGCAACATCACGCGTGTTTCGGGGTGGGTTCCATAACCCAATGCCGTTACCCTGTATATTCGTACCCAACTGGTGTAGTCAGGTGGTTCTGTATAGCTGGTGGGATCGCGGGGGCTGTAACACATGAACTCAATCAGGTATTTTGGTTTCTCTACAGCGGCAATAGAAACCGAGTAGGTTGCCGCCCCGGAGGCCCAGATGGATGCAGACTGCCATACCGGCGTACCCGAAGAATCCACCTCGCACATGGAGTTAGAGGCAGACGGGTAGCTGCCGCGAAAACACAGCCCCCCGGTACAGTTTGTTGTCCAGCACGGTGAACCGGAACTGCAACCAAGATGCGAATGATCCCAACCACCATCGTAATCATCCAGCCAACGCTCACCCTGCACCAAAGCCGCTTCTGCCATCTCAAATGCGATATCGTAATCCCGCTGACTGTTGGTCATCTTTTCGGTCATGGACACACCACTGATGGATGCGATTCCCACCACCGTCAGTATCAACAACATCACCAGGCTGATCAGCAACACACTTCCGCTTTGCTTTTTCATGATTAAAGCCCCCGGTTTCTTAATTTTACCGTGGTTGAATACACCCGGCGCACGTGTTTATCCGTGGGGGTATAGCTGGTGCCCAGGTAACTGAATGCCTGAGGCTCACTGGCCAGTTCAGTGAGAGATCGCAGCAACAACGTAATTCTGGCGCTTACAACATCCGTTTCCCATTCATCAGCAGCCACACCATCCGCGTCCACATAACGATCGGGGATGAAATCCCCATCTTTATCAAGACCATATTGAATTTGCATATTCTCCACCCCCTGCACCATCTCTTCTGCCGTGGTGGTTGAACCGCCTGTATCCAAGCTTTCCCGGTATAGCGAGGGAACACCGTTGGATGCCTCATCAATGTAGTACGCGTGGCCGATGGCCCGCATGAGAAAAGCATCGGAACCATAGGTATAACCAGTGCCATTGGCCGAGCATACAACCGGTAAGCCCAAACCTTTGGTGCAGTTACCCGGAGACACAGAGTTACCTGAGTTGTGGTTCACCTTTTGCGTTTGCGGTGCCGTTGTCTGGAATACTGCGGAATGGTGACAATCGCTGACAATCAGGATGGTGCCTTCGGTAAAATTATGCGGGCTTTCAACGCTGATGACAGCTGAGTTTGAGTTGTGCCCTGTCACTTGAAACGCGTTATCCAGGTCCGCCTTATGTATGGTGAAAACATCCGTTTTAGGTACGGAGTTTGGCAGTGTTGAGGTAACCGGCCGAGGGAAGGTAGCCGTTGGAAAATTATTATCATCACCATCGTATCCAAAAATACCTTTACCAAAATCCGTCACCCAACTGGCACCCGGATCATCCAGCACATTAGCAACACTGGAGGATCTGGAGGCACAACCATAGTAACCGGCCATGCGCAAATCTTCCGCCATAAAACCTACGGAAAATCGCGCATTTTCCTGAATCCAGGCCATCTCCTCATTAAGGTTGTACGCCTGCTTGGTGGTTAAAAATACCTGGATTACGCCGCCCATCAGAACCAGGCCAAGGACCATCGCGATCATCAACTCCACCAGGCTGAAGCCCTGGCTTTTTGACAACGCGTTCATTGCGTATGAGGTTCTCATATTTCTGTCCTCACACTCACTTCTCGCAGCGAGGATCCTGCGGTACCACCTTCCAAAGCGCTATCCAACTTCTGATCCGTAAAGCGAACGGATATGGTATAGAACGGTCGGCTGCC
>MDSW01134431.1_pt1 | contig 34284 bp, 9 predicted proteins | sample 811171 | NCBI WGS metagenome assembly MDSW01 (sample SAMN05326641, study PRJNA326480) | marine metagenome | isolation source: seawater | place: Atlantic Ocean: North West | collected 2012 | reverse complement strand
GATCGGAATGGCAGGCAGGATATCATTGACCAGATCGTTTTCGTCTTGAACCACTGTTGTTCGGGAAATATTATCTGATCTCGCCAAACCATCATTCTCCTCATCCCCCTCAGCATCAGAGGCTGACGTGATGTTGTTGGACAATAGGCCATCCATGTCGTCGACATCCACTGCATCCATCTCGTTTTGCATGGATTCTTTGAACATTTCTGGCAGATCCGGTTTTTCGCCCTCTGTCAATGCCAGCCGACACAGTATCTCGTGATACGCTGGGTCAAAGGTTGTTTCAATGAAATTTTTGGCGCAGTGTATGTGTATAAACAATTTCGTCCAGTCAATTGAGTCGTCCGTGAGTTCACAATAGACATCTTTGCGGTCCATGATGGGGTACGCCGAGTTGTCACCCGACAACCCACAGACAGGACACACCCCGCATGGTTGTACTTTGCTGCGATGCCTAATGTACTCTGAAACCTGAACGATATCCTCATTGCCATTGACATATTTGATCTCCGGAGTGCGTAACAATCCCACCCTAGTTGTTTTCTGCTTCCAGTAGACATTTTTACATGCTCTAGACGATTTGAGTCGATCTTCAAATTGATGCAGACAGTTAAGTTTCTGTTCATGACTATTCATGTGATCATTGACAAGTCCCCAAACTGCATCCAATGGTTTCCATTTTGTTTTGTGATTGGTGAGGTTCCCAATTTCCAACTGACCCCAAAATTCTTGCGTGATCTCGCAATGATCTCTAAAGTCTTGTTTCAACCAAAAATAATTAACTCGGTTTGGGTTATTAGTTTTGAGAACTCTGCCCAAGCCATTAGTTTCATTGTTATCGTGCGTGGAGATGTTGTGTTCACGACGGTAGGCGTCAACTTTTGCTTGATCGACTTGCATATCATCTGCGTTTGACACATCGCCTGCATCTTGAGCGTGGGCTCCATTTTTTGTTTTTTTCTTTGGGGGCTGCGCCCCATCTGGCCTAAACCAATAATGGTCGGTGTCAAAGTCAATACACACAGAGACAGGATCGCCGTATTCTTCATGCCATTCATAAGCACCTCTCATCAACCATTGCACTTTGTTTCCATCTCTTTTGGGATTGTATTGACTTGTTCGTGCGGGTAAAAAATCTACCACACGACCAATCAAATTTTGTGGGACGAGAATTTTGCCCGTATTGGAGACAATATTGGACTTTGTTCTGACGTAGATGTGTTCTTCTGTTGCGGGGTCGATAGTTTTGTTCTTGCGGGAGCATGCTTGGACTGTTGCTAGTGAAAATTGAGCTGATTGTTGCTGCAGCCGAATGTCTTGCAAGCAGTGCGGCAGTGTTAGCTTTTTCAAAGCATCAATGCTGCTGTTGGGCTTTGCGTCCCAGAGTATCAAGGTATGTCCCAGTACAGGCCCGAAAATGAATCTCAACATGGGGGCTGCAGTGTATAAATCGATGATTTGACTCTCTTCATTTTGCTGGTATGCACAAGTCTTGCACAACGGTGTTTCTCTGAAGGCTTGGAAATTATTAAAGTTTGATATCAGGTGTTGACAAATTTGACGTTTGCATGTCCTGTGAGGTAATGTTGTTATCTCCACGTAGCGAGGTATTTGCCAAATTTCAGATGTCATTTTGTCGGCCATCATAATTACGTGTTCATTTTCAATACATTCCTGTGAGCATTTAGGGCACATTTTCCTGTCGCGATTGGTGAAGGTGCATGGTTCGATGTCACTGGTGGGACTTGGTCTCCAGATGTGTCTCATGTTTCGCACGGTGAGGGTGGTGAGAGAATTGTCCCATAACGCACAGCGAAAACGGGCCACTGAGAACTTCCGCTCCAAAGGCTCAGACTCCTGTTTTTTTTTCTTCTGTACCAACTCTCTTTCTGTGTCCTCGTCTCGAGACAGCAAAAGTTGAAAGTCCACACAGGTGGCAAAAGGAATACACTTGCCCTTTTGAGAGACCAATCCATAGAAGTCAATGTATTTCTTGAGTTTGAACCGTGGAAAGAAGTTACCATTCATGTGCAAAGACTGCGTACCCATGATCTCTTGAATACAAGGGTGGGACAGGCAAATAACAAGACCCTCGTGGTTCAGTTGGTTGCAAGTGTTAAACTCTTGCTTCAGACTTGAAAACTTGACACCACCCTGTTCAATCGTGAAGACCTCAGTCGCCTTGGCTACTTTGACGTTATCAGCGATTGTTTTGATCATTTTGTTCAGTGCCTCTTGTTCGTGAGAGGGTAACAATTCAGAAGGGTTTGCCTTGAAAGTGGAGGCTTGCAGTTGTATCTCTGTACTCATGAACGGACCGGGGTGAGTTCTGTCTGGCTTGGTTCTGGCTTCAATTTCCTGCAAACGAGTGTTCCAGTCCCAGTGTGGATCCGGAAGAATTCTGACAGTGCCATCCTGTACGATGACGCGTTTTTGATTGAGGGCACGAAGTTCAGGTTCGAGATTCCACTCATAGCACCCATTAAAGTGACGCCCCCAGACCGTGACCATTTGACGGTTGGTGGGTGGCCATCCACTGCTCCAATCTGCTTTCCAGTTATTGTTTGGTGACGTGGTTGGCATCACCAAGTTTGTGTCTTGTTTACACCCCATGCGAGGAAACTGGTAATCGGGAATGTTGTGCTCGCGAAACTGCGTCAGCTTCTTTTTGCTTAGTTGCAATTCAAAAAACTCATGAGCTTGCTCGAAGATGTAGAGAAAGAGATGACCCTGCAGCCAGGCATCAAGCAACTCCTGCGGTGTATATTTCAGAGACGACCCTGGTGTGGAAGTCAGTAAACTGTTGAGCTGATGGAACTTTTCCTCTCTGGTGCAGTGTTGGTTGTCGTAGACGACTTCAAAGATGACGTCCCCCACGTTGTCAAGGTAGTCAGCAACGCAGATGGGCATAAAAGTGTGCTTATTACCCCCACACACTGGAAAATCAGACACTTCTTCAAAGTCAGAGGAAAGACAAGGTTGCAGTTTATGGACAGCCAAGGCAGCGTCCAGAGCTTGTTTGTTGACGCGACGAAGGTTGTGAGAGTGGTGGGGTTTCACTCTCAACACCACAGTGATCGCAGTGTACTCAATGGAAACACCCTCGTCATTTGCTTTCGTTTTGCGGGCAAACACACATGGTTGTGCTGGATAGTAAGGAGAATCTCTGGGAACGTGAACACCTCCCATCTTCTGCGGCGGCAAATGCTTGACATAACACTCAGTGTCTCGATGTAGCTGTACAGGCAGCACGGCACACAAAACTGAATTCAGTATTTGCTCATACACAAATTGTCCCTGATCTCGCGTCCAGACATTTTTTGTGTCGTCGGACAGGTCTATGATTTCATGCTGTTTGAGGGGAAGTTTGAGGGTGATTTGGTAACAGGTTGCATAATGTATCTTCACATCCCCATCTCGGTTCAGGTGCCAGTACGTGAACTCCCGTCCTGACTTTGTGAAGACCTTGCCTTTGCGGTAGATACAGAACCAGCCATCCATTTTCCTAGAGGAGTAAATATGTGGTTTTTCGTCGGCTGTGTCGTGTTTGGAGTTAGCAAACGCCTGCAATCCCCCAAGGTAATTCTTGTGCCTGGGCTTTTGCAGACCGAGCATCAAGTCCTGTGCAGGATGTTGTGGAAAGAGGCCTGCCTTCCAGTAGTCCACGACATGTCGCAGGGTCGAGTTTTTGTCGAATTCGAAGCCAAAGAACCGCATGGTATGCTGTGCGGGTGTCTGGTCTGATATAGTGTCAATGGCTCACTTGGCCTCAAAATCTACCATAATATGCATGAGCTCGTCCTTGGACATGCCAAAAACAAGCATGGTGTCGGGTGTCTGCATGTCATGCACGTGATGTTTTTTGAACCCCAAAGTGTACCATGCACTCAGAGAGAAGTTGAAGTGCTGCATGATGGATGGACTCAACCCCCGGCTTTTGAGCTGGTCATAAGTCACTTGCATGTCAGCGAGGACGTTGTGGGGCCACTTCATGGACCACACTTCGCCAAGATCGGCCTGCATGTCAGTGAAAGGGTTGATGGGGAAGATGGTCATTTCCGCTAGGTCATGCAAGGTCAGGGACCCTCGAGTGATCCAAGCCTGCTTATCAGGTTGAATTTTCTGGAGCTGTTGCGGGGTGAAGTTGAGTTCCTGCCGCAGTTTGCGCCAGGACAAGTTGTTTTTGGTGAGGTCCTCCCAGCACACAATGGTGCGCGGCTGGTCAAAAAACCCAAAAATGCTGATGGACTGCTCTGGGGTCACTTGTAACATTACCGTGACAACACCATGGGTAATATATGGGGGTGTGAAGTCACTGTACTTTTCGTAAGGGTATTTACCAGCGAGTCAGTGGGTGGCAGAATGACAGTATCTGAAGTAGCGTCTGTCATGTACCTCGAGCTGGTCATCTTTGGTTTGTTGGCGGTGGGCCTACAGCAAGTGGTTGCCAGCACCTTCCTGACGCCAGTTGTGTGGAGTCTGGGGCTGCTGACTGTGGTGCTGGTAATTGCAGCCATGTTTGCTGCCTTGTGGTGTGACGGCCTGGACATTGTCTTACCAGACCCCAAGTGGGAATGGCTACAGAGAATCGTGGCGGTGACCACGGGCCGCATGAAGGACGGCCAGGTGAACCCAGCAGACCCTGTGGATCTGACCCTGACAGAAGAAAACGTCCGGGAAATGGCACAGGCGGCCTGCGATTTGCAGACGGCCTTTACTCTTGTGTACTACCTGCATGTTTCGTTCATCTGGGCTGTGGGGGACGAGGAAGACACCGAAAGTGACTACTGGTGGACCCTGTTCCAGTTGGACTGGACGGCCCCCAAAGCTTCCATGCACATGACCAAGTTGAACGTCGTGGTCAGTGTGGTCATGCTGGCTGTGCTGCAGGTCATTTCATTTGTGCTGAACATGACCTTTTTGAGGCCAAAGAGAAAAGAGTGGAGTGAGCAGAAAAGTGTCAGACACTGTCCCAGCGGCTTTTGGTTTCTGGCGGTGGGTGTCTCGCAGGTGATTCAGTACACTCTCTTTCTCTACGCCATGCAGCAGAAAATCACCAACAAGGCACTGTTCATGCTGGCGCTGATTCCATGGGTGGCAGACCTGGTGTGTAACGCCATTGTTGCAGAACGCCTACTACACATGATTCGAGCCAACACGACCATGTATTTACTGCCTGTCCTGGTGTTTTTCAGGGTGGCCACTCCCACGGCCATGCTGGTGTTTTGCATGCGACGCATGTTTGTGTACATACACAATGTCTTTTGGTATGTCAATCTGGCTTTATTGGGGGCATTCATTGCCAGTCGGCTGCTGGAATGCTTTTATGAGATCAAGGACAGAACCCCAGAGGTGGCAAAGGAGCAGAAAACACGCTCTATTTTCACCAAACCGCACCGCCTCGGGGTGAGACAGCCCTCTATTTTCTTCAAGGCCAAGGGCCACAGCAGCAAAAAAGACAAGTAATCATTTGCGGACACAAATACTGTCAGAGGGCTTGGACTTGGAGTGTTTGTGGGGTCCATAGGGACAGTTTGAGCTGTAGGTGTTTCTGATGAGATGGTCCACCACGACACAGGCCGCGCCATCTCCATCATCTGTGTCAACTGACAAAGAGAATGACTCATTGCCGTTTTCGTCCACATCTGGAGGGTCCGTTTCGATCACTTGCGTGTCCATGTCGTCAAACAGGGCCACAGAGAGTATTCTCTTCTGTGAGACGCGGTTGTCAAATTGATATTCATCCTCGTCAGGTGACTCCTTCTCGTGGATTTCAATCAACGCCAGGACTCTAACGTCGTGCATGTGCTTGGTTTCCTCGTGATTGATCACATAGTACCCTCTCAGGAACACATTGTGTTTGTCCTCAAGTAGTGCGTGGTGCTGTTCAGAATCCGGCAAGTACGCGTCGGGGATGCTGTTCAGCAGCTCGCGATAGCGTTGCGAGTTGAGGTTGATGTAGATGTTTCTGCCTTCCTGCAGGCATAGGTAGGCAGTGTTGATGAAGTCCATCTTGTACAAGAATTCCTGGCTGTTGTAAATGAAAGCAATGAGATACTGTCCGCGGTAGAGGAACTTGTCATTTTCTGGATGTCGTTTGAGCACACCGATGTGGGTGTCCCGGGGGGTGTCAGACGGTGAGCAGGGGGAAATGTTCCATGACAAGTCCGCCTGGGGCCTGACTTGCCAGGTGGACAGGACTGTTGGGGTGGGCAAGAGGTCTGCAATTTCCTGTTGTAGAGAAGCAATGGTGGTTTGCAGCTGATTGGCCTTGGCCTCATTCATGCGGATGGCCACCTCCAAAGCTGTCCTGTCAGCAAAGTTTTCTTTTTGCCTGAACGCGTCGAGACGGTGAGAAATGGTATTGAGCTTGACCTTGGTCAGAATCAACTCGTTTTTCTTCGAGTAAAAGAGGGCATCCGAGTACTCACATTCAGTCACCGTACAGTCCTGCGCAATGGGGATGAAAGTGTAAAACTGTGCCTTGAGAGACCCGTGGAGGCTATTGGGCTGCAAGAGATACTCGCGATATTCGTCATGGCCAAGTGTCTGCATGTTATCGGTACACACTGCGTGCTTGAAGTGTTCTCTGGAATTGAAGTAAACGTGATACGTCTGACCTCCTGAGGTGTATGAATACCAAAAGTTAAAACGGGGGTCGGGCTGTATCATGGGCATCCACAGCATGGTGTTGTCTTCGTCGTCGTCTGGGGTGACACGGATAAAGTGATACTGCTGAAGGTTCTGCATGAGCCATTGATCCATGGACTGCAGCAAGACACTCCACACGTCTTTGTCAATGGTTACTTCAGTCTTCTTGGTGATGTCTTTCAGGTAGAGACACAAATCTTCGTGTTGAATCTCCTCCAGATTGAGCTCAGAGACAATGTCCTCGTCGATGAGCATCCATGAAATACCAAAGTCAGAGGCAACATTTCTGCGCACAACATGCAGTGTCTCGTTGTCGTCTGGTGTGAATGGTATGTCTGGGTTGTGCAGCAGGAATTGGCGGGTTGTGAACTGGTCGAGGGTGTCATCTTCCATGTCTCTCTCAAACACAACGTCCACGGGCAGCATGGTCATGTGCCGCGTGGCGCGAGAGTGAGGGTCAGAGAGGAGCAGTCGCTGGGAGGTGACACACAGTTTGACGAGATGTGGCCAGCCAAAAATTGGATATGGACTCATGGCGAGAATTTCCCACTTGCTTTTGTCAAACACCTCAGGCTCAATGACATTTCCCCCAACAATGTCTTCAGGTTGCCTGCAAATGACCCCTCCATCCTCCAGCAATTTCAACCCCCCTCTGGTCGCAAAGGCAAAGTCTTTGAACTGATAGCTGCGTTTAGTACCCACGAGTGGTAGAGACTGATAGGCACCAGTGAAGGTGTAGTTGGTCATTTTTACGCTGCGAATACTGATGTGACCCTGTGGGACGACTTCCAGGACAAAGACAAAGTTGTACCTGCTGCTGACAAAAGGCATTTCAAACCCCACTTGCGTGGTACAGAATGTCGGGGTGATGGCCATGTACGTGTTCATGCACTCCACGCCGCGTTGCTCATGCTCGATGTGCATACTTTTGTGGAATTCTTCCAGAATCAGCGGCAGATAGCAGTCAGGGCCATACTTTTGCACTTCCTGTGTTTTCCACCAGTGCTCAGTGGCCTCCTGATAACGTTTCCAATGACTCAAAAAGTGGGCGTAGGACTCACAGGGCACGGCTGCGATCTCAAACATGGCATTGGCCTGCCATGAGTTTTGGTTGCCAATGACCTGATGGTTGAAGACCATGGCCTTGGTTCCATTACTCAATTGTGTGATTTCCATGTTTCCCAGAGTGCGGGATTGGTCACTGAAGATGTCATGCTTCTCCATATGCAGCCGCGAATCAAATGCAATGCAGGCGTTCTTGCGTTTCATTTCTTTGACATACGGCGAAGAGCCACGGAGACTGATGCTTCCGTTGTTGGCTGGAATGGCACTCTTTTCCACCAGCAAGTGTATGTACATGAAGAGTAGAACCAGAGTCGATTGATCCACCACCCGAGTGTGCACAATGGCGGTACATTTGCCATCTGCATGGGGTTTGGTCCACTCGTTGCAGTACAGACCCTGGGCCACCAGCATCCACAAAGCGTGACCTCCCAGCATGACCTCAAACCCAAGTCGTTTTTCGTGTGGTGGACGGGGACAGTTGAAACTTGTCAAGGCATTTCCCCACTCAAATTTTTTGCTCACCGTCTTGTTGTCCATGTAAACAGGGGCCATCCACGCCTTGCTTTCAGGAAACTTTCTGCCCTGTAGGCGGCGCTCAAAGATTTTGGTGAAAATCTGGTTCAGTGAGTGTGAAGTGGAAAGTCCGCATAGTTTGAGAAAGTTGCATGTGGCACCACACTGCTCTTTCTTGGTGAAGTCCACGATTTCCTGGTACCACGACCCCGTCAGCCACACCGACTTGAAGTCAAGAGTCTCTCTGTCTGACTTGTGTTTGGGTGTGTCTGGGAGTCGCATACCAGCCTGGGCAGCTTTCCAGAATAGCTCAACCTTGTGTTGTGTCTTTTCACTGGGGCTTGCGGCGGTCCGCTGCGCAGCCCTGTCTGCTTGCATTTCGTCTGCAAAGAGTTGCGCAATGACCGCGTCGTGGCCGGAAAGGTTGAGCTTACGGTCTTTGCGGTTGACGTTGGCACTCTGCACGCTGAAGTCTGCCCAGGAAGGATACTGCGTGATGAGAAGACAAGGTTTGAACTTGGCCCGCATATATGCACTGGGTTCCACCATTTTGCTGCGAGACGCCTGCAACTTCTGCATTTCAGTCACCTTTTCGTCCCGTTCAGTGCCAAAGAGAGATTCCAGCATGCGGAGAGTGTTTCCGTTTTCGTCGAGAGGCATGATTTGCCCACGGGTTAGCAGGGTATTGTCCCCCTTCTTCTCACAACAGGCATCAATAAACCAGTCTGCCAGATCATTGAACCTGCGCGTCTGTTCCTCTGTGAGGTCATACCCATTGGCCGCTAAGGCCAGAACTTGAAGAGGACAATTGTGTTGTAGACCCATAGTGTATAGCATGAAAGTGGACAGGGCCACCAGCTGGATGTCCAGCATAGTCATTGACAGCCATAAGTACACCGCACTGAGCATGGTCGTGAAACTGGGCGGCACGTGCAACACAGCCATCATCATGTCGTCATACCCGCCCCCAACGTCAACCATCGGGGTTTTCCCGTTGGTGTCCATGTTCGGAATGTCGCAGCGCAGCATGACACTGCACCAGGCAAGGGAGGTCAAATGCATGCCTGGCACAAAGACGGTCCGCATGGCAGCCATGAAGTTGCGGAAAAAGACGTTGCCGTCGGTGACGTTGCCGCGGCAAAGGCCACGGGTCAACCCGCGAACCTGATGTTCCATGCCCGAGAGAGTGCTGTAGTAGCTGCCAAAGCGCGATATGTAGCCTGCCTGCATAGTCTTGCCCATGTAGGCCACCAAACGCCGAAGTTTGAAGAGGATCCAATATCCAATTAGGTCTGAGTCCACCATGCGCTGGCTGACTCCCTTCATGGTTGTCATCATTTCCATGTTTTGAAAGTTGAGGCCCAAACCAACAAATTCCTCTTCCTTATCTCCTGGCTTGTCGTCGTCTTGCATTTCATTTGCTTGGGTATCGGGAAGTGACTCTGGAGGGTCATAATCACCCCGGCCAGACATGTGCCGCCGAATAATCCCGCAGGTGTCAGGAGATGCAGACGGGATGAATATTGCACGACAGCCGTTGAGAGTGGACTCTGGCACGTCTTTGTGCGCGATGTTGGTGGTGATACAAAAGATGGGCACCACTTTGTTGGTGATGATGGGTTTTTTTTGGAGCATACCAGAGGACGAGTCGTAGCTGTCAGTTGCCAAGGCGTTTTGGCCCATGGTGGGCTGGTCCGTCCGCGTCTCAATAATTTTGAGAGTGTTGTCCCCGCCTTCCTTGGTCTTGTTCTTGCCTTTGAGAAGTTCCATGAGCCCTGTGCAAAGGCCAAGATTCAGCTTGGCTGTGTTGTCGTTGGGGTCCGTTCCGCCTCCTGGTTGAGACATGACCCCTGAGCCGAGTAAGCAGTGAAGACGCATGTCCGTAATGTGAACCATGAGTTTGTCCTGTGAGTCTGGAGAATTGAAGAATGCAAGGACAGTCTTGGAGCGGGTCGTGTAGGCGGGAAAGCCCAAATTCAGCATTGCAGTGGTGGCCGCCGAAAAGTCTGCCCCGCAACCAGGAGTCTTTGTCAGGTAATTGATGCGGGTCTGGCCATTTCTGGTGACGTTGTCGATGGAAACACTGCCCGCACAGTCATAAATGTGTGGTATGACCCCACACACGCCAGTCTTGAGACTGTAGAAAGTCATGATCAGCGCGTTTTGGATGATTTGGATGATCCGTTGATTGCCAAAGCTGATGTCAAAATTTTGGCGCTGTAGGAACCAATGGTTCATCTTGTGTGACATGGCCTCAATGTTCATCAGGCCAACGTCCGGCGCCGTCTGCTTTTTGACGTGTTGCTGGAACAAAGTCCAATTGGAGTAAAAGTCGAGAAAGTTAGAGGACCCGGGAGGTTCTGGCCGCCGCAACTCCATGAGCAAATGGAACGAATTTTTCCACTGCACGAGAGGACCCTCGTGTGCCTTGACGATGGTTTTGTGAATTTCGTCCAGCATAGAGTGATGCTGGCGAGAAACCATGGATGAAAGATCTCCTTTTTTTGGACCGTCGTCAGCAATTTTGTGGATGGGGTGGGGTCCTGTGAGGCCGGCCAACGTGAACATTTTGCGATCCTCCATGGCGTGTTTGGTTCTTTTCTCTTGCTTGATTTGTACCTCCTCTCGCATTTCGCGAATGCGGGTGTAGATCTTGTGCATGAAAGGCGGCAGTGCATATTCGTTCTGCTGCATGTAGGACTCGTCCAAGACCAGATCAGGGTCAGTCCACAAATCGTCCACCTTGAGGTCTTGATCGAACAGAAGTTTGGCCGCCAGAGACGTTTTGGTGGGGCCCTCAAGCAGGTTGTCAGCCAAGTTAGAGATGTCCTCCTTGCTTTTGTTGACCTTGCGAGTGTACGCCTTGCGAACCCCCTGGTTGATAGTCCCCAACCAGCCAGAGTTGTAGCTCATAACGCTACAGCCCACAGGAATGTACACCATTTCCTCCTGCACATAAATCCGCGGAAGTTTGACTTGTGGATTTTCAGCTTCCCAAAGACCAACTTCTTTCTCCACCTGCCGCCGTTCAGCCATGAACCACGAAGAGTTTTTGTTGTCGAGGTCTTCCTCAGAAGGCATGGTCATACTAAGACAGGACTGGACATTGCTCGTTGACAGCGCCAGACTTCCATTGGCACGAACGCGGGCATCGACTCGTTGTTTGACGATGTCCAAGCTGACCCCGCTGAAGTAGAATCCAGTAAACTCGCCATAGATTTGTTCACCATTGCGATCAAGTGGTATTTTGTCGTGTGAGTTTTGGATGTTTTTGAGGGACCCTTGCATTGATGTGTGGTGGAAGACAGCCTCTTGGACCATCCGCCAGTGACCCTCACGCGCGTGCTGAATGTTTGCGCATAGTCTGTGATAAAGAGCCATTTCATACTCATCGGTCACGTCGAGACGCCGCTTATCAACGTGAACATTAAGGAGTTTGTTCTGATGGGCAAACATAAAGATGCCCAGAAACATTTCCTCTTCTCCCATCACTTTGCTGGCGCTGATTGGGCCCTTGTTCAGGGTGAGATAGTCGTTGATGTTGAAGCCCTGTTGTTCGATTTGGAGATGTTCCAGCATCTTGACGGTGATGGCATGCAGGGGCCGCGTAAAATCTGTCCCCAGCTGACCCCCCTCATTTTTCAGCTGCGACAAAGCGGTGAGAGGGCAGGCGTATGGAAGGCCGGTCATGCGTAGAGCAGTGAGCTGGATGTGCTGTGTACGGCCGTCTTCGTCAACGCATGTATAGACGGTCATGTACAACTGCAGAGAAAACAGCGATCCGTCGATCATGCAGGAGGAAAACTGGCGTTCTTGATCAGAAAGATGGCGGTCTCTGAGATCGGGATTGTTGATTCTGGCCCGCTTGGGAATGATTTTCTGATGATCTGGAGAACACTCGTGTGGGGCCAGATTGTGTTGCTGCCGGAATGATATTATGCGGTCCAGCAGTTCTTGGTCCAGATCTTGGCTGAGTGGCCAGGGGTACTTCTGGAAGAGGGCAGACTTGTCGTTCTCGTGCTTCAAACGCATACTGTTGCATATTTTGTCGCGTGGAACAACTTCCGTCATATCGCTGCTGATGGCGGGGATGAGCATGTTGATGTCTGGGTGTGACAATGCCATGCTTAGCACAGAAGCCATTTCCAGCATGTCTTCGCTGGGCTGGCCAAAGTTGAGCGGGTTTAGTTGCAATTCCCATCCCACAATCACAGTGTGTCCTTCCAGCCCACCGCTGTATCCATTGTGCAGCACAATTTGTTCTGGTCTGGCTCCAATGTTTTGGGGCAGAATGCCGGCGGACATGTCGTCCTCTGTGGAGTGAAAAAAAACGGGGCATTTCTGCAGGGTGTTGGCGAGTGTCATGATGGCCTTGCCACGAAGGCCAAAGTCGTCCAGTGCAACCTGGCCGTTGGGAAGTGGGATGTCGCTGTCCAACACGCGCATTGGGGTGTCCTCATACGCAGGTTTGTAAAAGCGGTATGCCATTTCTTTCATCAGAGACTTGTCTTCAAGCATGCGCAGAGTGTCGGTGTTGCCATACGGGGCATACGTGAGGTCAACGTAGTCCCTGAACCACCATGCTGTCACCTCTTTGTCGGCAGGAAGTTCCAGAAGACCGTGATCGCGAATCCCGCCGCGAGTCTCGACGCCTGCGCAGTTGGGTCCAAGACCGCGTTCTCGGATGGGTTTGAGGTCACGCTGTTTTTTGCTCGTTTTTTGCTTCTGTTCGCCAGGGGACCCACCAGGATCCCCGGACTTGTCAATATCCTCATCGTCCTCGTTAGATTCCTGCATGATTTGCAGCAACGGCACGTCGTCGTCGTCCTCTTGCCTCTGGCGTTTAGACGAGTCGCTATCATCGTCGCTGTCCCCCACTTTGCGTTTTTTGGAGCCAGTAGTGGTGTTCATGGCAACTAAGTCCCGCAGTGACTTATTGGCACTGTTCCGTGCAAGAGAGGTTGGGATTTCGCGGCGACTGGCCACACCACGACCGCGACCTCGACCGCGCATGGCTTTCCACACAAAGTCTGCCAAAAATTGAGCGCCAATCCAAAACACAACCCCAAAGTTTCGCGCATTTTTTTTGGAAAAGACCGTCCACCAATTTCCATGGAGCAGGCGAACGGGATGCGGGCTCACATAGTGGCCGATGTTCACGCCGCGATTCCCATCATCGGCGACGATGCACTGGTGCACAAAATGTGCTCACTGTCGTACCCAATTGTGAACGCCGATTACGGCACAGACGAGGAGGCCTTGAGTGTGTTGTGGCCCAAGGACGGAATGTTCGAGACCCTGCTGGTGGACAGGTCAGGACAGACTTTGCTGTGGTCTGGCGACAGGCACATTCCAGAACGCCTGCGGGGCAGTTTTCCCTGCTTTAACTTGAGCCTGCCGCCAGACACTGTTGTGCATGGTGTATTTTTCCGCAGCAGCGACTGTCTGGAGAACACAGACGCAAACTCGATCAAATTGGCGCTGTTCGACATCAGCCAGAGTGAAGGTGAGAACTTCGCAATGCTGTGCCCTGAAATGAGACAGAAAAGACTGCTGTGCCTGTTTGGCCGTGCGTGGCACGAAGAGCAGAACAGGGCACTGCTGCGGCTTTGCAGGCGTTTGCAGACCATGTCCGATGAGGCCAAAAGGTTGGGCCAGAGTGTGATGGAGGAGAGGGATGAAACGGAAGAAGTGTGGACGTGGCCCGTCGAGTTCCTCGATGCGTTTTCACGCTACGAGTGGCGCAATGGCTTTTACTTTCGCATCGTAAACGGCCTGAGTGAGATGGACAGTGTGATTCATCCCATTCCAAAACACATTCAGATTTTCCGCGGCATACCCGTCAAAGAACTGAAATCGATCAAAGACACCGTGCAGTATAAACTTCCTGGAGCACCTGCTTTTGGGGGTGTATTGCAGCTGCCCCTTGCTTTGACACCAGACAGCGTGTGTAAAGTGGAACAAATGTAACTCATTTTGGCGATGGAGGGTATATATCAGCAGGCAGGCTTTGCAATCAATGCAAACTTCTGCAAATCAAGAAGAGACGCCATGGCACCTTCGTCGGCATGTTTGTTTGACAGGCTGTATCATTTTGTTTGCGATACTGCTGCTTTGCATTGTATTTGATGTTCTGTGGATCTGCGACAAGTCGGACCAGACCCAGCAGACCAACGCCACAAAGGGATGGGAGTTTGTGTACATCAGCGAGAAAATCGCAGACTGCAAGAAGGACAGAGACGATTTCACAGGGTCTGCGTGGCTGCCCTGGTTGACGGTGCTGGTGTTTCCCTTTGTCATGATTCAGTTTGAGTTCACGTTTCAGACCATGGTGGGTGTGCGGGATAATGACGAGGCGGCATTAGAGCTCACACAGCCAATGATGAACAACAGTAGTCGGAACAGAACTATGGGGGTTGAAAAGCGGATTGCATTTGACACAGTGTGTGGGTTACCGGTAAAACTCTCACTGGCACTCACTTACGTCATGGAGTGTGCCTGTGTGGGTGGTTTTGTCATGCTGGTGCTGTACAACCACCAGGGACCCTACCGCAATCGCCATGGCGCTGCGACAGGCATATTGTTTGTGGCTGCCAGTTTGCTGAATCTGCAGCTGTGGTGGGTATACAGCTATGTGGCAAAAAGGCCCTGGAAAGGATGGATGGTGGGTGTCATAATGTTGGCGCAAGTGGCAGCAGTCATTTCTTTTGCCGTGGCAACCCTGCAGGAATGGAGTTCCAACGTTTCAGTGGGATTGGAATATGTGGTTGCTGTCATTTGGTTTGGAACTATTGTACTAGACGGCTTTTTGTATTGGTCTCATCGGGATGTGCTGCGGTCTCCAGAGTTTAAGGATTGGGTGTTTGAAGCAGGTTTCATGTACACACAGTTTTTGCTGTTAGGCTCTGTGGGGGTGTATGCTCTGTTGAATTTGGTACCAAAAGTGTAAAAAAAAATAAACCTCTTGTTCCAGAGCAGTGTGTTGCAATATTGCAATGAGAAAGCGAAAGTATGGGCATCGGGTGGACTCTGTGCGAATCGACGACATGTTGGTAGAGGATATAGACCCGACACTGCTGCGGAACCAGGAGGTTGACTACCCGTCTGTCAACATACATAATCTTGTGGGCACTGCAATGATAGCGTGTTCTGTGAAACCACTCAGACTGCAGCACATCAGTCGGTTACTGCCCAACGCCAAGTTTGACAAGCAAAAGTTCGCGGCCATCACCATTCGTCTCCGAGACCCACAGTGCACAACCCTGTTGTTCACCTCCGGAAAAATGGTGTTGACTGGGTGTAAAAACTTTCTGGAGTGTGTGCTGGCGTCACATGAGATTGTGAGGCTGCTGCGGCAGGGCATCATGGGAGTGAAATTCAAATTGATGCATGTACGCATCCAAAACATCGTGGGTAATGTGGATCTGCAACTCAAGGATCAACACATCAATCTGGATAAGATATACGAGGAACATAATCTATTTGCAACATACCAAAAAATGATGTTTCCTGGCCTCATTCTGAGGCAAAATAACTGTCCAGTGGTATTGCTCTTGTTTCAGAGTGGAAAAATCGTGATAACGGGTGGAAAATCAAGCCACGATGTGTACGTGGGCTGGCGGCAGCTGTGGCCCTTTGTGCGCAACTACATCACGGATGGGCCGCCAGACATGCCTATCAGTCTGAGAGAGACTTGACGGCCTCATAATGCAAATCAAGCAGTCCAGCCGCCGCATTGGGCATGTGGTTCTTGTTGAACCTGGCCAGTGCTTTCTTGCCGACAAGGTGAGTTTCAATCCATTCTTTGGGTAGAATGACGTCGTCCTCAAAGTCGATCCAATGGACCAAAGCTTTGCCGCGATTGTTCACTTTCAAGATGTTTTGGCGCAAGACGTCCGTGCTGGGAACGATAGTGTACTTTGTGTCGCCATCTTCCCACCGCAACTCAATTCTCGAGTCGCGGAAGGCGTGAATAAAAGCAGGGTATACCTCATTCTTTCCATTGTACTTGGCCATCACGTATTCTCCCAAATCATGCAGGTCCGTTTTGCCCTTCTTGGCTCTTTTGGCGGTAAGGTCATTCGCCATTTCGGTGGACCCCCTCTTATTGAGCAGACGGTACGCCTTGCAGAAAATGGCATTGTCTGTACGATTCTTGCCACCAACCTTGTTCACTTCTCCCCGGACAAAGTCCACGTTGTGAGTCGAGATATCCTGGAAGTCCGACGTGGTGTCGCGCAACACTTGAATTTCCTCCGGTGTCCAATCCAAGATGCGCAAACCATCTTTTACTGGTGTGCTGCGTTCCGAACAAGACATTGACTCATTCCGCGTGATAGTTTTCTCGGGAGTCAGCAATACGTTGGATTTGGCCATCCAAGTCTCAACCTTGTCATGCAAGGCTGCCAACCGTTCTTTGTCCGCCTTGTCTTTCTCCAAACGTTTCTTTTCTTTGGCTTCCATTTCCTCGATCCGTTTTGTGTTGGCTGCCAGTACGATATTGAGGGCAGCATTCTGTGCTTGAACTTGGTTCAAAGCGTTCTGCACGATGTGTTGAACGTTGTTGCCCAGTTGGATCATGTTGGAGTTCAAAGTCAGGGTACTGGGTTGCTCAAGGTTGGGGTTTAGACGAGCAAGATGAAACTCCTTCACAAAGAACTCTGCGAGATCTTCCGTACTCATGGCCACCTGCGGCTCCAGCTGTGTGTTTTGTGGGGTCAGCGAGTAGTTGAGTGGGATGGCAAACACAGAGACTCACACCAACTGAGCACCAACCGTGCCGTAGGAGTTCGGGTAGCCGACCAACTGAGCCGTGGAATATGCTTTCATCCTGGAAGTCGGGAGTGGGCAATCGAACATCGTGCGAGCTGTATGCAGGCCCTGTCCAATGCTGGACCGTGGATCCATGCAAAACAGCAGGTGTCCGAGGATGTGCAAGTACACAGTTTCGCTGCCATTTGCCACTTCTTGCTGTGTGCAACGAACACTCCCAATCATGCGGTGCAGAACCAAACCCTCTGCAGGCGCACTACGCCAGATGTTCCGCACACAACCAGCAGCTTTGCTGTGCAGCAGAACGTTCTCCATGGTCCAGCAGAAAAAGGCGGTGTCTTCGGCATGGGTCGCAAGCTGCCACGACGGCAGCTTTTTGTACTCGTTTGTGCCATCAAGACGAACGTACGCGCCCATAGGAAACGGAACGTACTGTTTCCGTGCAGTGGAGACGTCGGACTCAGTGCGGTCATCGTTCAGCTCAGCACGCAACTCCGCAGTGTCGCCTGCGTCGTTTGACATGCCTTGCAGCAAGCCTTCGTGGAGTCCTCGGTTGCGCGCCTTGTAAAAACACAAAAGGTGACCACGCAGAAACTTGTAGGGTCGCCACGTCACATAAAGTAGTATCTTACGCCGTTTTTCGCGTGTAAAGTTGACTGTGTAGTAAAATATGTTTTAAGACCGCATTTTTCCCAGACACAAAAAAACGCAATTTAAGGGAGTTCATGGGCGAGAGTGCGATGAGCGGCAGAATCCTGCACATTGTGCTGGTCCTTGTGCTGGCGTACGTGTGTGTCTTGAACGCGGTGATTGTGAACGTGCTGTACCATCGGTACTTGAAAGTCCAGACGGTGTCGTTTGTGCCGCGGGTTCGCCCTGTGCACAACCGGTCGCGGCCACTGCTACGGGAACGGCCTGAAGAAGACAACTGCGAAGAGGTGGAGGGCAGGGTACTCGTTCTCATGGCCAGCGAACAACTCGGCAGCAATGATGTGTTCGGCAGGGCTCCAGCGTTGCCGCAATTGCGTCACGCCTTGCGAGTGAGAGGCAGTGCCAGGGAAAAGGTGCTGTTGGTTGTGACGAGTGATTCCTTTGTGGGTTCCCACCGGTCCTGGTGCAGTGGGTTGAACATGCAAACCCAGCGCAGGGGAACTTGTGAGATGTTGCTGTTGAAGTCCCCAGTGACGAACGCAGACGTAATGCGGGAGGTTCTGCAGAACTCACCTTGCGTTGCAGAGATGGTGCTGTTGCCGGACACTGTGCAGATCAAGCCCAGTTTCTTTACGCGGCTGTCCCACACGACCACGGGCCGGGTCACGTGTCTGTTGGCAGAGACGGTGAAAATGAACCAGTGCCCCGTGCAGGCCTTCCGTGTCCCGCGGCTGTTCATGCAGAGTTACACTGGAGAGGCCCCTGTGGAGACTGCCGCGCGGGGTATGCACATGTACGCGGGGGGGGCTGCGGTTGTGAGTTTGAGTTAAATGCATAAAGATGTGTTATGGAATATTAAAGCTTTAGTTTGCAAACCTGCAATGAGATGGCCAATGCATGTGCTTAGTGTGTTGGCTATCGGCACAATGATGGCACAGAAATCCATGCAACAACTTTTTATTGACAGCACCGTCAGGAAGGCGGATGGTCCAAATGTCTCACCGATAGCAGGCTGGGCATACGTTGTGAACAATTACCAACATGCTGAAAACAACTATGGAAAATCAGAAGGAGATCCATGTTATGAAGCTTTATCGGACGTTCAGATTACCCCTTTCTTTAGTCACTTTCATACACTGGACAGCTGCGCCAGCAACACCTGGCAAGACGGTCAAACAATATGTGCGTTGCAATATGATGTGGAGACAAAGAAATTTCCATGCCTTAACGAAGCAACAACTGGGGACCCCACATGTGTAATGTGCCCAACACCACCCGGACATATTGCCGTGCAACAACAATTCGTTTTTCCAGTGGAACTGGACTGTAGTGAAATGCCCCACCATTCTTCTGGGGACTGGCATAGATGTCTTTGTGCGGACAGCACAATCTCAGGTCAAACAACCTATGGTTTTCAAAACTACGGAAGCATCACTGACGATACCACATATAATTACATCGCTAACGAACGATGTGAATGGAGATTGCACTTTGATCCAGATGCGGTCCTTGACATTGAATTTACGGAGTTTGATCTATTTGAAAGATATGACACTGCTACAACAAGGGCAAATTTCGGACATTATGTGGAAATCTCGACGTGTGATCATCTGACAACGACTTGTAAGATGGATAACTCTGGGTGTCCCGAAATACCTCACACTAACCCAAAAGATTATTACAGGTGTGGAACAAGATGTGAAACCATCACTGAAAATTGCAACATTGATTATAGATTTGCAATGGAAGCTCATGATTATGGCTTGCAGCCGGGAATATGTAGACCTGAAACACGCTGGGGCAGGTTTTGTGGCGCAGACGCACCAGCAGACACTTGTTCGTTGTGGGGTACTGCGGAGCAGTGGCAGTGCAATTATCCCTCTGAACCTGAAAAGGTTACTTCCCTCACCGGTGGGTTTGTCAGTATAAAATTTTACTCTGATCAGTACGAATATGGACTAAATAGTGGATTCAAATTGAATTATTACACCAAGCCATACAGGTTTTCAACTATAGAGCGATGTCCTGCAGGTACTTACAGCGGCTGGGCAGCATCATCGTGCACACCCTGTGCTGTTGATTATTATCAACCTGCAATCGCGCAAGACCGCTGTCTTCCTTGTGAATTTGGGTCGCATACGGGGGGGGAAACAGGAATGACTTTGTGTTGTACAGGATTGGCACAATTGGTAAACTTTGCATGTGTCTGTTTGCCGAATCATTATGGCGTGGACGGTTTGAATTGTGTGCAATGTCCAAAAGGAACATATTCTAATGGAAACACATGGAGGATGGTAACTGAAAATACTGTCGACGGCCTGCAAATTGGGGGTGTAACTTCGCATGACTGTATTTGTGAACCTGGGTTTGGCTGGGACACTGCGCTGCAACTATGCATTGAATGCGGTGCTGGATATGAGTCTGTCAAGATCACCAGCTCGCATAGAGTGTGTCAAGCCTGTGCTGTGGGTAAATACAAAGATTCGATCATGTCATCTATTTCATCATGTACTGTCTGCCCACAGGGCAAATATGCCGCGGAATCAGGCTCGGTGGAGTGCACGGATTGTCCTGCCGGAAAATATGTAAACCAAGCAAGGTGTCATGAACTTGTCAGTTCATTGCCAATTGCGGATGTTGCTGAGTGTCAATCCGATGTTTCTAAATGCGTGGATCTCACACAGTGTGTGGATGAAGCCAGCGATTGTGTGCAGTGTCTTACAGGCCTGGTGCCCAATGCAATCCAGACTGATTGTGAGGCATGTTTGGACGGTCATGGTCCTGATGAAAACTTTGTTTGCAATGTATGTGAGGCTGGCAAAGTTGCAATACAATCGACTTCGTCAGTGGGAGCCACAAACACACCTAACTTTGTAAGAGACTACGAGGGAAATTTGATTGCAACTGGCCATCGTTTTGGTTGTAGATCTTGTACCGATTTGACAGGGGATGATTGGTTTTATGCGTCAGCGGACAAGACGCAGTGTGTCAGGTGTGATGTAGGTTTTACGTCGAATGTCGAAGGCACTGCATGCGTGCCGTGTGCAAACGGCTACTTTCAAGCAGGTGACAATCGCCTGATTATAAGTACATGGAATGCATTATACCACTACGGATGTCATGGATGTAACTCGAATTTATTCCAAGGTGACTTATATGGTGGTGAGAATATTCAGAATCGATATATTGACACCTCAGTAGACCCCCCTGCTTGCAGGATATGCCCCAACGGCAAGTATCGCGACACAGACAATGGGACGGTTGGAGTGGAAGCGTGTTTGGACTGTCCAGCCTGTGGGCATCAGGAGTTCAGAACGCAGTGTGGACACTCGGATCACGACACTTTCATCAAAAACAATAATGTGGTCAACAATCACCAAGGAGAATGTCTGTCGTGCTTCTGGACTGATGTGGTGCCAACTTCAGATTATGCATCTATGGGCGTTGATTGGAGGTACATGGAAAACCTGAAACAATGCGCTGCTGATGAAAAAAGGGTTGGATGCATTCACATGCAGGGACACAACAATGTCCATGGCTACTGCGAAAAAGTGGAGTTTTTGACGAGAACTCCATTGTGTCCGGATGAAGGTTCACAGTTTGGCTTAGGAGGATTTTCGTACCAGGAAATCTTTGGCATAGACGAGACAGACGTGAGTTTCCAGTGCCGTGAGCCCTGTGTTGGTGCCAATGTGGACCAAGGGTACTGTGCGGGGCCGTTTGCCTGCAACGTGCCTGCGTGTTCCATGGAGTCTGAGGACGAAACACAAGGCCTGACGTACCGCGTGCCCAAGGGCTGTCCAGAAGAGAAGATTGTAGTGTCAGATTCAGAAAGTGTCAAGCGGCAAAAACAAGCCGGGAAGTGTGTGCTGTGCGAGAATTGTGTTGGACGCGGATGTGCGCAAGAATGCTCGCAACTTCTGTGTGAATCTGGTGAAATCTACGACTTCAGTGATTCGAGAATGAATAAATGCAAGCAGTGTTCTGACCTCAAAAACCCAGAGTTATGCCAACAAGATGACAACTTGATGGAGGAACTGAATTTGACAGACATTTCTGGCTACCGGGCCAAGGTGTCTTTCATAAACTGTCAAACCAGAGACCAATTGGATGACTATCAAAACCCAACTCACGCTCAGTACGGGACGTGTGAGTCATGCCGAGATCGGATAGTGCGTTGTGATGACAATCAATACCATGCCGCCTGTGCGATCGAGCAGGAATGTCAGCCGTGCCTGACACATGGCAGTCGCGAAGTGACGCAGGGGGTGTACAGGAATGAGAGTGGGTTAGAGTTGCCTGTGTACTGCCAGGTAACCACATGTGCCGATGACAAGACCGGTGTACTGGACGACGGCACGTTGTGCAAGCTGGCCTGCAACTCAGACCTGTGCCTGGACGACCAAATTGAATTACCATGTGTATTGCCACACAACAAACGCTGTGTGCCGGCTTATCCCTTGCAACGTGCCGGGCAAGTCAAGGTGGGCCACGTGCCGCCATGGGCGAATGTGCTGGAAGGAATCACGTTGAAACCTCATCTGTTTTCTAACTTTGAAAATATGCTGGTCAACGTAGACGGGACCCCAGAGAACCAACATCAGTGTGTGTGGAACGCACAATCGATTCTGGACAACGACATGAACCCGGGTGGTGTGTCGCATTCATTTGAGGACAAATTCTGTCATGTCTGGCACCGCAACTCGGATTTGCAGTATCCTCTTTTGCCGTTGCAAAACACTGTTCATGACAGCCAAGTGGACTTTCCACGGCGGCTGCTCATTAACGCATCGGCACGAGCAATGCACTACGACTACACAGGGGAAGGCAGTGTGGAGTTTGAAGTGGAGAACATGCGTATGGCAGGCAGGCCACCATTCACAGACTTTGAGGGTGATTTGTTCCTGACCATGGACGTAACCAATGCCGGAGTTGTGGTGATGCAAGGCTTTGTGCCCACAGACCGTAATCTCAGTGTGATATCGTGGGTACCGCAGTGGGAATTGTCAGTGCTGGCAAGGGAATCTACCTTGACAGTGATAAACCCTCCTTTGCAACTGCGGCTGGGCCTGCCTGGCTTTGAGGAAAAGCTGACTGGGTTGGACATTTCACTGATTCAAGACAATGACGGAGCACACATCATTCTGTCTAATCATAACAATTGGCTGCAAGGAAAGGAGGAAGGTCCAGTAGAAACCACTCCTCTGTCACACGCGCAAACAATTCACCGTTTTACGCCGTTGAATGCAGACACGACTGTATACGTGAGCAAGCAATCTATTTCTGACATTTCTACATATAACCTGGTGCATGTGTGGCTGCGGGCAGGTGTCATTGATGGCAAACAAGGCCGTACAGATTACGTGTTCACAAAAAGCAAGACTGAAACTGCGACGGCGGTGTCTGCGCTGGTGTTGACTGATACAGATGTTATTCTTGCCGCCAATAACGGTTCTGTCTGTAAAATTTCTGATATGGAAGGAGACAATGTCGCGTCTGTTTACATGTCCACGTCTGTGGTCAAAGCATATTCTTGGCCGGAGAGCATTGAATCATTGGCTTTGTGGCAGTATAATGGCGTCTCAAAATTAATGGTAACCTTGCGGGTGTTGAACAAGAAAGGAAACTTTAGGCACACGAGACATGAGGTGCTGGACTGGGCCAGCCAGAGCTTGGATGCAGGCATTGTTTTGGACGAGGACAGAGTCATGAAGACTGTGGGAAAGAACACCGAGCTATGGTGTTTGCAAACTGTGCCTGGAAACAAGTATGCGTCGGCGCGCTGGCAGCTAGCGCGTCTGGAGCCCATTGCAGTGAATACCCAAACAGTGTACAAACGCCATCGGCCAAGTGTGCAGGTGGTGACCAGCAACGAGGCGTATGTGCTGGGGATGAACGAAGTATTCACACTGGGTATTGTGCTATCTGTCAACCATGGGAAAATCGTAATGGCAGCCCCAGTTGTGTCCACTTCCAGCATAGTTTACCTGTTGTTGCGAATGTATGACACCACCAGCAACTCATTGTTGAGTTCTGATGACGTTGTCGTGCCCACCAACTGGGCTTACACCACCGTTTTACAGAACAGAGACTCATACGCCTCGCATGCCTGGAAGGACGACTCCACGGTGCTGCTTGGGTTTGCCGGTGAGGTGTTTGAGGCCAGTTTCTCTGAGTCAAAAACGACCATAACCCGACTGGAAACATCTTTTCTTGTAGGCATGCATTTTGGGGTGATGTTACAAGGATTCATCACCATGAAGGTCCCAACTGACAACGTTGTGCCAACGCAGTGTATCACTGGATTTTACAAAAGCAAAATGGAAGTACCAAACAGTTTGCCCTTGCATACAGTGTCCAGTGAAGTACAGTGCAGTCACCTGTGTCTGCGGACAAGCAGCTGCTTTGCATACTTTTACAATGGTGGGTGTCAACTCATTCTGCAAAACAAGATCGGGACCACCAAGGTGTGCAAGAAACAAGAAGACATGAAATATCAGCAATTGGCTGGAATTCACGACCGCGCGGTTGCGGTGTCCCACAGCATACAAGTAACGGCTCTCTTGCGTGGCTTTGAAAAATTGCATGGCATGGGTTCTGAAGCAAAGGGGTATTTTGCGTTTGCAGTCACCGATAGCACCACGGAGGATTTTGAAAGTGTTTCATATTCACATAGCAAGCTAGCCACTGCAAGAAAAGATGGTGTGTGGTACTCGTTCACGCTAAGCAGACCACGATGGGAAAATGCACTACCAGGACCTGTGGAAGACGAAAGGATGTTTGGGGTGCAAGGAGCAGCAACCACCTCTATAAGTCGTTTTGATGCCATGAATAATTACCTTGGCAATGCGGTTGCAACGCAATGTTCTTGTGTGGGTTCGAGTGGCAACCCTTATGTCTGTAATTGTGACGGTCAAATTTCAATGGGGTTTGCCGATGTCAAGGTTGTTCCGCTGATCATGGTGTTTCAGCTGTTCTGCGACGGTTCTTACGGGCTGGATTTACACACAACGCGATTCGCGTTGTACACTTGCGACTCATCGACACCTGATACCATGTTGGCCATCATCTGGGATGGATCTGGACCAAAAAGGGTGTTGCGTGCAGGACAAACAACAATGGTTCTCAATTTTGACTTTGAGGACTTGAAAATGTACGGTCGGACCGGTCTCATTTTGCTACGCGAAACAGTGGAGATGCTTACCGACACAGAGACATACTCAATCATGACCTCACTGACTGCCCAGACTTCCAAGTCATATTCAGGGGTGGACCTGACAGATTCGTGGGTAAGAGAGCATCGTACGCTGTCTGCCGGGGCAATGAAAGTTCCCGTTCTTCCTTTTACATTGACTGTTGTCAATCCTACGTTGACCCAGCGGTTTGTCTCGGTGGATGCTTTGAAAATCCTCCCACAGCTCAATGTCAGAGACAGTGAGATCATGACAGAGGGTGGTCGTATGAGCCGCGTCTATCTGCCCACCCGGCAAAATTTAGAGCAACTTTCGTTGGAGGTGGTGTTGCATGGTAGTAATGTGCATAACTGGGAACGTCTGCATGTTACAGTGGTGGTGACTGCTGACGATGGATGTCGGGCAAGAGTAATGATGTCAGAGCTCAACAGTGAGGGAGTCATGGTAAACACACACTCAGACCGACTCAAAGATTTGGGCTGTGTGGCAGTGGTAGATGGTGGGGTGGGAGAGTGTCAGCTAGAAATTCCCACATCTTTGGCTCTGGTCAACCCTCGGCGGTGGATTGCCTTGTATGTGCGGGACACCCCAACGTGTACGGCCATGGACTTGTCGGTGCGGTTGCAGCCCATGACAACCTTGTACACCTGCGCGGATGACGAATTTTGGTCGCAGGACGCAGAGGAATGCATGTCATGTCAAACGGAAATCGACGACATTCTGTACGGGATGGTTTGTCCCTTAGGACAATACGTGTTTGGGTGTGACGTGCTGGCAGACATGTCCAATGCGGATTCTCTGTGCCGGCCTTGTGAGAACACGGCAGAAAAAGAAAGTGATCCTCATCTGGAGTGGCAAGTCAACTGTGGATTACAGTGTGCAGACGGGTATTACAGAGACCCGGCAGGTGTCTGTGTGGCATGGACGGAGAATCTACGATACACATGTCGTCTGCAGCCTGGCATGATGTGGGCCGCAGGAACCTCGGTCCAGCAAGAATCGTGTGTGCCGTGCCCCCCTCTCAGTAGGTCCATTTTCACAGCCAATGAGGAGTTTGTTGGATGGGAGGGTGGAGAATGCAACACGACCTGCAAATCGGGCTTTTACAGAGATTTGGAACCACCCCACTACTGTGTGCCGTGTACCCCAATTGAGCTTTTGCGGGAAGAGTTGAGTATTGCGCGGGAAGCTGGCACTTTTTACCGATTTCAGCAGTGCGGTAAATTCCAAAACAGCCAGACGTTGCAGTGCAAGGTGGTGTGCGAGGACTGTGCTGACAACGAGTTCATTGTGACTGAATGTTCAGCCAATCAAAGGACGGTCTGTCAGACCTGTGCTGAGTGTGGTGACGACCAGTACACGTATGCAGCATGTCAGGTCGACGCCGACACCAAGTGCATTGACTGCAAAAAGTGTGCAGTGGACGAGTATGAGACACGGGCATGTGCGGGCTTTGACAACCGGCTGTGTGCCGACTGTCTACGATGCCAGCCCACAGAATTCATTGCTGTTTCCTGTACTGCCACAACCAACACGATTTGTCAAGACTGCAGAGTTTGTGCAGAGGGCACACAGTACATCAATCAAACGTGTGGCCTCGCGGAGGACACGCAGTGTGCAAACTGCACATTGTGTGGGCATGAGCAGTTTATCAGCAAACCATGTAACCACACAGAGTATCAGGGTGATCGGCAGTGCGCAAACTGCAGTGTCTGTGGTTTGGCACAGCAAGAACGCCTGCCCTGTGTAGGCCAGCAAGACCGAACCTGTGAGAGTTGTCCACCAAATACGTTCAATGGCGAAGTTGGAGCACAAGTATGCACCAATTGCACAGATTGCGCGGTTGATTACCAAGAAACTACCCCCTGTACCAACGTGTCCGACCGCATCTGCTCCATCAAATGTGCGGCGGGACAGGTAGGCAACATGTCGGACAACACCTGCAGCCCTTGTCCGGCCAACTTTTTCTCAGATGAAGGCAGCTATGCATGTGTTCCTTGTCCAGAAAACAGTATGTCAAACCCTGGCAGTGCCCGGTGTACGTGTCCGTATGGGTTCTATGGCAACAAATCCTTCTGTGCTGCCTGTCCTGTTGCAACTTACAAAGACTTTGTGGGGGACAACCTGCCGTGTGCTCTGTGTCCAGAGGGTACTTTTGGCAATCAGACCGGTGCCAGTGTGTGTCAGGCGTGTTCGAATAATGAGTTTGCAGCCGAGGGCAGTTCAAGTTGCAACACTTGCGTGGATGACAATTCACAGTCAACTGGAACAAAGGGCAGTGTGACGTCCTGTACGTGTAATGCAGGCTTTACTGGAGACCATACCTCATGTCAGGCATGTTTACCAGGCAAGTTTAAGTCTGAAGTAGCCAACAATCAGGCATGCGCCGACTGTCCCGCGGGTACAGCATCCAATCGGACCGCGCAAACTAATATCTCAGACTGTCAGCAGTGTGGAGTGGACCTGTACTCGTACACCGGCAGTGTATTTTGTTTACAGTGTACCAACCACGCACAATCTTTGCCCGGCAGTCAATTCGTCGAGGCCTGTACATGCAATCCTGGTTTTACTGGAGACCATCTTTCTTGCGAGGCATGTCTGCCTGGCAAATACAAAGCAGACGTGGCTAACAATCAGGCATGCACTGACTGTCCAGCGGGTACTGCCTCCAATTTGACAGGCATGGCCAATATCTCAGAGTGTCAGCAGTGTGAGAAGAACGAGTACTCTTACCCTGGCAGTGTTTCTTGTTCACCATGTACTGACAACTCACAGTCTCTGCCAGGCAGTCCGTCTGTGGAAGCCTGTACATGCAATCCTGGATTTTCTGGTGATCACACGCAATGTCTCGCTTGTTTGGCAGGCAAGTTCAAATCAGACATGGCAAATGACCAGGCATGCACTGACTGTCCAGCGGGTACTGCCTCCAATTTGACGGCCCTGACTAACGTCTCAGACTGTCAGCAGTGTGGAGTAGACCTTTACTCGTACGCCGGCAGCACCACTTGCGAACCATGCACAGAAAACTCACAGTCTCTCCCTGGCAGTCCATACATTGAGGCGTGTACTTGCAACATTGGATTTGGAGGAAATGCCTCGGAGTGTAGGGCCTGTATTCCAGGCAAATACAAGGCAGACGTGGCCAACGCTGAATGTGACAACTGCCCAGCGGGCACGAGTTCGAATGTGTCTACACTGACCACAGTGACGAACTGCAAACAGTGTCAGACTAACACATATGCCTATGCAGGCCAGTCCGAGTGTTCATTGTGCGTTCCAAACTCACAATCTGCGCCTGGCAGTAAAATGGTGGAGTCGTGCATTTGTGACCCCGGTTTCTCTGGCAATCACACAGGGTGTGCGCCGTGTGCACTGGGTACCTTCAAGGGTGTCCCCGGGCCAGCGCCGTGTGAATTGTGCGCGGCAGGCACGTTTGCTGGCGTTTTGGGCATTGTGAGTTGTGAAGAATGTCCTGCACTGTCTGATTCGTTTGCTGGTGATTCAATTTGTACCTGCAACGCCGGAGCCTCGGGACCGGACGGTGGGGTGTGCAATTTGTGCCAGCCGGGCAAGTTTAAGAGTGTGTCAGGGCCATTCCCATGTGAAGACTGTGCAGAAGGATTCTACACAGCCACACCCAATGGCACAGTGCATTGTACGGAATGCATGAACAACTCTGTAACGGAGGGAGTTGGAAGCGAGAGTATTCATGCATGCATGTGTATCTCAGGCTGGTTCCACTCTTCTCTTTCCACATGTACCAAGTGTGATCCAGGAACGTTTAACGCAGATTTGGGTCAGTGGCAATGTTCAGACTGTGCCGCGGGGACATACTCAGGAGGAGGGGTGGCATCATGTCAAACATGCCCAAACAACACTTACTCGCATCTGGGAAGCCATAGCTGCACACAATGTAACTTGAATGCAGTGTCACCAGAGGGTAGTACATTGCTAGCTGACTGTGACTGTAAGCCGGGCTTTAAAAAGGATGGCGTACACTGTGTGGCGTGTGACCCGGGCTTCTTCAAGCCCAATATTGGGGACGACCAGAACTGCACCGCGTGTGCTGTTGGAGAGTTTCAAGATATACCAGCCAGTGATGCTTGCAAACACTGCGATACTTTGTTGCAAGGGGGGCTGGAAGTCAATCGACAGACTTCGGGAGTTGCCAGTGGATCCAGCGACGACTGTGTATGCAAGGCTGGGTTTGTCAGTGCTAATGGGTCTCATGTCTGCAAAGGTTGTGCTGAAGGGTTGTACAAGGCCAGCAGTGGTGATCATGGATGTGATCTCTGTCCAGAAAACACTTGGTCCTCGGTACGCGGGGAGGACGTGGCAGGAACCTACTGTGTCCCATGTGCACGACACAAGACAGCTATTGCAGGGTCACAAGAGGACGTTTGTCAGTGTGTACCTGGGTTCATCACCACTGTCAATACAACCTTCAGTGCCCATGTGTACACCACAATTGAACTGGGCAGTGGCAGTGTCACCACTGTCAATGAGCAAATAGAGCAAAACGTCTGTGGTGCCTGTGCACCTGGATTGTTTAATAATGAGCTGGATGGCAGCTGCGAAGCATGTGCTGTGGGTTCATACACAAATCAATTGAACAGCACAAGTTGTCAGGCCTGTACGCCGCATGCCACCACGTGGGCACAGGGTAGTCAGGAGTGTGATTGCATTGCTGGATTCGCCAGAAACTTTACCATGCAAAAAACAGTTACTGCCTGTGAAAAGTGGGCGGGGGACGGGTGTACCAATTCTGGAACAGCACACGAGTGGCAACTTCGCTCAATTGATGAAACTGCCACGGTCAGATGTTGTAGTATGACTGGTAACAGCTGTTATTCAAGTTTTGGAGGGTGTTTTCCAAGTACGGCCACCTACGCAGAAGCAGAAGAAGCCTGCGCGGCCGCAGGTTACAGAATTTGCACACGAGACGAAGTCACAGCCCGCAAGTGTTGTGGCACTGGCTGTGGGTATGATAACAACTTGATATGGAGTAGTGACAACGGGCCACTGTGTGAGTATCCAGAGCCGCCATGTGAGGCCTGTGTCAGTGGCAAGTATAAATTGGAAATGGGTGATCATCTCTGCTCAGACTGTAAACCCTGTGACGATCCTCTCAAGTCAAATTTGGGCTGCGGTGGTGTCAATTTTGGTATATGTTCTTGTTCTCCAGGGTCATTTGGTGCGGATCATTTGCCAGCAGAAGTGGACTCGACACCGTGTGCCTTGTGTGCTGCGGGGTACTATCAAAGTGAGTATGGGCAAGGGTCGTGTAATGACATTTGTGGTGCTGGATACTACTCATTGGCAGGGGCGTCAGTTTGTGAGTCCTGTCCCGCGGGTACACACTCGACCACAGTGGGGGCAACGTCTGAAACGTTTTGTGAACCGTGTCCGGCAGGAACCATGTCAGGCCCACATGCACAATCGTGTTCAGATTGTTTCTATGGCACCTATTCCGATGCCAGTGGATCCTCAGTCTGTGAAAGTTGTGGCGCAGGCAGGTGGTCTGGTATGGTGGCAAGTGAATGTGTGGATTGCGTGCCAGGAAAATATTACGATGGAATCACGGCCTGGTACTTTGTGACAATGGGTTGTTTGGGGTGTTCTGCGGGTACATACTCCAATACCACTAGGGCATCGTTCTGTTACACCTGTGTGGCAGGCACATCCACCCAAGGTTCAGAAACAGCCTGCACCGACTGTTCAGCAGGGGAATTTGCTGCAGTCGATGGGGATCGCTGTGCAAATTGCCCCGCAGGCAAGTATTCTGCATCCTCCAGGGCCACGAAATGTGATGACTGTGTGGCGGGAACGTTTTCAGCAGAGAGGTCAACGGCCTGCACCAATTGTTCTGCCGGGGAATTTTCGGGTGCTGCTGCAGGTGTCTGTGAGATCTGTTCTGCTGGGACCTTTTCTGCTTACACCAAAGCCACAGAATGTGACATTTGTGCGGCGGGGACGTTTTCAGCAGACAAAGCTTCTGTCTGCACCAATTGCTCTCGCGGAGAATATTCAACTGGCAGTGCCAGTGAGTGTCAGACCTGCCCTGTGTCCACCTTTGCCGACCGAGTGGCCAGCACCAGTATCAATGACTGTATTCCCTGCACGGTGTGTGCAAATGATACATATTACGAAACTCCATGTTCCAGAGAAGAAGACACTGTGTGTGTGACTTGTCCAGCTGGACAGTACTATCTCGAGTCAATGTACAACAACCTGAGCCACCCTGGCTGCACTTCTTGCCATGAATGCCAGCCACCGAGCAGTGTGGATGTGGGGGGTAAATATGTGACCACGCCTTGTACAACTATGTATAATAGGGAGTGTTCTCTGTGTCAAGAATGTGACAATCTACATGCCATCACTCAAGAGTGTAATGCAAGCAATGAGGCAGGACAGGACCGAATTTGCACAGCGTGCCCCACCAATAGTATCCGACGACAGGGGGTGGCATACTGCTCATGTAAACCAGGGTATTGGCAGGACTCGCAGTGTGCTCAATGCCCTGCTAATACCTACGACACACAGCCTGTGACTGGAGAAATCAACCAAACGCTATTCATCGACGCATGCAAACAGTGTCCACTCCACGCGATATCATCTGCAGCCAGCACGTCCATCAGTGACTGCAAATGTGTGGCCAACTTCTTTCAACTGCCTGACTATACCTGTCAACAGTGCCATGCGTTCTCTGCCAGCCTGCCAGGCAGCAAGAATCTGTCAGACTGCAAGTGTATTCCAGGCTATACAGGACCGGTGGGTGGGCCCTGTGTGCCCTGCCGAGAAAACACCTACAAGTCCACCACAGACAACGTGCAATGTGACCTGTGCAACCTGCCTCCCAACACCGGGTTATATTCCCCGGCAGCCTCCACATCCTTCACCAACTGCACCTGTGCGCCAGGCAGTGTGTATGAGCCGGATTACTTGGGGCCGGACCAGTGTGCGGGCAATCACTACTGGAATGATGATTTCAGGAAAAAAAATCATTTTTGGGATGTGCGTTCAAGGGGAAACTCAAACGGACGATATTATTTGGAAAAAGCACGGGAAATTTATGGCGATGGCAGCTCATTCAGTACCTACATTGGAAATACACCCAAGGACGACTGGTGGATGGAGATTACACAGCATCAATACGTAGAGCAGCTCGGCAAATATTACAAATGGATGCCGTATGTGCAACAAGACAGTATCTACATTCAAATCAAAGAGGGAACATGTGCTGATGTTGGCGGGGAGTCCATTTTCACGTACAGTGAATGTGCCATGGCCCAAATTGTAGTGGGCTATGATTTCCATTATGACGATGAATTCAATTTTGACTTGGACATATGGAACCAAATGCGTCTTGGGGCCAAGTATTCTAACTACAAAAAACTGCACTCGAATGCAGATCCATCGTTTCCGCGCGGGTGTCTGCGGCGTTTTTCAGGGCCCTTGGATCCACCGGTATATTTCCCAGCAAGTCATTATCGTTGCACTGGCACAGCATTGTATGGTGATGGTTGCGATGAGTTTCACCAACACCAAACATTTGGATATCTTGAAGGTGAACCTGTAGATGCTTATCCTGGAATGCTTCATTTGAACGAAGACTGTGTTTGTGAATGTGAATGTCGATGTGTTGATGGAGTCAATCGTTACAACTCCCCATACAGTCAATTGCAACAAGATCTCAACAACAATGCAGATTATATTCGTGAGCAGTATGAATTTACCATTCAGGAAATTTACGACGCAAAGTATGAACATTCATGTAGAAAAGTTTGTGACAGCAATTATTTTGAAAGATCTACTTGTTCAGGAGATGGGTTGTGTGAGTATTTGGGTCAAATAGATAATGGACATGGAGTCTTAAAATGGACATACGCATTGACAAACACGACACAATTGACATGTTCTGGTGACGAAAATCCATGGTGGAAAGATTATTACGAAAGCACGGCCACTATTCCACCAGACTCAATGTATTGGCCAACTCAATATAATAGTTATTACAGACTCTTATTGAATGACACTGAAATGGATTTTTCTGATGTGTGTTCTTGTGCTGGACGTTTATCGTCGGGAGATTATGGCAATGCCGGTATAAAATATTCAGGACAGCGCTCCAAATGTAGTTCCAGCTGTTCACAAGGACCACCAGCTGGCAATTATTCATGGAATTTGACTTTAGGCACTGATCCCTTATGGGGCTATGAGTCATACCTGGACGATACATTTACGTATCACACAGATCCCAGTATTCCCTGGCAAAAGTACGCGGCAGACAAACTGCACGTAGACAACGTCACGGTGGACCCATGGCCCGGACTGCAGACCACGTACACAGGACCAGTCTACGTCCTCTGCCGCTGTCCCCCACCCAATCTGGGCCGCTGTGTGGGCTGTCGGGAAGGAACGTACCGGCCAGACCCCAATTCAGCCACGTCGGGGGTTGATTGTATTGAATGTCCAGAGAATACATTTTCCAAAGTCATTAGTGCAGCAAACATTGACACGTGTGAACCGTGTCCAGCCAACTCGGAATCTTTGCCTGGCAGTGCCAGTTGTCAGTGCAGTGCAGGAGCATCGGGTCCGGACGACGGTCCGTGTACGCTGTGTGTGGCAAATTCCGCAAAACTTACCGTGGGCGATGCAAAGTGTCAGTGCAATGCCGGGTTCTCAGGGCCAGAAGACGGGCCATGTACGGCGTGTGTGGCAGGAACCTTCAAAAGCAGTTCAATCAGTGAGGCTTGCACTCTGTGTCCTGAAAACACGTATTTGAGTGTAGTGGGGGCTACCAGTGTGGACATGTGTGTGAGTTGTTTCCCGCACAGTGTGTCACCAGCTGGCAGTATAATGGAAGCCAATTGTACCTGTCCGCCTGGACGGCAATACGACAGTGCGACACACAGCTGTGTCACATGCCCCCCCGGCACCAGCAAAAACTACTTGGGATTACAGGCGTGTGCCTCCTGTCCAGTGGACACGTATGCAGTGCAAGGTGTCAACTGCACAGAGTGTCCTCTTGGTGCAGTGTCGCAAAGTGGAAGTGCAGACATTTATGCTTGTAAATGTGATGAAGGATGGACAGGGGCAGATGGCGGGCCCTGCGCACAATGTGCAGCGGGCAAATTCAAAACAGACATTGGCGACAGTGAATGTGCCAGTTGCGAATCTGGCACATATAACAACCACACAGGGTCAAGCGAGGCATCCGATTGTCAAAGATGTCCGGACAACACACAGTCACCACCTAACAGCACAAGCTTGCAGGCGTGTATATGTAACGCGGGGTATTCAGGGCCAGACGGCGGGCCCTGTGTGCACTGTCAGGCAGGAACGTTCAAAAGCAGCCCTGGAAAAGCAGCATGTGTACACTGTGCCGTGGGAACGTATGTGGACACACAGGCCGCTGTCAGCTGCATACAATGCG
>MDSW01063302.1_pt1 | contig 34285 bp, 23 predicted proteins | sample 811171 | NCBI WGS metagenome assembly MDSW01 (sample SAMN05326641, study PRJNA326480) | marine metagenome | isolation source: seawater | place: Atlantic Ocean: North West | collected 2012 | reverse complement strand
TAGAATTCGATTTGTATGGTAACTCCACGATGGAGGCGAACTCGTCAAGATAAGGTCCCATTGAAGAAATGAGATCAACATCTGGATGTCCTCGAAGAACCATGCCGTCCATGTACATCAACGAACGGATGATAGGGAAGGCCTCCTCACCGAAGCGACATCCAGCAAGAACTGCAATTTGAACCGTTTTCATCATCTGTTGAGTAAGGCTTACTTCACTCACTGATTTTCCAACAAACCCGTCATATGCTTCATACATTTCACGCATGTATCGTGCTTTTGCATCACCTGTTGGAGGAGTATCAGCCATCGTTAGCATGGCTTCAAACGCTTCTTCCAATTCTCCCTTTGCAAGATAATAGAAGAACCCAAACAGAGCAGACCGGACCTTTTCTGGAGCGTGAGAAATAGCTCCAGTATCAATGAATGTGAACATGCCATCTTCGTCGACCATTGCATTTCCTGGATGAAGGTCACCATGGAATGTACCGATACCAAACATGAAGGCACCATGAATACGGAACAACTGCAACAAATCGTCCCATGAGAGATCTTTATTCGATAATCGTGATTCAAGCGTTGGCGCTTTGACGTGCTCCATGACGAGGACGTGACGGTTCGATAGTTCAGGCCATACCTTTGGAAACTTCAACAAAGGCATCGGGAATTGATGTTCAACTTCTTTGGCCTTGGATTGGAGTAATTCAGAACCTTGAATTTCGTTACGAAGATCAAGTTCCCTAAGGGTGTAATCTTCCACGTGTTGAAGCAAACCTACTGGATTGCCTACTTTTCGTAGTCGAGGATTGAGGAATAAGCCAATGCGAAGCCATCGACGCATACGAGCCACATCCTTTCGGAACGATTTCTCAAAGTCCGCCTTGATGATTTTCACGACGACTTCACTACCATCTTTGAGGACTCCTCGATGAACCTGTCCAATGCTTGCTGCTGCAAACGGTTCTTCCTCAAACGATTCAAACGCATCGAGGAACTTTGAAGGTGCACGTTCACGGATCAATTTCATTGAATCTTCTTTTGGTATTGAATTTGCTCGCTGGTACAAAGATTGGAGCTGTCGGCATTTCTCTTCGGAGAGCAAATCAGGGCGCAGTGCAAATATTTGGGTTAATTTTACAGCCAATAAACCCATTTTCTGGATTTTATCAATATCAGCAGGACCTTCTTTCGTAATCATACGAATAAAACGAACGAACGTCAAGAGGCGCATGGTTAGAAAATCTCCCTTTCATTTATCAATCGGAGTTTTTCCTCAAGAGGGTTTTGATTGGATTTGCGAACAGAGCAGGTGTTGTTGCAACCCATTCCTGGAAGCCTTCGCGTTGCTGCAAATCGACCTCTGACATCTTGACTCCGCTAACGTATCTCAGAAGTAAGGTAAGTATCAATGGTCCGATGAGAACAGGAAGCGCTTCAACACCTCCAACAACGATAGCAAAGCCACTAATAGACCACCACAAGATTGCTTCACCTAGGTGGTTTGGATGCCTTGTTACAGAAAACATTCCATCAGTTTTGAGGTTGCCTGGGCCATGTTTTTCCCGATACTTTTTCAATTCCATATCGGCTTTGTGTTCAAGCAATAATCCAAGAACGAAGCCAGCAAGACAGAGGCTTGAGAGTAGAATCGATATTGGAGTCCATTCAATCGTTATCGAGTTCTCTGGAATAAGAGCGAAAATCGGAAGGGCAACGATGAGAAGAAGAATTCCTTGAAGCATGAACACTTGTAGAAAACTAATCCACCACCAGTTTTTTCCTGCTGTTTCTCGCATTCGAACGTAACGAGGATCTTCACCACGATTCTTCGTTCGTTGATGTAAAACAACTCCAAGCCGTAGTCCCCAAATACTTACACAAATGAGGCACAGGATCGCAGCAAGGTTGTACGAATCAACCAATAAGAAACGCGTCCATGCAATGAGGACGAACCCCATACTCCACAAGACATCCATGACGGTAACATTACCAGATGAGACTGTTTTGAGCCATGCTAATGTCAAGTAAGCGAAGATAACGAGGATCGTTACTGTATTGAGGCTAAGTTCCATCATGCCGACGATTCCGCTGGTTGTTTTTCATTGTTCATGATAATATGATAGCGCCAGAGGTCATCTGGTTCTCCAGATCCATCAAATCGGCGAACGTTGACGTCTCCATCTTTCGGGAATCGAGTCATCAATGCTCCTTCGATAATTCCATCATCCAACTCCCACATTGGTAGTTCATCTGGATCTTCGCTCGGTGGGTGATCAAGCCCAACTTGTACGTGGAACACTGGATTGATACCGTATTCGAGTCGTCCAAGGCCAGCAAATTCCCACCAATCCATCATTTCATCGAGGAATTCAACATGATTCTCAATTGTTCGAAGGGAAAAGGCGAGTTCATGTCCAACACGATTTCCGACTTGACGTAACATTCGTGCCAAATCAATCCCTAGAATCTTGAGATTTGAAAGCCGACCTTTGGTGAGTTCTCGGCGTGCTTGGTTGACTTCTGTTCCAGCAGCGAGAAAAGCGTCTGGGTCAAAAGGGGTGTCGTGTTCAGGAAGGTCGTTAACTCCGAGCGCACCAACGAGTGAGTCAAGGAATGATCCTTCACCGATAGTAAGTCGAAGCGGGTCGTGAATGCGACCTTTTGAAAAACGTGCTTCCGCGACTTCAAATTGTACTGAATCTTCCCAAATCGTATCAATAAGATTCTCTTGAGCTCTCGCAAACGGTTCGCTTTCAATGACAAGAGCCGCATCTTCTTTACCTCGCCCAACTGGGTTTTCTTCAATATTGAGGAATTGAACAACGTGTGTGCAATCCTGCAGGAATCCTTGAGAATCGAGATCATCCGAGTGTCTGATTTCAATTGAATCATGGAGTTTTTGGAAGAATCGTGTTGTTCGTCGGTCTAATTGTGCAATGACTTGGACTACTACACCTTTCTTAGCGACCGTGTTGACAATTTCAAGGGCTTCACTTCGACACAGATGAAGAATCCCATATCGACCAAGAAGTAAGACGAGCCGTTCTTCTGCTTCCTCAGCCATTCTCTCGAGGCGTCGGTAGATATGGCTTCGTTCCTTGAGTACAGCGAAACGAGGTTCGTCACGCTGACGCCGGTTTGCTTCATAGGACGCATTATCTTCCGTAATACCCTTTGAGAGTTCAGTGAACCCTTCTTCTAAGTTATCGAGTTGCCTACGGCGCATTTCTATGATATGCTGTAAGGCCTCATCAACACGAAGGCTTGAGAATAACATCGGACGGTCGGCAGTTGCGGTTACAATACCCATTTCTTGGAGTCGAGAAAGGCTATTGTATGCATCAAGACGCGTGGTTTTCAATTCCTTTGCAAGTTCACTTGCGCGCATGTTTGGGTTATTACCTAAGACCATGATCGAACGTACTTCTCGTTCGGTCAGACCAGCTTCATTGAGAAGATTATCCCACATTAATTGGACCCCCCAGTAACGGATGAGAGGCTCTTAAGAATTTGAGCAACGTGACGACGCGGTCGGAATAACCAATCATAGACGTGATGAATTCGGTTATCAGGACCAATTAGGAAACTCGACTTTGCAGGGAACATTCCAAGGTGTACCGGAACAAGGTATTTGCCTGCAACTTCTCGCTCAGAGTCGGCTAGAAGAGGGAATGGAAGTCCTCCGATTTCCTTTTTGAATTTCGCATGAGATTCACTTGTACCTTCTCCGATTCCAACGACCTGACATCCTGCAGATACAAACAGATCATACTGCTCCTTGAATGTCAAACATCCACGCTTGCATGTTGGAGATCCGTTCTTGGCATAGAAGAAGAGAATTCTCCACGATCCATCAAGGCTTTTGCTATCAAATACGTTGCCTTCATCGTCTTTTACGGTAAAGTCTGGGGCGAGTTCGCCAATCAAGTTCTTACTCATTCTTTTCGCCTCTGATTCTGTGAGTTTGTCCGCTGTCAAAATAACTTCCTTCATGTACATCATTCTCAAATTGGTAAAATATGGCGCATACGCATTGCTTTTGTTCGGAGATAATCTTTGTTTTCCGAGCAGATTCCAGCTTTGTGTGCAACACGTTCAACTACGGTGATTCCGTGACATTCTAGTTGCTCGACTTTGTCAGGATTGTTTGTCATTAGTCGAATTGTATCGTACCCAATATCGGAAAGAATGTGGGCGGCTATCTTGTAGTCGCGCCCGTCTGCAGGAAGGTTCAGTGCAAGATTTGCATCGAGAGTGTCAAGTCCACGGTCTTGTAGGTTGTATGCCTGCATCTTAGCATAGAGTCCGATACCTCGGCCTTCTTGTCGAAGGTAAAGGACAATTCCTCGACCTTCTTTTTGGATTGTTCTTAGAGCGTGTTGAAGTTGAGGTCCGCAATCGCATCGCAAGCTTCCCAACGCATCACCAGTGAGGCATTCTGAATGAACTCGAACGAGCGGTGGTGTTTGATCGTTCATGTCTCCGAAGTAGATGGCTGCATGTTCTGCTCCATCTCTTGGATCGACATAGGAGCGAATACGAAAATCGCCATATTTTGTTGGTAATTTTGCATCTGCTGGAACTGCTGTAACTTCTCTACTATTGAGTACGTTCATGCCATATCCTATCGACGTTGTAGGTATAAAGGACTGTTTTTGAACTACAGCAATTGTGTTAATTTTCTAAACGGTTGTTCAAATAGTCGATACATAATATTTGCAGCGTGACTGGTGATTTCGACGTAGGCGTGGCTGCAGCAGTAGTCACCGAATCTGGCATCCTTTTGGTCCAAGAAGCGAAGGGACCCTATGCTGGATGTTGGGGGCTGCCAAAAGGACACGTCGAGCCGTATGAGTCTATTGAAAATGCAGTTCTTCGAGAGCTACAAGAGGAAACTAACATCCGAGGAAACATTTCAGGATTTCTTGGATTAAGGACAACAAAAACGCATCGGGGGGTTGGTCTTTTCATTTGTTACAAGATTGACCCAACAGAATTGGATATCCGTCCCCAGCAAGATGAGATTGCCAAAGTACAGTTTTTCAATCCTGAAGACTTTGATCAACTTGAATGGGTTTCAGCCGCAATGCGTGGTTTTGCAGAGGTTGCACTCAAAAATACATCCTTGCCACTAGTCGATCTCAGTGCTGAATCTAAACGCCCGTACAATCTCGTATTCAGTGATGGACGCATGACGCTCTCCGGCGAGGTGGTCCAATGATCGATGTTCGACGCATTGATGCAAACGATAAGCCGTTGAACCTAGAAGGCACACACATCGTGTACTGGATGACAAGTGCACGTCGCACCCGATGGAATCATGCCCTTGACCATGCCATCGATTTAGCAAATGAGCACAATGTTCCACTCATCGTTGTTGAATGTCTAGCATTGGGACATCGATGGGCTAACGACCGCATCCACACATTTGTTTTACAAGGTATGATCGACAACAGAAAATTGTTTGAGGGCAGTGCCGTTACTTATGTTCCATACGTCGAAACAAGCAATGGACAGGCAGGAGGCCTCTTGCAATCCTTTTCCAGAAATGCAATCGCGTTTGTAATCGATGATTACCCAACCTACATGCCTCGAGACGTAGCAACAAGAGCAAAAGAGATTGGTGAATGCTCCGTTCGATGTGTCGATAGTAACGGAATCATTCCAATACGTGCTCCCGAACGTTCCTTCTCTACTGCACACTCCTTCCGACGCTACATCCATCAAAACGTCCTGTCCTTTCTTTCAGATCCTCCGCAATCTGAACCTTTGAAACTTCTCAACGATTTGCCAGATGGTAATCAAATCGCCATTCAATGCTTTGAGGATGCCAATGTCCCCTCGACTCCATTGGAATTTATTTGGAGAGTTTCTGAAGCATCTCGGGAAGGGCGAGAAGCTCTTGAAATTCTCGATATTGACCACGATGTCCCTCCTATTGACGATCGTCGAGGAGGATCGGTTACTGCTCGAACAGAACTAAAGAAATTCATTGAGCATAGGCTTACTTCTTACCACATCGACCGCAACCACCCCGAACGTCATGGAGGAAGTGGGCTCTCTCCATGGCTCCATTTCGGACACATCTCATCGTTTGAAATCGTGCATGAAGTCTTGGAATCTCAACGATGGAATCCGATGAGAATCACGCCACCTCACAACGGGCGCAGAGCCGGCTGGTGGGGCATGAGTGAAGGTGCAGAAGCATTCCTCGATCAAGTCATCACCTGGCGTGAACTTGGATTTGTTTACTGCTATGAACATCCAGATCACACCTCATACGAGACACTTCCTGAATGGGCAAAAAACACCCTTGAGGAGCACTCAAGCGACGAACGACCTTATGTGTACACTTTCGAACAATTGGAACGAGCAGAAACTCATGACCCTCTTTGGAATGCTGCACAATTACAACTTCGTAAAGATGGAATCATCCACAACTATTTGCGAATGCTATGGGGTAAGAAGGTGCTAGAATGGTGTCCTGATCCCAAGACCGCCTGCGATTGGCTCATTCGGTTAAACGATCGATGGGCCCTTGATGGACGAGATCCAAATTCATACACAGGTATTTTCTGGATTTTCGGTCGATTCGACCGAGGCTGGTTTGAACGGTCTATTTTCGGCAAGGTCCGCTATATGACCTCGGCATCGACACAACGTAAGTTCAAAACTGAGGATTATATACGAAAGTACGCAGATTCCTAACAAAGGAGATGTATATGCCCATTTACGAAAACACTGCTAAATTTCCATTTTCACGACAAACCGTTTGGGATTGGCACGCCCGACCAGGTGCGGTGCGCCGTATCATGCCAGATTGGGAAGGAATTCGTCCCGTCGAAGTAGGAGGTATCAAGGATGGTGCAATAACTTCATTTCGCATGTCGATAGGCATTATTCCACAGCGTTGGATTGCGAAGCATCACAGTTACATCGAAGGCGAACAATTCTGTGATGATATGGTTAAAGGTCCGTTCGGGCGTTGGAATCACACTCACAAATTCATCGAAGGTGATGATTCAGAAATGCAGATCGAAGATAGAATTGATTGGAAACTGCCTTTTCACTTCTTTACGCGAATTGGTGCTCCAATCATGGTTATGCCACGGGTTCGACAGATGTTCAAGCACCGATCACGACGAATTCTTGCGGATTTAAGCCGTCAGCAGATGTTCAAAGATGCTCCACGAAAGCGTATTCTTATCAGCGGTTCAACAGGTCTGATTGGAACGCAACTTGGTGCGTTTCTCGAAACAGATGGGCATGATGTTCATCGACTCGTACGGCCAACTACACGACTTCATGCCGATCAAGACCCAACTAAGGTTGTCAAATGGGACGATAGGAGCGGAGAAATTATTGAAGGTTCACTAGAAAATTTCGACGTTGTCATTCATCTCGCTGGAGCAGGAATTGGAGATAAGCGTTGGAGTAAGAAACGGAAGAAACTCATCTCTGAAAGCCGTGAAATTCCAACTCGTAATCTTTCCAATGCTTTGGCTGGATTGGAATCGCCTCCATCGTTGTTTATGTGCGCATCTGCAGTTGGATTTTACGACAATAGAGGCGATGAAGAACTCGATGAAAACAGTAGTATTGGTGATGGATTTCTTGCTAAGATATGCAAGAAATGGGAGGATGCCACAGAGCCTGCAACGAATGCTGGAATACGTACAATTCTCATGAGAACAGGAATCGTTACAACCGCTGCCGGAGGTATGCTTCAACAAATTCTCTTGCCTGCTAAACTCGGAGCTATGGGCCCGATTGGCGGCGGTCGTCAATGGCAATCTTGGATTTCTTTGGACGATCAAATCTATGCCATTCATTACTTGATGAATCATGATGATGCGAGTGGCGTATTCAACTTAACAGCCCCGAATCCAGTGACACAGAAACAGTTTGCAAAGACTCTAGGAAAGGTTTTGCGGCGGCCAGCTTTTGCTCCAGCACCTGGTTTTGTCATGAAAATCCTATTTGGTGAAATGGGAAAGTCACTCATTCTTGATGGGCAGAAAGTTCATCCTAAGCGTTTGTTAGATTTTGGTTACAAATTCGAGCACGAAACACTTGAACCAGCGCTTCGTGATGCCTTAGGGCGGTTCAACTAATCGTCGCGTTATTCTTAACCGGTATGTGTTATGGGCAAACATGCTCGGGCGTAGCATTGCTGTTGGCATATTTGCCCTGCTACTGCTCTCGATGGTGCCATCGGTTCAAGCCGACGACACCCAAGCGGCCTCAAATTTACTCACGGATGGCGTTTCGTCAAACGGATATGTCTGCGATCCTGATGGCTGTTCACCAAATGATGGAACAGATTGGTGGCGAATTAATGCCTACAAAGGCGATATTGTCAGCATTACGTTTTCAGGTTCGATGAGCAATGCCGCATGGTGGTGTCCAGGTGATGGTTGGGAAGGAGATTACTCAATGCACGATGAATCGGGTTCGCAAGTTGCAACCATGGGTCGAAGCGATGACAACCCTTCGGGGACACTATCGAAAACAATGTCACAGGCAGGCTCAGTTTATGTCAAAATCAAAGGTAAGGACTCATGGTGTAACGATGGATTTGATTACACACTATTGGCCTCAATTGACAAGACTGACCGCGATACCGATGAGGACGGTTTCGTAGATTCAGACGATGATTGCGATCTCATCGTTGGAACATCAACAAACGATCGAAAGGGCTGTATTGATTCAGATTCGGATGGTTGGTCCGATACAGACCCTGGATGGGATGTCCAGAATGGTGCTGATGCATTTGAGGATGACCCTACTCAATGGAGAGACCGAGATTTTGACGGCTATGGAGACAACATCCTCGGCAATCAACCGGACCATTGCCCAGATAGCCGAGGTTACTCAACTTCTGATCGATACGGTTGCATCGATTCAGATGGCGATTCCTATTCCGATGCTGACCCTGGAGGGCTGAATGGATTGGAACCATGGTTTGCTCATCCGGATGGTTTAGCTGATGCTTTTCCGTTCGAGATAACGCAATGGCAAGATACAGATGGTGATGGCTATGGCGATAATTGGGATGACCCAATGTGGAATCAATCACACATTGAATGGGGCATTGGCCAATGGCTTGAAGTCGCTTACCAGCCAGATGCCTGTCCTTTTATCCTCGGCAATTCCTTTGCAGACCGGTATGGATGTCCTGATGCGGATGGCGATGCTTGGTCAGATCCTGGAGAGAATTGGACCTCTATTGATGGTGCTGATGCATTCCCCTTTGAACCGACACAGTGGCGAGATCGAGATTACGATGGTTATGGTGACAACCAATCAGAAGGTGCAAAACTCGTTGATGATTTTCCCGACAATCCTACTCAATTCCGTGATTCAGACTTCGATGGCTGGGGAGATAACCAAACATATGGTGCGACACAAATCGATGATTTCCCGATGATTCCAAGCCAGTATCGTGATACAGATGGCGATGGTTACGGCGATAACCTTAGCGGGTTTGAAGGAGATGTCTGTATGAATTCAAACGCTGAAGAGGTGGAGAGCGGCTGGATTTCCCGCTTTGATCGTCTCGGTTGCCGAGACGTCGACAAAGATGGCTATTCCGATCCGACCGATGATTGGATTTCACATCCACAAGGGTTTGCGGATGCATTCCCAAATGACCCTTCCCAGTGGTACGATACCGATAATGATGGGTTCGGTGATAATATGGAATATTTCGATGGCCTTGCATGGCGTCTTGCCTACAGAGGCGATGGTTGTCGAACAACCTATGGTCTGTCAACATTCGATCGCTGGGGCTGTCCTGATTCTGATGAAGATGGTTGGTCCGATCCTACGCCATACTGGCTAGCAAGCCCAGGTGGAACTGGTGATGCATGGCCTGAAGATCCTACCCAATGGCATGACATTGATGGTGACGGCCGTGGCGATAATCCGTCTGGAACGACCGCAGATGTTTGTCCCTCTCAACCGGGAACATCGGTTGGGCCAAGTTCTGGAGGGGATCGCTGGGGTTGCCCTGACACCGATGGTGATGGTTGGTCGAATCTCGGAGATGCGTTTATTCATGAGCCAACGCAATGGCGTGATACTGATGGTGATGGATATGGTGACGAGGTAAATGGAAACGAAGCTGATGCGTGTCCAACCATTCGCGGAACCTCGATTCTTGACCGACTTGGTTGTCGAGATACCGATGGCGATGGTTGGTCGGATCCAACCGATGATTGGGACGCACATCCGTATGGGCTGGCCGATGCCTTCCCAACCGAATCATTACAATGGAAAGACAGTGATGGCGATGGATTTGGCGATGTTCCACTAGGAGCATTACGTGATGATTGTCCGGAGGTGTTTGGCGCTTCAATGCGAGACTTGCAAGGTTGTGAAGATAACAATGGCGACGGTTGGTCAGATGAATACGGCGAATGGAATGCTGCACTTGCTATTATGGGCGAAGACCCTGCTGCTTCATGGCTGACTTATCTCATCGTTGGAATTTCATTTGTTCTTGGTGCTTCAGCAGCACTCATCGTCCGAACTATGCGGATGGATGATGAAAAGGTATTGACAGAGGAATTATTGAGAATTGATGACGTATCAAATGAGGTAACATCGTTACCACTTCCTGAATTGGCCATTCCACTACCACCGCCGCCTGGAGGTGAAGAAGATGCGTAAGGTGACATGTTTCCTCGTATTCTTGTTCCTCATGCCTCTTTTTGGAGCGATGAATGTTAGTGCTGAGGCTGACATTGGGCTTGAAGAAACAGGTATTACGATGGTTGCACTTCGAAACGATTCACTGGATTTGAATCAAGATGGCGATATTGATGCTGTGCGTGTAGTTGTCATTTTGAATTCCACGACCCCCTCGACCCTCGTTGATGTTCGTTTGATTGCAAACCATAACGATCGGGAAGTTGTCGTATCCACGACGATTGAAATCGTTGGTCAAACCAATGCAAGTTTGACCTATGATGCTTGGTCACGAGGTACCCATGAACTTGTTCTTGGATTCTATGATATGAACGGTGTTGAAATCTCAACCATAGATCTTCCAACGTATGAAATGGTTCCTGCTAAGCAAATACCGATGCTTTCTCTCCAATTTACGGGGCAAAGCAATCTCCAAACAGGCTCGAGTTGTGAGATCAACCGTATGTTTGTTGATGAAACAGGACCTCTCTACGGTGCTCTTGGAACCCTAACTTTCACAGGAGCTCCTTTCATCGTTCTCGACAATGCTACGAGCATTGATTGTTCAAGTTGGCCTGCAGGCGAATATTCACTCCGTGAGACCTATCGAAATGAACTTGGTCAAACTGCTGAAGCATCACTAAATCTAACGATTGAAAATCGTCCTGCACCGACTTTTGACCTAGTTGTCACCGGTGATGGTTTGACTACCGACCGATCATGTTTGGTCGCTATCCAACCTACAAACTCCAATGAGGATTTCACCCCATATGCAAAAGAATGGGATGTTTCGACAACTTCGGTGATTACTGAAGGAGGAGTATATGATTGCTCAGCTCTTCCTGCGGGGGTCCATCTTGTTGTCCTCAAGGTAACGAATTTAGAGAATATTGCAAGTACGCAAGCCGTTAACATTGTACGGCTACCAGCTGCTGAATTAACTATAGAAGAGCAAGAAGCACTTCCAAGTAAATCGTTCGGTGAAGATACATCAACAGAAGATGTTGGATGGTACACCATTACAGTTCTTGGTTTGATCGTCGCTATCGTTGTCTTCATACTCTTGGTCCGAATTCGAGAAGATGATGAACTTCTCACGTTACCTGAACTTGGCCCAGCGCCTCAGATTCTCAACGATGGTTCGCCAGATTCTGAAGGATTGCCGACTATTGTTGATGATGAAGGTCAATTGTGGCGTAAGCACCCCGATGGTACGCTCGATTGGTGGGATTCAACGTACAATATTTGGCAACGATGGTGAATATAATGCCTGATTGGATGATGTACACTCTTCTCATACTTGCTGGTATAATCGTTGTTTTGCTCCTTAATGGTGTATGGATTTGGTGGACTCGAGTCCGGCCACGTCAGCCGAAACTGCATGCGGATTGGGCTTCGGATTGTGAACTTACTTCAAGCGCAGTGTTCAATGATTCACTCATTACATTTCGAAACGTTCGAGATTTTCATTGGCGTACTACGAGGGATCGAGATGAGAAGTGGGCTGATGAAGTTACAGTAGATTCAACCAAGGTGAAGCACATCTGGTTTATTGTTGACCAATTCCATTCCTTCAAAGGACTGTCACACACCTATCTCACCTTCGAATTCTTTGATGGAACCTGCCTTTCATTTTCGTTTGAAACTCGACGTGAGCGCGGTAAGAGGTATCATCCATGGACAGGTTTGTGGCGTTCGTATGAAATGTATTTGCTCGTAGGTTTTGAGCGAGATGTGACACAGTTGCGGACACATGCACGCAGCAATATCGTCTCCATGTATCGAGTGATTACACCACCTGATAAGGAACGACAAATGATTGTTCAAATGGCTTATCGGCTGAATCAACTCGCTGACCGTCCCGAATTCTATCACACTTTATTCAAGACTTGCAATACTTCGATCGTAAAGGCAGTCAACTCCGTAACTCCTGGGCGTATTCCGTTCCTATGGCGTAATTTCTTGCCAGGCTATACGCCGAAGGCTGCATTAAAGCTGAATTTGGTTGAAGATTGGGGCGGATTGGAAGTGACGATGGAACGAGCACGAATTGACAAACATGCTAAAGAATGGGATGGAGAAAGCGATTACAGTGCATTCATCCGTTCCGCATTACCGCCCTCACCCTTGGATGAGTAACAAAAGATCACCAGTTTTCGCTGAAACGGTAATACTTGGCTCTACTGCCTTATTTGAAACACCTCGTGTTCCTGTTTTCAAAGATTCATCGTTTAGCGGATATTGACATCCTTTGAGACTGACTCCAGTTACAGTTCCAAATGGAATCAAACTCACAAGGGTACCTGGTTCGATTTGGATTTGTTTTGAGGTGGAATCGACCCGTTGTGCTTTCCAGTTGTTGAGGATGAGGATAGCTGAACTGTTACATTCAAACAAAGCTGAATAGGCAGCAAGGTGGTGATCATATCGCCCAATCTCGACTCCAATAACGTAGACTTGTGAGTCAGGGTAATTCTGATGTGTCCAACACAATCCTTTGGAAATATCACTTTTTTCTTGGTCCGAATCATGAACAATTCGTACCCCATTTATTTTGCAATGTTCCAAAACTGATGATGAGATACTATCGAGGTCTCCAATGACTATATGTGGCAAAAAACCACCATCAACCAAACGATTTGAGGCACCATCGAGTGCGATTATTACTGAAAAATCGTTGAGTTTCTCTTCAAGATCGAATGCCTTTGGCCACTCGCCGTTCGCAACGATGAGAACCTGAGCCATGTGCGTTCCATAGAGAGGATATTCTTGACATCATGGGTCGTCTTGAATCAATCAAAAACAAATCAAGGGCTGACAATGGTTTAGAACGTTGAGTGTTCTAAGAAGTTCATGCGCGAGGAGCGGACGCTTTTCAAATCGGTTCTGCCGGTGGGACTTGCTCTGCTCATGCTCGTTCAATTGATGGCTCCAATTACGTCTCAAACGATGACTAGCGAGCCAGTTTTATCCGAAGACTCTACAATTGATTACACACTTCCAAGCAACTTGGATCACGGCCATGACCTCGCAGGGCAGACAATTGATTTGGAAGGGATGACAGAATTGCTTGTTCGACAAGATTCTTCCATCGATATGTGGATGAGTGAAGTATTGGTTTCTGGTGACTCCAACAATTTGAGTGAACCCAGTGTCTATCTTGCAGAGAACGGTTCGAGTTACTTTTGTTGGATGAATGATCAAGGGCAAGTTAAAATGGGCGTTTTCACCTCAGAAGGTTCCTTCTCTGATTCGATTATCGATACGGTAAACACTTCACTTGGAATCATAGGCTGTTCGGTCGTTGTTGATGAGTCTTATCGGCCATTAGCAATTTATGGTGATGGGGCAAATCTGAAGATGGCCCGACTTGCCTTCCAAGGACAAGTTTACACGACGTCTGATGTATGGTTGAAACGCACCATCTTAGAGGACTTATTCCCTGATTCAATGACACTTAGAATAACGGATGATGGTAATGAATTCGCAGTCGTTAGGACGACAACAGGCGAGTTATGGCAGGTAAACAACAGTGGTTTGCGCTGGTACAATAACTTGCTCGATAATGGTCCTATAGGTAATGAGTTCGAACTGAAAATCGATCAAAACGGTGTTGCAAATATCGCATACACTCGTGCCGGTGAAGCAGTTCGTTTGCAAATAGAAGGAGACCAAATTACAGAACAAATTCTTGCCCGAGATACGTCTCTACACACCGCTATTGGACTCGATTTGGATTTGAATGGTCTTGCTCAAGTTGCGACAACGTCGTTCGATGCCGGCCAAACCGAACTTTCAATCTTCAAGAGTTTGGAGGATCAATCCACTGGACGACTATCCAATGAAGCGATGACCTCCTTTGCGCTCTACCCAGATGTGGTAGAAGGTGCTGCTACTTACGGCGATTTGAATGGAGATGGATTTGACGACGTTGTCTTTACGCAACCAACTGCCTCGGATGGCGGATTGAATAACAATGGACGTGTCACCATCCTCTTTGGTGGCAACGAGAGTCTAGATTCATCGGCTCCGGTTATACTTAGTGGTACTCAAACAAGCGAGATGTTTGGCAACGGTGTTGCTATTGGCGAGTTCTTGTCGAATGGTAATGTGCAGTTGCTCCTTTCCTCGCCAGGATTCGATAATACTAGTCGAGCCGATGAACTCAATCATGGCCTTCTCTCATTATACGAATGGAATCAAACGCAGTTCGATTTGATTTGGAGTGCAACCGGAAATGCTGAAGAAATGTTGGGCGATGATGTATCACTCATCGATGATATGAATGGAGATGGGCACGATGATCTCATCGCTCTACAAGGTAACTGGACGGATGGAGTCAAGAATGGACGCCTTTCAGTATTCGAAGGGACAACAGATGGTTTGACTTGGTCGCACAACATTTCTGCCAGTACTGATGGCCCATATTTCGGACGTTCGATGTCCAATGGTGGCGATTTGAATGGCGATGGTTATGGTGACTTTGTTGTATCAAATTCGGGCGAAGAATCCTCGCCAACCGGTTATTCTGCCCTCGAAGTATTCTATGGTTCTGCGAATGGTTTTTCCTCGTCACCCGATAACAGTATCCAACGCTTGGGACAAGGAACGCTGTTGGGAACTGTGGTTGAGATCATCGATGATATCAACAACGATGGGATGGATGAATTATTTGTGCAGGAACTTTTTGCTGCAGATGCTGACTACCTCGCTGGAAAGGTCCATTTGTTCATGGGTAACACTACTGAGAATTTCAGTGAGATTGCTGATTGGACGGGCCAAGGAAATAGCAACGAGCGTCTTGGATGGATGTTTGCCTCAGCCGGTGACGTGAACGATGATGGGTTCAATGACACGTTTATCGGTTCAAGTATGGGATTCACTCCTTCAGGCCAAATCAATCTTTATCTCGGTTCTTCAAGTGGATTTGTGTCCGCAGTAGAGACTATTCGAACTGGTGGTCTAGGAGATCATCTTGGATTGATTGCAATCGGCGGTCTTGATTCCAATGCTGATGGAGCGATTGAGTTTGTGTATTCGACTCGAAATTCAACCAGAGGTACAAACTATGGTATTGACATGATTACTGTGAGTAAACAAGATTTTGATACGAGTCAATTCACATTTGATGGAGAAATGTCCGGATTAAAATTGACAACATCGGACCGTGGCGAAACTGCAATGATGTTCTCCCTCAACACATCGTCAACACATTCACTGGTTCATCTTGAGCATGTTGATGATGGTTCGCCAGGTGGCTCTTGGGTAACAGAAACCCTAGATACGGCTTCATCCCCGTTCCAATTCCAATTCGATGTCACGCCTTCGGGCCAACCTGAATTGGTCGTTTTAGACGATGCCAATGGTTACGTCTATCACTCCACAACGTCTTGGGCTGCACTACATCAAGAAATTCGTACCTTCCAGGACTTTGGAACCTATCCTGCTTCAACTATCGATGCAAACGGAGATTTGCATATGGTTTATTCACACAATACTATCGAAAATTTGTATTATTCTACTGAGAGTTCAAGTGGATGGTCCTCTAGTGAAATTCTTTCAGATTCTAATCTGACATCATCTCCATCGATCTGGTTTGAAGGTGCTGATATGCACATTCTCTATCGTGATGCTAATCTCGACAAGATTGAACACTTGATCAAATCGGGTGGCATTTGGTCTACGGATACTGAGCTGGATTATGGTATGGCTGTTGGAAACGAACACGTCGCTCTTCAACTCTCAAACGGAACGACATTGGTTGCAACAACCGTCAACAATTCAGGTACCTATGAGCTGCAGATTCTAGACATTGACAACGATGTCTCAACCACTCTAAGGAACCTAAGCGATGGTACCGCTGAACTTTCGATGTGTATGGATACAAGCAACACGATTGTAATCCTCTCACTCGATTCGAATGGAATTTTAGTGACTCATGAACGAAATGCTTCAACAGAGGTTTGGGCCAATGTTTCAATGCAGCAATTAGGATATACAAATGGATACACAGATGGATATGATCTCGCTTGTACCCAACACGGATCATCGCTCATCTTTGCTGTTCAAGCGGCAGTGAATGCACTGCATGAACGTAACAGTACCGGAGTATGGTCTTCGTATGGTGGACAGCCATCATCTGCAGAAGGTGGAGCCTGGGATATCGTTTCGAGCGACTCAGGCATCTTGTTGATGACAACAACAACTGCAACCGATACGCTTCGAGTCAATACGATGCATCTCGACGGGCGCACAGAAGATCGTTCGACGTGGTCAACTCACGAAATGAAGAATGTTTACACGAACGCGAATTTCTCGGCTAACGTAGATTCAAATGGAACGATTGTGTTCGGTTATTTTGATTCTCTAGATATGGATGTTGAGATGTTACGCCTGTATTCTGATTCCGATCGCGATCTCATATTCGACCGAATTGATGGTATGCCTGATGTTGGAGAACAATGGGAGGATTCCGATATGGATGGATTTGGTGACAATCCTACAGGACCTCTTTCAGACGATTGTCCAGCAGATGCAGGAATTTCATACTTCTACATCCAGGGTTGTGATGATTATGAGCACGACGGTTTTGCCGACATAATCGATGCATGTGATACCAACGCCGGCCGTTCTGTTTTCGACCGATTTGGTTGTCCTGATTATGATGAGGATGGATGGTCAAACAACGATGGTGATTGGATACATGGAGACCGTTTCCAACAGAACTGGAAGCAATCCAAAGATAGCGATGGCGATGGAGTTGGTGATAACTATGGTGTTGATTGTTGCGATGCGATATTCGGTTCTTCGGGAACTGTTGAGTATAGTCCAGGAGACAAATTCCCATACAATCCGAGCCAGTACAAAGATTACGATAATGATGGGTTTGGTGATAACGAAACCGATATCATAACCGGTGATTTTTGTCCATGGCATTATGGAACATCGTATCGCGACCGTAATGGTTGTCCCGATTCCGATGGTGATGGTGCAAGTGACCCTTCGCTAATTGGTGGTATCAATTGGGGGGTTGTGCAAGGTGCAGATATGTGGCCTGCAGATCCTACGCAATGGGCTGATACGGATGGGGATGGATATGGTGACAATGGAACGATTGGTGCCACGAATCCAGATTTCTTCCCTTACAACATTGCAGCTGCAGATGATAATGACAGTGATGGATACCCTGATCGCTGGACTTCGTCCTACAACGGTTCCAATGCGTTAGGATTGGTTCTCGACGGTTGTCCGGGCGTGTACGGAACTTCAACTAACCCTTTGCCGGGATGCCCTGATAGTGATGAAGATGGATGGGCCAATACGGATGATGATTTCCCACTTGATCCAACGCAATTCCTCGATTCTGATGGCGATGGCTTTGGTGACAATCCTTCAGGAAATAACGCTGATGAATGTCCATTCCAGTATGGTGTTGTAGGTGGTACGGATGGCGACGGTTGTCCACTTGTCAACACCGATGATGAAGATGGTGATGGCATCTATGATGACATCGATTTGTGCCCCAATACACCAGTGTTTGAAACTGCTGATAGTGATGGCTGTGTGGATTCCCAACTCGATGATGATGGTGATGGCATTTCAAATGCAGACGACGTTTGTCCCGCAACAGATGCGAATGCTGATGTTGATTCGGCAGGTTGCAGCGACGATCAACTCACTCAGGATAGCGATGATGACGGTATTGTTGACGTCGACGACTTGTGTCCTGACTCAACCTTGGACGTTGATGCAAATGGTTGTGATGAAAATCAGCGTGATTCCGATGGTGATGGTGTTGTCGATGGTGCCCCTGATGAATGTCCAGATACACAACCAGGTTTACCAGTAGATGCTACAGGTTGTGTTGATGAAGACGCTCTCGAACAAGATCTTGATGGTGATGGATACCTTGGAGAATACACCTTCGACATCGATGCAGAAACAGGATTAAGAATTAATCAACAAGGTGATGCGTTCCCACTGGATGAAACTCAATGGTCTGACATTGATGGTGATGGTTTCGGAGACAATTCCCCAGGAAACAACTCAGACTTCTGTCCAACAGAGTTTGGAACCTCGTATCTAGATACATTAGAAATTGGATGCGAAGACGACGGCGACGGTTGGGCTGACAATTGGGGCCGAGATAAATTCCCAGGTGATGCTACACAATGGGACGATTCTGACGGTGATGGATATGGAGACAATTGGGGCGACCCAAGTTGGAATGCTTCAAGAGATCCGGCATGGCCAGGAGAATTCGTGAGTGATGCCTTAACTCCTGATAAATGTCCAGAATCTCCAACGACAAATGTAGATGATGAAGGTTGTTCAAAGAGTGAGCGAGATACCGATCAAGATGGTGTGAACGATTTACTCGACAACTGCCCTGAACAGCCGAAGGGACCTGATGGGTACGATGACGGTTGTCCGTTGCCAAAATCAGAGACCGATGATGGAAGTACAATGATTCTGGGTATGACGATGCCTGTATTTGGTGGAGTTCTTGCAAGTGGAATCGTAGTTCTTCTCTTACTGTTTGTTGTCATTGGTCGGCTACGAAATCGAGCCTATGACTACGATGATGATGATTATGATGACGACGACTTCTTTGATGATGAAGATGATGATGACTTCCTTTCTTCATTCCAAAGCAAGCCAATGCCTGCACGTTCAACCCCCAAGCCTTCTGGAGGGCCTTCTGGTGGACCTCCACGTAGTTCAGGGCCGCCGTCTCGCGGTCCGTCCGGTCCAAAGCGTGACCCTCCGGGCAGTTCTGGTGGTCCTTCATCAGGTCCGCCTAGCCGCGGACCTCCGGGTGGAGCAAGACCAGGACCTTCGAATTCAGTAGCAAAGAAGTCGTCAATACAGGGGTCTGAATCTGAAGAAGGTGAAGATTCAGCGCCACAAAAGAAGGTACGTCGTGCGAGAATCGAGGTCGATATGTCTCTGTTTGAAGACTGGCAAGCCGATGATAGAGATGCTGCAGTTGATTGGGTCATCGGTGAACTTGCTGCTGGTGAACATGAAAGAACACTTCTCATGCAATTGCAAGGAACAGGTTGGTCTGCGCAACAATCCAGAGCGATTTACGATATGGCTCGTAATCAACAATAGAGGGGAATAGCAGTAACCTCAAAAATAACACTCAATTGGCGAAGATAGGAGGGAGAAAATTGTCGGATGGAGTACCTGATGGAGCAATACTTCCAGAAGGTATTGAAGTTGATGATGCTGCGGCTTATTTTGGCGTAGTTGATTCTTCTGATACCCTTCAACAAATGATGTCAATGGATTCCAAGCAAGCGCTGTCAAAGGCGCTTGAACATCTATCAGATATCATCTTGAAACCTGGTGAATTTGATTTCGAAGCTGCAAGTGAACGCTTGCAATGTGAAGGTGGAGAGATTTACTTCTTGATTTTTGGACATCTAAATCTAATGTCTCTTCCTGATCCATTGTTACAATTCGCTGGCCAACCGGATTCAACCGGTGCAGAGAATACGGCCCATCCGCTTGCAACTGCTGATATAATCGAAGCATTGACACCATTGTTTGATCCTATGCAATTCCTGAAGATCTTGGCAATTGCTTATGCAACTGGCGGCAATTCCGAAGTTGATCGATATCTTCAATCAATTGAGAGTATGATGTCGAAGCCTTCTGATAATGTTGAGAAGATGAATACAATGGCAGAGGAACTGAAAAGTTCGCTCGACGTTGCAGGACATGCACTCCCAATGTCGCTTTTTGCAAGTGAACAAGCCCAACCAGCTGAAATCGAAATGGGGGCAATCATCGAGCGTAAAGAACCCGAACCAACCCCCGCTTCCAAATCTGAACCTGTACCTGAACCGGATCCTGTTGTAGAATCACCAAAACCGGAACCAGAAGTTGAGTCTGTTCCATTACCAACTGAATCCGTCCCACTTCCTGCCTCAGATTCTGTTCCCCTTCCAGCACAGGATGAACCGATTGAGGAAGCCGGTTTCAAGAATGAAATCGAGGTTGATCACGCTGCCCAAGATGCTTTTGCTGGCGCTTTTGATTCACAGTTGGTACCGGAACAAAAGGGCGCTTCTGAACCTATAGAAGAGGTAGAGGAAACCATCCCGGAAACTGTCGAGGAGCCAGCTGAAACGGTTGAAGAGCCAGTTGAAGAAATCATTCCCGATCCTTCACCAGTCGTCGAAGATACGCCAGAAGAGGAATGGGTTAGTGATGCTGAGCGATTTATTGCAGCAGATGTTGATGATTCAGGTAGTCTTTCTGTTGAAGAGTTAGCAGTTGCTGCTAATGTAACAATGCAAGAAGCTGAAGAACTTCATAGCGCTGCAGATACGGACGGTGATGGAGAAGTATCACTCTCTGAATTTGTCTCATCAGAAGCCGCTCAAAAGATGTCATCATTACCACGTCCTGTTGCACCTGTCCGCAAGCCAATTCAAGCCCAACAACCGCCGCAACAACCTATTCGTCAGCAACCTAATTCACCAGGTGTTGCCGCTCCTCCGATGGGCTGGCAGCAACCGATGCAACAACAGCCAATGGCGCCACAGCAACCGGTGATGAACATACAACCAACGATTCGTTCAGGTATCCATTGTCGTGGTTGCGGTATCGGACTCGATCCAAATTGGCGATATTGTCCAGTTTGTGGAAACATGAACATGAGTGCGCATCGCTAATTTTCATTTGCCATGAATTCGCCCGATTCGGTAAGACACGTATCATCTAGCCATACGGTAGGTTCAGCAATTACTCCCGATACATGGATTCCTGCATGAGAACTTCCACCGAGTAGGGAATTGTCTCCGATTGAAAAATAGCAACTTCCCATACGCTTCTCATCTTCGAGAACATTACCAACAAGTCGAGCGCTTGGATTCATGCCGAATCCGAATTCAGCCACCGTCCAAACGCTTTCCCGATCTTTTGCTTTCAGTTTCTTGGCTACTTCTCCATAGGATTGACGAATCGTGGCAGCAAGACTTCCTCCTTTGACATCAACTACAGTTCCATCTTCGACGATGAGTTCAACAGGTTCGTCAATAAGTGTCGAATCCCAAGACCCATCGATGACAATCGTACCGTTCATCGTTCCTTCTTTTGGTAAAATAAACACCTTTCCGGCAGGAAGATTGGTCAACATTCGTGGGCGATTGCAAATACCATTATCGTCAAGTTTCCAATCGCGCCAATTGACTTCAAACGTTATATCAGTTCCTGATTCCGACTTCACATTGATGATTCTTCTTCGTCGAAGGAAATTCGTAATGTTCGATATACGGCGTTTGACATCCTGGAAGTCAGCAGTCATCCCACCCTCGGTGTACAATTCGAAGTTCATGCCCGGCATCGTTGCGATACGCGCACCATCCTTCAATGCCTGACGAACAGCTTTCGTGTGCGTAAGCGAATATTTGGTGGCAGCTATGACAACTTGCTGTTGTCGCATTAATGCGGCAACGGGAGTAGGTGGTTCTTCGCCATGGTGACGCGATTTTGGCATGACGACCAATAGAACACGTTCGGATCGTTTTTGTGTAGCAATATGAAGCGATTGACCGATTTCAGCAGTTGTCGGGTCGCAGACAATAAGAACATTCTCACCGCGCCGAATATCCATACATGTTTGTATGACCATATCAGAAATAGCGTGCAAGCGCTCTTCATCTGTTGTCGGTTCGGGAGGATCCTCTCTTGATATTGAATTATCTTGAGAATCCGTATTTAGCAGTGCATTAATGTCTTCATCTTCGTCGTTCACAGTCTTTTCCTCATCCTTGTCTTTTCGACGGAATGGAAGGACCATGTATTTCCATATACTCATCCATCTTGAATGTGTGGTTACAATTAAGCAAATAGTTCGATACGAGTCTTGATGAAGAACCAATGTTGAGGAGAGTTCATGAGCGATAAAGCAACATTCCTCAACCGCATACAAGATATTCATCGAATCGGTAGCATTCAAGGACATTTAGGATGGGATCAGGAAACCCTCATGCCAGAAAAGGGTGCTAAATCACGAGGAGAAATTATGGCTTGGCTTGCTGCATTATCCCATGAGAAAGTCATCGCTCCTGAAATGGGAGAATTACTTGAACGACTTGAAGTAAGAGACGACCTCGATGAAAGCGAACAAGCCAACGTTCGCGAGTTCCGGAAACGACACGATAAGGCGACGAAACTTTCAGCAGAGTTCGTATCAACATTTGCACAAGCCCGTAGTGAAGCATTGGTTGCATGGCAAAAAGCCAGAAAGAATGCTAATTTTTCCGCATTCTTACCTCATTTGCAAACGCTTGTTGAGTTGACACGACAGAAAATTGATGCATATGGTTATGAAAACACTCCTTATGATGCACTTCTCGATGAATATGAATCAGGAATGACTGTCGATGACTATGATCCATTGTTCGAGGGGTTGCGGGAACGACTCGTTCCTTTGCTAAAGAGAATTCTTGAGGCAAAAAAGTCGAATCCTGACCCAACACTTCCAGAAGGTTTGACCTTCCCGGTTGCTAAGCAAGAAGCGTTTTGTACCAAAGTGAGTCAACGTATGGGCTTTGATTTCGCAGCAGGAAGAATGGATGCATCGGCACATCCATTCTCAGCAGGTATTTGGCCAGGAGATACCCGTTTTACAACACGGTATGATGAACTTGACCCATTCTCTTGCCTATATGCTGTGATGCACGAGACGGGGCATGCACTCTATGAACAAGGTCTCGATGAGGGCCATCGATATACACCAAGGGGTGATGCAGTATCTCTCGGAGTCCACGAATCACAATCTCGACTTTGGGAGAATCAGATAGGACGTACTCCTGAATTTTGGAACGTTGTTATGGATGAATTCAAGGAGTCGTTCCCCGAAGTACCGTCTTGGGATTCAGATACTTTGAATCGAATCGCTAATTCCGTTGAACCAGGTTTCATTCGTGTAGAAGCTGATGAAGTAACGTATAACCTCCATGTCATGCTTCGTTACGAAATAGAAAAGAAAATCTTCAATGAAGATTATCCTCTTGAACAACTGCCAGATTTGTGGAATTCAATGATTTCTGATTGGTTTGGATTGACCGTTCCATCGGACGATATGGGTTGCCTACAAGACATTCATTGGTCCATGGCAGCATTCGGCTATTTCCCAACTTACACGCTTGGAAACTTGTATGCAGCTCAATTGTTAGAGGCGATGAGCGAAGATCTTGGATCCATTCAAGATTCCATTTCTTCAGGAGATTGGTCACCCATGTTGAACTGGTTGAGAGAGCGTGTACACAAGCGAGGAAGTGCGCTTCTACCAGCTGACCTTATCGAAGAGGCAACGGGTTCCCCGCCTTCAAGCGAACCTTTCCTTCGATATGTCGAAGAAAAGTACGGAGCGATTTACTCACTCTGATTCATCGGACGGATCATCTTTGTTGGATGAGCCAACAAGACGATTGATGCGATCGGTTAATTCCATGATTGCATCGTTCAAATCATTGCTTCTATCATCTTCATGGTCTGTGCCAAAGGTCGTACCTAGCAATGTAATCATAGCTCCTGAAAGCATCATTACCGCTGGCCAATAAATGTCTTCAGCGACCATTCCATCGGTAGCGACCATGCCACCCCAAATTGCACCGGATATGAAAATAATCAATCCAATCATCATTTGTTTGTATCCTTGCCCCAATTGTTCTTCCATACTACTCATGTTTCCCAATTTGGGAATATTTCATCGACTACATAAGTTTGATTGAGGATAAGTTTCGTTCCACTTAATTCCACGGAGTCATGAGAAGTGGCGAACCAGTTTCACCTTCATCGACTAAAATCAAACCTTTAGGGCCAGTTTCATCATTTCGTTCAAACACAGGTATACCACCAACAACGGTGAGCGTCGGCCACCCAACGAGTTTTTTTCCATGGAAAGGACTCCAGCGCACCGTTGTCCAGGTATTTGCATCATCGACCATCCGTTCAGTCGTCATATCAACGAGGGTGATGTCTCCATCATATCCTTCCTCGAGGCGACCCTTTCCAATCATTCCATAGCATTCTGCAACATTGTAAGACATCCATTTGACCACCTGTTCAATGGTACATGCTCCTCTTGATGCATGTGTAAGCATCACGGGGAGTGAGGTTTCAACACCAGGCATTCCGCTAGGGGCTGACGGAAATCCCTTTGCTTTCGTTTCTAACGTGTGAGGGGCATGATCTGTTGCAATGCATGTAATCGTTCCATCATGAAGTCGATTCCATAGAGTCTGCTTATCTTTCTGATATCGAATTGGAGGATTCATCTTCAATCGCGTACCTAGTTGTTCAACATCTCTCTCATCGTATGTCAAGTGTTGAGGTAATGCTTCAGTGGTAATGTGGGCCTCACCTTCTTTACCATACATCGAGGTAATTCCATTCAACCAATCGGCCTCAATCCCAGATGTGAGATGAAGAACATGCAACCGATGGCCTGTAGCCTGAGCATATCCTACAGCACGTTTTGTAGCAATCAATGCAGTCTCCTCATCTCGCCATTCAGCGTGAGCAGCCATATCTGTACGGCCTTCAATCATCTTCTTTCGCTCAATCATACGTGTCTCATCTTCAGCATGGACAGCAATCAAGCCTGCAGTATTGGTGAATATCTCTTCAAGAGCATCAGACTCGTTGACGAGGAGGTCTCCCGTTGAAGATCCCATGAATATTTTAATTCCACAAATTCCTGGAATTGCGATTGGCACCTCGGGTGTTCCTACAGCCTTTTGCAACTCTTCGACGTTGGATTCCGTAGCACCGATGAAGAATCCAAAATTGGTTACACAACGTCTATTACCAGTTGCAATTTTCTCATGCATCGATTGCAGTGTGGTTTGACTTGGAACATTGTTTGGCATATCGAGAAATGATGTTACTCCACCGCTTGCAGCTGCGCAAGAGCCCGTGTACAAATCTTCTTTTTCAGGTTGGCCAGGGTCGCGGAAGTGGACTTGTGGATCAATGATGCCGGGTAGAAGGTGGAGTCCAGTAGCATCGATTGTCTGAACCTGACCTTCTGCAATGATACCTCCTCCAGGTTGAATGTTCGATATACGACCTTCCTCAATGAGCAAATCACCTACAACAGTTGTATGAGGTAGGACCATTGTGGCATTCTGAATCAATAGACTTGACATCTTCAATCGATTTGGTCTCAGAGCATCAAGTCAATGAATGCTCTTATCGGCGCCTTCCGTTTTTTGGACGGAATGCATCGCACACCTCTTCATTGCAATCGAGGTATGGGCCTCCAATCAAGTCCACGCAATACGGAACAGCTTTCCATATTTCATCGATGGTTTCTCGGATTGATTTGGGCCGGCCAGGGAGATTGAAAATGAGGCAAGAGCCTCGAATTCCTGCTGTTTGTCTTGACAGGATTGCAGTCGGTGTGTATTGTAGTGAAATAGCACGCATTTGCTCACCAAATCCAGGCATGATTCGTTCAACAACACGTTCGGTTGCTTCGGGAGTGACATCGCGTTCCGCAGGACCTGTTCCACCGGTTGTTACAACCACGTGACAACCGACTTCGTCAGCAAGTTCAATCATCGTCGATTCGATGAGAGACTGTTTGTCTGGAATACAGCGATAATGAACTTCCAAAGGAGACATCACCGCTTCGATCAAAAACTGAAGAATTGCAGGTCCTCCTTCATCTTGATACTCATTCGAAGAGGCACGATCAGATGCGACAAGAATGCCGATTTTCGCTTTATCTCCCACAGTATCAGGGCGACCTTCGATGGAGGTAATGGCATCCATAATGAAGCCTCAAGAACCGTATTTCTCTTTGATATCGTTGTGGAAGTTATCCAAAAGTGTATCTTCAAACAATTCGGTTTGCCGACGAATCTTTGTGGAGCGGATATGGAGAATTGCTCCCAATATGAAGACAATAATCATGATTGGAATTACAGCCTCAAGTTTGTACTTGTGCATGATCTTGATGATTCCTTCAGCCGTATATGCCCATGTTATGGATGCAATGAATCCACCGACCATTGTCGCGACGAGAACGCGCATGAATTTCATGCGCGAGAGTAGACCAAGCATGGCTCCAACAAGAACTCCAGAGGCCATGAATGGAATCCATACGAATACTATGAGCCCCCAGAATCCCCACTTGTTAATCATTTCACGTTTTTCGTTTGCAGTGTATTCTACGGTGGATAGAATATCTCCAAGCAGTTTGGTTTGCAACATTCGGCCTCCAAACCCATCTTGTCGAGCAACGGCTGCAATACGCTCGTCCTTGTCGCCCTTGCGTTCAACACGCCCTGCACCAGAGCGATCGGATAGAGTCGAAACCTGATTTCGTGCCTTGACGATCAGTTCCTGCGAGGTTAGGAGACTTTGGTTTCGCTCAAATATATAGTTCCGTAGTTCATCTTCTACCTCGGATGCTTGTCGCTTAAATCGGAAGAAAGCAAGGCGGGTGGTCGGTTTGAAAATCACCGATACAAACACAATTCTATCATCGCTTGTAATCACTGCATTTTGCAAATCAAGCGTTTTATCACGAACGAAGTATAGGTCGAGTGAGTCTCGAACTTCATCCTCTATTCGTGAAAGAGAGTGGAGTTCTTCAAAGAACGAAGTGTAGTTTTCTGGAGGGGCTTCATCATCACGATTGCCCACGCCGACTCCAACACCGGAATCGAAATCGATCGCCTGGCCAGAACCGATTGTTCGTACGGTAAGTTGAACCGGCTTGAAAACTCGGAACAATGCAAATTCCTCAAGAACTTCTTTGAGAATTTCATCGCGAATACTCTTGCTATCGGTCAGTGTATTCTCGGTGTTCTTGTAGGGTATCATGATGTCAATGGAAAGTTCGCGCGGTTCTATCTTTGCTAGGTCATGATCAACCACTATGCCAAGGCGACGCTCACAGCGAGTGATGATATCATCTACCAAACGTATAATGTGGTTTCGAGAGAGAATATCATCCGCCTCTTGGTGGTAGACTTTGTACATTAGTGGATAAGCGATTAACAAGGTAAATACGGATAGTGATAGCGAATTGAATGCCATCCACCAAGCAGGGATTCCGGCTGCACCACCAGCGAGCATTGCAGTTTCTCTTCCTCCCCCAAGTTCAGCACCGACGAGGATGTAAGCCCAATTACCTAGCTCTTGGATAGACCAACATGATCTCGAGCCTGAATCAGTTATTCGCACATCGCGATGTTCTTCACCTCCGATGAATGGAATAATTCCTCCTTTGGTTCCAATTTCAAGTTCAAATTCGAGAGACTTTGACAAAGTGTTTGTCATATTGATTTCATTTTTTGCATCATCGGAGTTGTTGTACAATTTAACGGTGAGAATGACATCGTATGTACCCTCTTCCAAAGTACTGTAATCCTCTCTTTGCGATACTCGGTTGATTTCCTCATCGAGTACACGTTCAACCCGAGTGGGGGGAGAATTCTGATTTGATTCCTTATCTTGAATGTTGTATTCTAAGATTGCAACTCCTGCAGGAAGGTTGTATGCATTCAAAGAAAATTGTTCAGCATCCTCGTTCGGGAAAATAAGGATCCATGGCTCTTCGTCGATTTCAATACATGGTTCCCCACTATCTAGGAAGGTTGTAGATGCAGAATGGTCCAGCGACGTTGACTGGCCAAGGAGTCCGGATGACATCGAAAGAATAAGCGCTCCATACAGAATGCCGTAAGCAAATCCCATCAATAGGACAGGATTCTCCTTTTTGGCGAACATACTTCGACTTTCACCATCAGTTCGTCTCCTTCGTATTTCATTCAATTCTTTGAGCAGGGGGTCACTTTTTGATTCGGGTTCAACCTGTTCTTTGGGCAACTCATCCCCAACTACAGCCTCGCCCATGAAAGGCCTACATGTGCGGTAGCAAATGAACCCATTGATATTGCATGGTGGGTTAGGCCGGACTTGAACCGGCGACCTCGGCATCTTCAGTGCCGCGCTCTCCCAACTAAGCTACCAACCCTTGCGTCCCTGCGACGACACTCAAGATTTCAAGGCTTCGTTGATTATTCTTGACCATGAAGAATAGTTTTTTGCATCTCAAAGAGCGAAGAGAAACCAATATCGGCCATATCAAGAAGTGCATCGAGTTCTTCACGCTGATAGGTTGATTCTTCTCCAGTCCCTTGAACTTCAACGAATGCCCCATTACTGACCTTAACGACGTTCATGTCAACATCTGCATTCGAATCAAGATTGTAATCAAGATCAAGATACGACTTTCCATCGATAAGACCGACGGAGATTGCAGCAACGTCGTGTGGCATGACTCGCATTTCATGAGCCATCTGTTCGTCTTCAGAAAGCACAGGAGCACTCCATCCAGAACGTCGTTGTTCTTCGTTTGGGCGCATGTTCTGAGGCAGACAAACACCAGCAGCAATCAATCGGCGAACGCCAAGACGTAATGCAAGATTTGCTGCGGTAATCGAAGCGCATCGAGTCCCTCCATCTGCATTGAGGATGTCGCAATCAACGTTCAATGCAATTGGACCAAGTTCCTCAAGGTCAACAGCAGCTCTTAGTGAACGAGCGACTAGACGCTCAATTTCCTGTGTCCTCCCCTTTGCTCCTCTTCGTTCTCGACGAAAACGTGAATCGGTTGAACCTGGAAGAAGCGAGTATTCAGCATGGACCCATCCTTTGTTAGAATCTCGTGGAAACCATCCAGGAAGTCGAGCCTCTTTGGTACAACAAGCAAGGACTACGGTTTCTCCTTGCCGATACAGAATCGATGCAAGTGCGTTGCTTGTGAAATCGATCTCAACCTCAACACTTCGCATTTCATCAACATTTCTCGTCGTGTTCAATTCAGTCTTGAATTTGGCCATGATGTTCGCACGTGGTTGAGTTCATCAACCCTTTTGTTTGCATGAAAGCGAGCCATGCGTATGTTCAAGAGGTCGTTACCAATGCAGTCAACATGCCAAATCATAAGGCGGTCATTTGCGGTGTTGCAAGAACGCCGATTGGGCGATTTATGGGCTCACTTTCATCGCTCTCTTCCATAGAATTGGGTGTTGCAACTGTGAAGGAATTATGCCAACGTGTAGGATTTGAACCCTCTTCAGGGCTTGTTGATGAAGTCTTGATGGGACAAGTACTGCAAGCAGGTGTTGGGCAAGCACCTGCACGGCAGGTTGCGCTTGGTGCTGGATTGCCTGTAAAAACTTCTTGCGTAACAATCAACATGGTCTGTGGTTCATCGCTTCGTGCGGTTATGCAAGCTGCAACAAGCGTTCGAATGGGTGAGCACAACGTTGTCATTGCAGGTGGAATGGAAAGTATGTCCAATGCTCCTCAACTATTGATGGGTCAGCGAACCGGCCAAAAAATGGGAGACTCCAAATTGATCGATTCAATGATTCATGATGGTCTTTGGGATGTATACAATAATATGCATATGGGCAATACTGGTGAAGTTGTTGCCAAAGAGTGTTCCATCGATCGCAATCAAGCAGACGAATTCGCTGCACAAAGCCACCTCAAGGCTGCGAAAGCATGGGATGAAGGTTGGTTTGACTGGGAATGCTTCCCAATTTCGATACCTCAGCGAAGAGGCGATCCTATCGTTCTCAATCGTGATGAGGGTGTTCGTTCGAATTCGACTGCAGAAGGCCTTTCTAAGCTTCGGACTGTGTTCGATAAGGAAGGTATTGTGACGGCAGGTAATGCGAGTACACTCAACGATGGTGCGAGCGCAGTGCTTGTAACATCTGAGTCCTTTGCAAATGAACAGGGTTGGGAGATTATTGCTACTATCGAAGATTACTGCACCGCTGGTGTCGAGCCAGAGCGAGTGATGAGTGCTCCGATTCCCGCAGTTAGGGATCTCCTTAACAGAAATGACCTCGACGTTCTTGACATCGATGTCTATGAACACAACGAAGCATTCGCGTCGGCTTCATGTGCTATTGCTCAAGAGATTGGAATTCCCAATGATCGATTCAATCTTCACGGTGGAGCGGTTAGTATTGGCCATCCACTAGGCTCGAGTGGATCACGATGTTTGATTACTATGCTTGGAGTCATGCGCCGTCTCGACGCAAATTCTGGAATCGTTACGCTTTGTCTTGGAGGCGGTAATGCTGTGGCAATGTATGTAACTCGATGAAGAACAATCATTCCTCTTCTTGCGATTTATACGGGCTAAAAACGCCTACATCTTCAATGATATCTGATGCTCCAGGTAATATCGATAAGATATCATCTGTACGTAGGCCAGTCGCCTTGTAGATCCGATTTGCAAGTTGCTCTTTTTTGGTTTGCCCAGGTGAAAGAACAGCATATCGCTGACAACGTTCTTTGATGGCAGAAACTGTACCGCCCATGAGCAATGGAACTCCATTGATTGCAACCAAACCAATTCCCATTTGGACATCCAAATCCTTGAACCATTGTCGCTGTCCTCGTACGATGAACGCCCCTCTTCCAACGTATTCTCCCGTTTGCGCTGATTTTGAAACTTGGGCAGGTTTTACAGCGAATACGGTCCCATGCGCCCCTCCACCATTCCATGCCCGGCTCCAACAGAGTGCAAGCGTTGCAGCCTCTTCCAGTTTAGCATCAGTAATGCGTTCATCTCCGAGTTTGTCAACAAGTTTGAAGGACGGAACTCCAGGAGGTAGTTGCCCGTAAGGTTCCTCGACGAGGGCAAATCCTTGAGCCTCTCGTAGGCTGCAACTTGGGGCGCCATGAATATCGGCGTGAAGGTACATATCGCCTCCTGAAAGATGCTTCTTGACAATGGAATCATTGCCTTTAGCGTCACGTCCTCCAACAAGGAGATGACCTCCTGAAATCATGCTCCATCGATGCTGTTCAAACCACAGGCGTTTTGATCTTCGAACGGTTTGCATTCGGCCACTTGCCTTTTGTTTCGCTTCTTTTTTCTGAGCACGCTTGAATGCAACCTTAGTATCTGCAAGTGCTGTTGTTGCCCCCGTAGTCTTGTCCTTCTGTTTACGGGCAGCCTCGAAGTATCGTTGTGCATTTTGGTGTACAGAATCATCGAGATGAAGCGTGAATACTTGCCCCGGTTGTCCTTCTTCATCAGGAAGTCGAACCATCATTGTGCGATCCGCAGCATTTCCAGAATCAACCCAAGGGTTTTCTTTTAGTCCTTTCAAAACAGGCTTCCATCCCTGCTTTTCAACAGCATTTCTTGCTTGTTGTAAAATGGTTTCAACATGTGTCCAATGTTCTTGAATAGCATGACCAATGGCTTGTTGTTTTTCGATCTTCTTGGCAAATCCATCAAGCGCCTTTTCTTGTTGCTTCAGCCGCCGTTCCAATTTTTCCACTTCGGTAGAATGGCCTCGGCCAGGTGCAGCAGCATCCAATTTCTCTTGTTCTCTTCGTGCAAGGGCATTGGCATCATGATGGCCCTTCCATGCATCTATTGCAGAGCAAAGGCTTGAGCATTCGTAAGTTATCGCATCGGAATGCGCTGGAAGCAAGAGTGGTGTTGCTTCCTTGGCAGTTTCACGAATAGCCGTACTTGATTTGGCATCGAGTACTTCCATGCTTGAAATCTCCTCGAGCATTTTTATGTCATAATCCGATGTTGGTTTGAGAATGAGGTGTCCTGTTTGACTCGAATTCAATTCATCCAAAAAGTGCGAGAGTGAATTTAGGACGATCGATGTATCTGCATCGTTGGTAGAACTGTTTGCTTCAAGACCAGCATGCTCACAAACTGCATTGGCATAGATGCCCCCGAGATTGATTTTACCTCCTAGGGTTGAAACGAGGTCGCGATCGGAGTCATCGAATACTTGTTTGAGTGATTCGATAGTGAGTGTATGTGGGTCGATAGCTGCAGGAGGAGGGACATATACCTCGCCCTTCTTGATGGTCCGTCCAGAATAACTGGCATGCGTTAACGGTTGAATGATGACGCCGTTTTCATCCATCAAGATTACATTTCCATTTCGAAACAATTCAACACTTAGGGAGCGTTGCCCGTGCTTTGTATCAAATCGGAACATAAGTACGCGATCGAATCCAAGTTGTTCCACCTTTGTCATTCGTGCATTCTTCAGATGCTTTCTCAATACCATTGCAAATGAAGGTGGTGTCATCGGCATTGGGCGATCACGTTTCGAGGTGTAAACACGTTGTCCCCGTACAATGACCAAATCGAATTGTTCCGCTTCTTTAGGATTTATTCGAAGAACGATTTGCTCATAGTGAGGCATGTAGGCTTTCTTGACATAGGCGCCTGACCAAGCATCCAGTTCCAACGATACCGCTCGAACATCGAAACCAGTCATTGAGTCCTTCATGTCACCATCTCCTAATCTACAAACTTCAACAGTACTTTACCAATGTTCTTCCCATCATGAATGTGCTGATGTGCTAATGCAACATCTTTCGCATCATAGATGGAATCAATGATTGGTGTGAGAGCACCTGTTTTAATGCCCTTGATGATGTTCTCCATTTGCTCTTGCATCACTTTTTCATCATTCCAAGTGCCCATATGTATGCCAAAGACACCTTGATTTCTTGACATCATGACCATTGGGTCGAATTTCGGTCTACTTCGTAATGCTTTGAGTGCTTTCCATAGTGAACGTTTTGAAGACGGAGCAGCTGAAGACATTCCATAGGTGTACAATTTACCACCTTGAGCGAGAACTGAAAGGCTGCGTTTTAGATGCCCCCCTCCAATAGGATCTAGGATGTGATCAATTCCTTTTCCTTTTGTTGCTGATTTAATAATTTCAACAAAATCTTCTCTATGGCGGTCGATAGCAGTCGCTCCATAGGACTGAATGATGTCCGCCTTGGCCGCAGAAGCAGTCGACCAGACATTGCCTACACCGGCCCACTGACAGAGTTGTAGGGCTGCAGTTCCAACACCACCTCCGCCACCATGAATAAGAACAGAATCCGTTGACTTGAGATTTCCAAGATGATGAAGCATGTGATGTGCTGTGATGTAGGTCACAGGCATCGAAGCAGCCGCTTCAAGTGAGATTTCATCAGGAATTGGTAGAGTTCTTGATGCATCTGCAATGACGTGACTAGCCTGCCCTCCTGTTCGCATCAAACCGACAACTCGCTGTCCTATTTCGAAACCTTCAACTTCGCTTCCAATGGAGTGCACAACTCCACTCACTTCGTAACCTGGTGTAAACGGGAATGGAGGGCGCGGTTGATAGAAACCGAGACGCATTAACGTGTCTGCGAAATTAATCCCTGCAAAATATACGGCGATACAAATCTCATTTTGGCCCGGTTCAGGAATAGGAATTTCTTGGATATCGAGGACTTTCGGTCCTCCTGCTTTGGTAATTACAACTCGATAAGCCATTCAATCATCGCCTCTGATCCATCCTTGGTCTGTTTGCTTTACACGTTGAGAGCGTTCGTGTGAAAGAAGGTGAGCGAGCGTCTGGTCTTGAGCAAGGCCCGGATGTGCATCAGGAGTATTGGCGTAGGCTTGTACGGAGATTTCAGAAACCGTTTTCAGTCCTGATTTTACTGCATCAAGAACACGTTGGTGACGTTCCATTCGGTGCTTGATGTAGTATGC
>MDSW01192784.1_pt1 | contig 34304 bp, 26 predicted proteins | sample 811171 | NCBI WGS metagenome assembly MDSW01 (sample SAMN05326641, study PRJNA326480) | marine metagenome | isolation source: seawater | place: Atlantic Ocean: North West | collected 2012 | reverse complement strand
GATTTACAGCAGGTGGATATTTAATGTTAGCCGCTTCTTGATTAAAAGCATTATCGTATTGTTCTCTTGCTTCTTTCGCATTCAAACTATTTACAGAAAGTCCAGCAAAACTTATATCGTTAAAACCAAATGATTTTTGGTTTGTTCTTCCTGTTGTATTATTAAAAACAGAAACTTGATCTTTTTCCGTGTTGAAAGTTTGGGTTAAATTTCCTGTCATGGTTACACCATATTCTGTTCTCGCAGGCGCAGGTGAAGGTGTTTGTTTTCTAAATTTAGTGAGGTTTTCTTCAGTTTTTTGTCCGAAAGCACCTAAAACAGCATTTTTAAAATCTGCTCTTGCATTTTTTCTTGCATCTTCACCTAATTCCAGTGTACCATCTTCATTTATAAATATTCTATTTGTGTCTTCTACAAACTTATTAGTCTTCTTGTCAATATACCCTCTTTTACCTGTTGGATTTCCATCCTTCATTTCTATCATTCCAAACTTAACACCCATTTTTGAAGCATAATCTATGACTTTTTGTTTATCATTCGAAAAATTATCTAAATACGACTCCAAAGATTTGTCAAAATCATCAGACTGTTCTGTAATGTGTCTTGTAAAAAGCCCCATATCAGCTAAAACTTGATCCGACCTATACCTTTCGCCTCCTATCTCAAAAGTTTTTTTTCTTTCAGCATATGTTTTTCTAAACTTTTCTATATCAGCGACAGCGTCAAACTTGTTTACTTCTTGTATTTTGTTTACAGCTGATTGTTTGTAGTTCGATATAATCTGAACTTCTTCCTCATCCCCACCATAAGGATTTATATCTATACCACTTGATATAAGTTTGAAGTTACCGTTTTCGTCAACATTAATGTTATAAGAAAGATTTTTATTAACTGTAGCTCCAACAGACTGTAAAAAAGCCTCTTTTGTTACATCAGAAAGCTGATCATTTTTTTCATACTCCTCAAGAGTTTTATTTACTAAATTTATTTGACCTGACCATATTTTTGAATTATTAACAAGATTATTTTTGAATTTATTAAAATCATTTATAGTGTACTTTCTTGTTTTTATCTTACCGTTTCTTGTAGTATATGGCACATCTTGACCAATCATATTTTTTCGATCAAACAATTGTTCCTTAGCCGAATAAGCTAAATTACGTGTAGCATTATCAATGTCACTTATTCCAGTATTTTCAAAATCTTGTGATTCTTGAGCTTCTTTGGTATATTTATCTAGTCTTTCTTCGGCTTTCATTGCTAAATCAATAGCTTCATCAAAACCTTTTTCTAAACCTCTACCTATTTCACCAAAATCTTCAGTAATAGCAGCAGGTGGACCATAATCATAAGATCCCCCAGAAAGATAAGGATTTCTTCTAGTCCTCCCTCTATCAAACGCATTTGGTAATCTTCTATTTCCGTTTGCCATATTATCTATATCGCCTTCTAATAATCGAACCCATCTAACCCAGCACTAATGGCGCCTTGTTTTAATTCCATGTTTCTAGCTGATACGATAGCACCACCCATATCACCAATACCACTAAATATTTGATTTTTTGATGCAGCAAATTGACCACCAGCTTGCGCTAATTGACCTCTATATCTTGCTTCACCGACACCATATATATTTGCTTGTTCTTCAGCTATCAATCTGTTTTTAGAGTCCATTTTTTCATCCATATCAGCGCCTATTCGTCTAAAAGCATCAACTGCTGACTCATTTAATGTACCTATACCTCCAACTATAGCTCTTGTACCAGCCCCTCGTAAAGCCTCTGTTTGGTCTTTTAATCTTTTTTCTATTTGTTCCACTTGCATTTCTTGAGCCTCTGTACTTACTTGTAAAGCTTCAAAAGCATTGAGAGGTAAAGCTTGAGCTTCTAATCTTTTCATTTTTTCTCTAGCTGCCTTTGCGTTGACTATACCGTCTATGGTTTTGTACAACCCTCCTGCAATCTGAGTACCCATGGCTATTGCTGTAAATGGATCCATATTAAATAGTTTTTATGCAAATATACAAATTTTAAAGGTTACTCTTTGTAACTTCACTGTCTACACCATAAAGCTCAACAGGAGATGTACTATTGTTAGTAAGCTTAATTTTAGCGTGATAACCTCTTACTCCTTCAGACTCTGCAGTTTGATTTTTTGCAAACAATATAAAATTACTTGTAGTTGCTGCAGTCGAACCATCATGAGTTATAACATCACCAGATATAGAATTAATTACGCCTAGTAAAGAAGGTGTACCTATTGAGCTTCCTGACACTGTAGCTTGATATAAATTATCACCAACAGAGACTATGCCTGATTCTAGCCCTGTTACGGTTACTGTTGATGTTGTAGATGAGGCACAAGTTCCTACACCTTGAACACTTAGTTTTTTATAGTCTACTGAAGTGTTGTCATTTCTTACATATCCATAATACATTCCTTCTTTTTTCTGAAATGAATCTTTGTTTACAAAACCCTTTTCATTTTCTGTCTCAATCGTAGCGTCCCAATTATTACTGTCTCCTTCGGTTTTCAAAGCTCTATACATTTTGATATCCGATGGGCTTTCGTTAGCCGCAAATTCAATTACACTATTATAATCTACACCATAATAATTGTTTCTCTGATTTTCTACAATATGATGGATATATAATTGTCCATCTTTAAAAGTAAAAAAAGAATCATTTAAGTTCTCAATCCAATCTGGTATAAAACTATGAAACGTTGGAAAGCCTTTTGCTGATTCACTATATGATATTGTATTTTCTGCCATTATTCTGGATTTACTGTTACTGTTGCTGATCCAAACGCATTACTAGAAGCTTTTATTGGATCTATTTCTATTTTATATGTCCCTCGATCTAAATTTACAACTTTTGATTGTACAACATCACTACCAGTACCACCATATCTTGAAGCTTTGTTTTCTACGTAAGGAATTACACCTGTTTGCAAGGGAAACTCTATAACAGTTTGTTTCGTTAGGCCTACTGTTTTTAAAACCCTAGCCGCTGCATTTATGTAATTACCAGTTGTTAATTGTAAGGTAAATTTAACCTCTACTGACCCACCCCCTGTTACCTGAAAGACTTTTGTAACTGGTATATCGAAGCCAGGAGTATGCGATAAAGACGCGTTTGATCCTGTAATTACAGCAGCTTTTGTTGGTTCAACTCCATATGTGCTTCCTGATGAGCTGATGTCACAACATTCAGTACAACTAGCAAATTTATCTGATGCTGCATTAAATACAATTTCGTTTGCTGGTCTTGGACTGACAATAGACATTATTTCCCAACAACAAGTGCTATTTGCTGTTTTTACAACATCTCCTACATTAAATTGAGTGACTGACCTTAAAAACCTATCATCTGAATCATAACATCCTGTAGCCAAATAGTGATATTTGTTAATGTCAATATCGCTAAAACCTTGTACTACCTGACCTTCTGTGACATTAATTCCTGGTCCAAAAACTGTCTGTGGTCTTGTCATACTATTTACATTCACAACACCTCCAGGATTTAACTCCCCTTCTACTATAAGGCCATTTTCACAATTCTTGTAGTAATAGCTAACCTCCATAAAAGCTTGGTCAATTCCAGGTTGGTTTTGTAAATAAATATGTGATATTTGATATGTTTTACACTCCCTTTCAGACACATCTCTCGTAAAACATGGGGTACAAACTGTGCTTTGATCTGGTGGCGGCTCTTCTACAACGCCTACTGGTGCTGGAACAACTTCGACACCTACTGGAGAAGGTGTAGGGGTTATAACGGTTTCAACTTCATATTTAGGACAAGAAGACTCGTCAACATACGGAGCTATATAATCCGCCTCTCCTGAAGTATTATTTTTTACTTCTGTAGTCGGATACCCATTAATATATTTTCGTAATTTTGTGACGACTTTTTGACCTGTCCTTAATGACATCGTTTACTTTTTTACAAAGATACTAAATTAAGAAACCTGCTTTTTTATCCATTCATAGGTTGGTTTCAGTCCTTCCATTAAAGTGTATTTTGGTTTCCACTTCAAAAGCTTATAAATCAATTTGTTATGAGAATTTCTACCTCTGACCCCTAAAGGTCCATCTATATGCTTGACTTTCAAATCTTTACCAGATATTTTTATAACTGCATAAGCTAATCCGTTGATAGTTACCATTTGTTCTGATCCTATATTTATCGGACCACAAAAATTATCTTGTCTCATAAACTTAATCGTTGCATCTACACAATCCTCTATATACAAAAAAGATCTTGTTTGTTTTCCATCACCCCAAATTTCTATTTCATTATCCCCCTCTATCGCTTTTCTACATAAAGCTGCAGGAGCTTTCTCTTTTCCATCATTAAAAGCACCATATGGTCCATAAACATTATGATAACGAGCTATTCTGATTGTTATATTTTTATTACGCTTTGCAGCTAAATACAACCTTTCACTAATTAATTTTTCCCAACCATACTCTGAATCTGGATTGGCTGGGTATGCCGTTGATTCTTCTGTAGTGTTTTTGTTTGGATTGGTTTGATTTTGTTGAGGATAAATACAAGCTGAACTTGAATAAAAAAATCTTTTACATCTACTATTTAAATTGTCAATGATATTACAATTAATACGTAAAGAGTTAATCATTATGTCTGAATCATTTTCTCCTGTAAATATATATCCAGCTCCACCCATATCTGCAGCTAAATTATAAACCTCATCCCATTCTTCTCCTGCAAAAGCAACATCCACATCATAAGAGTGACGTAAATCTAAACTTACATAATGATCACATATATCTTCTTTTTTAAAAAAAGACGGCTCTTCTTTTATGTCTGCTACCCTAACCCAGTTTCCTTCTGATTTTAATCTTTTTGCAAGGTGTCCTCCAATAAATCCTCCACCCCCAAGCACTAATATGTTTTTACTCATTTCTCCAATGTATATCGTATAAATTACACCATTGATATTGCTCTTGATTCCAAGGTAATATCGTATCATCTAATTTAGGTAATTTAAAATTAATTCCTTCTCTACTAAAATCTTTTTTACCAGAAAAACCTCTCATAATATGAATTGCATCAGAAAATGTACTCCATTTTGTGCCTAAAAAAATATCTGCTTCTGCTGGTATGATATGGTCTAAAGCTAAAGCTTCATATTGGTCTAAAAAATTATAAAAAGTTTCTCTAAAATATATTTTATAATCAGGCGTCAAAGAATTAAAAACACTTTTATTAACCTCATCAGTTGCTATGTATAAATTAGACCCTTTAGGTATTCTTCCATCCAACATCTGTTTTAAATTTTGTATTAAATCTATTGTATCAGATGTATGTGTGTTATTAAAATCTCCTGATCTAAAATGTATAGCGTTAAAATTGCCTAAAATATTTAAAGCTTTTTTTGCTAAACCAAAATATTCTTTTTTAAACACAACACCTCTGCCAATCTTCTGTTTAATTAAATTTCTAATCTCTTTATTTGGTCCATACACATGATAATAAAAATGTGAAAATAAATTTCTTGGGAAATGTATAAATTTATCATCTACATTTAAATCGTAAACACGCCTGTTTCCACAAAAATTTTGCAAATCCTCTTTATTTTCCATATCACAAACTAAAACTTCATCTTTTGATGGGTCTTTATTATAACCCCAATCTTGATATGGGTAATCTTGAAACAAAAAACATTTAGCTATTTTGTCTATGCCAGAAAAATAATGTGTGTTGTTTCCTAAGTTTTCATATTCTGGTACATCAAAAAAATCGACACAATCAAATTCTTTTGTAAATGCATTTTTATCTAAAATATTCCATGCATTTAAAAATGTTGATTTATTTTCGTGTTGACTAAAAAATAAACAATATTCTTTGTAAGGTAATATTAATTTTCTTCCAGTTATAACTGAAATTGCCGCAGCTGTTTCATAAGACATTCTTTGATTATTCCAGCCACCCCACCAAGGAGAAAAAGAAATATATTTAGTTTGCTGGCTCATAAATCCAGTCCTTCAACTTGTAATGAACATAAAAATTTCTGTAGTATGTGCCTGTAAACAACTCTTCTCTTCCATGCTCACAAGTAGCAGATTCATATAACAACATTTCGCCAGGCTCTAACAATACTTTTTGCCATATACCATTATGATCTTGTATATCTAAAGGCCAATCGTCTCCATATTCTTTATTAGCACATCCACATTTCAAATCTTTATCAACCATAATAATTCCTGAAATATGATGTGTCTCTATCCTATCTCTGTGTTTTACAAGCCCAGCTCCTCTTAAATAAGAACGTATTCCATATATAAATGTTGGTTCTAAATTAACTCCGCAAAACTGCTCATGTATTGGTCTAAGCGCTTGATGAAATGCATCTCTTTTTTCATGAACATTACCTAAATCCATAAGGGTACTAGAAACTTCATTTGGTGATGGTATGACGCCTTTTTTATTTGGGAAATGTTCCTCTGTTTCAAAAGGCTTTACCTCCTCATACATTTCTTTTACTGTATTCCACAAATTGTCTGATAACTTAATTACCTCATAACCTCTTTCAGAAAACCTAGGTATTTGCTCATAACTACTAAATGTTTTTGAGTTCAATGGTCTAACCTTTGTTATTTTAGTTTTGTGGTGCTCCTTTGATAATTTATCGTCTAAAAAAGGATCCCAAATATTTTCTCTCCACCAAGAAGTAACAATGTATTTAGTTCCCTTTTCCACCTCTACACCCTCGTGCATCATGTCTTTTTGAAGTTCTCCATTCTTCATGTTTTCCCAGATTAAAACTGACCCTTTTTTTGCTTTTATATGTTTCTTTATGTCTGGAAAGTTTGTTCCCCCACCTTCAAAATCATCATTTAAATAAATCATGACTGTTTTAGTCCTATTGCCAGAAGCTAAACAGTGATTTGTATATGAATCACCCTCAAAAAAATCATAATGTGGTTTGAAAAATTGCCCTGGTTCATATTTCTGACCTTGTAAATCTTCACCCATTTCTATTGGGTATCCTATAAGGTTAGCTACTTTTTCTTTAACTTCTACTACTAAAGGGTCTTCTTTAAACAAATTACAGGTGCTTGAAGTTCTAAATTCATCATTAGTAACTGATCTATCACTTCCTGTTCCTGATACACTTGAACGAACATTATGAGCGTCTATCATTTTTATTAGACTATCGCATTGCTCGTCACTTAAAAAAGATTCGATTATTTGCAACATTTTATTAAATTTAAATTCATTTATACTATCTCTCCTCCGCCTGAACCTGTTCCTGAAGTACAGTCATAAGTTCCTTGCTCAACAACTTTGCCGCTGCCATCTATCCTCCAATAAGCATATGGATTTTGTGTTGGATCAGCAACATATGGGATTAAAGATACGATATAATATAGATTTTCGCCATCAATAGGCTGTCCATTTCGACAAACGTATTTACCTGCAGCTGATGCTAAAGTGCCGCCTGAAAATAAATACACGCTGTTTACAGAAACTGAACTGCCACAAAAATCTGATTTAGCTAATTGTCCTGAAGACAAAAAGACATCTACATTATTTCCTGTACAAGGCATGTTTGGTGCAGCAACACAACTGTTTACAGTTATTATTTTACCATTACTAGTTCTGAAAACTTTTGTAGTTCCATTTACCTTATAATAACCATCAGCAATAGTAGTAGTTCCACAATCCGTCCATACTGTTGTTCCGATATTAGGGAATAATGCTGCTGTAGAATCATGCCTTATTGTTTGTGTAAGATTTGTGTCCGCACAAGCTGTATTTGTATCTGCTTGTGTTGTTGCAGAAACATTTATTTGCTCATAAAAACATTGTGTTGGTGTAGGATTTTGTGGTGCTACAGGTGTTGGAGGTGTAGGGGCTACAGGTGATGGCGTAGGGACTACAGCAGATCCATTAACAAAACAAGTGTCTGAATCTAGAAATGGTGGAATATAATTAGCGTCTCCAGCCGCATTTCTTTTGACTGTTTTTGTAGCTTTTCCATCTACATACATCCTTAATTGTGTTACAACTACTTCTCCTGTGTTTGCCATATTGCAAATTTAATTATTTATCACGTACAAGTTCCATTGTTAGTTAAAGTCAAATTACTTCCTATAGAAGATATTCCAGCTGCTCCAGCATTGATACACCTATCAAAACTATCTCCATAAGGAATAGTGTTTGTTGTATAAGATGTAGTGCCACAAGGTTGATATGTTATTGAATTACTTCCATAACCTCCATTATTTGAAATCTCATAATTTATACATAATGGTGCTGTTGGTACTGGTACTGGTACTGGTACTGGTACTGGTACTGGCACTGGTACAGGAACTGGTGTTGGTGGAGGTGATCCAGCAGATATAGTTACAAAGAAATCTTCTGCTTCTTGACAACAACCTCCTGCGCCTCCTTGTCCAGAGGTATTGTTTGCTATAACTCTAAGTTGAGCTGTACCAGCTGCTAAAGCAGACCAACTTAACGTAGATCCTGAAATACTAGCGCTAATTAAGTTTGATTGGAATACATGAACCCAACTAAATGAAACATTAGTTCCACTCATAGATATTGTTCCTGTTTGACCAACAGTAGTACTAAAGTCTGATATACTATTTATATCTCCTGGACAATCAGTACAAGCTACTGGTACTGGTGTTGGTGGTGGTGAAACTGGAACTGGTACTGGCACTGGTGTAGGCGCAGAAACTCCTGATGCCGTGTCTGTACAAGTAGTAATTGTTGCGCCTGCATTTGCATATCCAGAAGGCACAGTAATATTCGCTGTATAAGTAGTTGATCCAGACTGATATGTTGCAGGACTAACGCTATTTAAAGTTCCTACCGATACAGTAGCATCTGTTCCTATTGAAATTGTTGCTCCAGTTGTGCCATCTGCCAAATTAAATAAAGCAGTAGTACATGTAAATGTTGGAGCTACTGGCACTGGAACAGGTATCGGCACTATGTCTTGCTTACAATAATATTTATCTGGCCTCCAATCTTTTGCTCCTTTTGAACAGTAATAATCATCTTCTCTCCATTCTATAATAGGGTCTTTTATTGACAATATGTAGTTATTATTATGAGGATCGTAACCACCAATAAGCTTTTTATGATTTCTTGATCTTATGTTTTCTCTAAACCAATCCCTCATTCCATACCTAGATATTTCTTCTAGCCCATTACTACCAAGCCTCATTACAGTACCCCTTCTTTCATCTGCAAAATAAATATCATTAAACCATTTTGCTAATGATGATGCTGAACTTGATATTCCGTATTCACCTAAAAATGCAACCTGTGATCCTAAAACCTTTTCTGACTGCACTACTTCTCCCCCACCATCCTGTGTTGCTAAAACTGATTTACCAAATAATATTTTAGATATTTTATTTTCTTGAAAAACAATCAAATCAGTGTCCCTTGACTCTATTTTCATTATTTTTCCAAACTGATCATCTATATCTCTATAGTTTATAAGTGATAAGTTAAATTCATTTAATGCATTGTAATTTGTACTTTGATTATAAACACCACTATAGGTCAACGCCGCAACTCTTTTATTTTCTCTATATCCAGAATAATTTGTTAATGCTCTAGCATTTGTCAACATTTTGTTTCCTAGAAGGCTGTCTTTGTGCTTAAAACTTTCAACGCCATTACCCCAAGAAAAACAATTAAACCAATCTATAGTCACTAAAGCAGATTGCTCTTCGTCTTGTGATTGATCTGTATCTGATCCTTGATGAAAACCCTCTTTGTCTATGTTATATGTTTGACCTATTTCATAATAAATATTATCATTTAAAACTTCTGGCTTGGTTTCAAAAACTAATATAGATCCGTTTGTTTTTCTTGTAACAAAACTCCAAGAGCCTTCAGAAAAACATTGCCTTCCAAAATCACTGGTTTGTCTGAGCTCAGAATCAATAATCATATATAATGAATCATTTACATTGTTAGTTATTGTCAGACCAGTACTATACATTTCTCTATTTCCACTAATTGATGTTTTCGGCACACCTCTTCTCCATTTTATTTTTGCTTCTGCAATATCAAGAGTCATTTCATCTTTTATCACTTCATGCCAAAATTCTTCGATATTTGGATAATCTTTACTTGCTGTGTAACTTGCATTATGAGTTAAAATACCTCCTCCAGCGCTACTTCCTTTATATTCTTGATAATATATTCTCAAGACCGATCCCACGCCAATAAGTTCGTTTTCAGGATACCCTCTATATATCATTTGAGTTCCAGAGTTTTCAGAAAAAGAAAAGCTTGTCCTACCATTCACAAACCATTTATCTCCAACTGTATGCCCTGTGGTTGAGCTAAAATGAACTGATAAACCACCACTCAAAGCTTGTGCGCTAGTTGTCATAGTAACATTTTCAGTATACTGTGTTGTTCCTGTTGGATCATGAACTCTCCATTTAAAAGTATCGGCGCTTCCTGTAGTAGACTGAACTACCACTTCAAATCTCTGATCTTCTGTAACTCCTGATGGAGCTCCTGAAACAATTAAATCATTTTGACTCAAAGCTGCCGTTGCATAAAAATTAGGCCCTTCAAAATAATTTACAGTGTTATCATTGTCGATCCTATCTCTAGATTTATTACCAGTATGGTCGTGATATTCCCAAAACAATTTATCAAAATTACTATCGTTTATAGAGAATTTTGTTGGCTTTAATTTTATATATGTCCCCTCTTCTTGTAATATTGCTATTGAATTTGTTGTATCTAAAAAGTTTCTTTCTTTTTGTGCAAACTCTACAATTTTTGTTTCAACATACCTGTCTAAAATCCCTGATGTATCTGATTTCACAACCAAAAAATCTCCTTCTTTAAATTTATCTACATCCGATTTTTCTACTTTAACAAAAACAAATTCTGAATCTACATGAAATATTACTGGTGTAATTGTGTCATATGTAGTTTCAGTTTCTTTAACAAAAGCTCTATAATATTTTGCCCAATAAGGTGCAACATGATTTATTGTTAACTGAATAGTGTTTTTGTTTTGAGAATCCTCTGCTGGAACATGAACGTTATTTCCTTCGCAAGTTTGAACCGTTGACATTCTGCCATACTCATCTAAATAAACCAAACCTACCTCGTAATTTCTATTACTTTTTATACTACGTTGAGCTACTCCTGTTTGTATTGGATATGAAACTTTGTTAACGGTAAAATCAAATTTTATTTTTTCATTTCCAAAATGATAAAGGTTATAGTTTTCTGTATAATTTCCATATACCAACCTATTCCCAATAACATCCATAGTTTCTGCTTTCAATGGAACATTATCATATAATCTTGTTGATTCGTCTGAAGCTAAAACTGTGCTTACCTTTGGACTTGAAAATTTAAATGTATAGTCCTCATCATTACCAAGTTCAAGTAATTCTTTATTAAACTTTTCTACAACATATAATGTTGTGGATTTTGACTCTCTATATACAAGCTCAATATCTGTGACTCTAGAATCTCCTGTTTTAAATGTAACCAAAATCTCATTAAAAGCATTTTCCATTGATTCATTAGTAGCCTGCTCATAATCATAGAAAAACTCTTTTGCTAAAAATGAATAGTTGCTAAAAGGACTGAGAGCGCTATACTCTCCATCTAGATATTTGAATCTATAGCAAAATTGAATAAATTTATCTTTTATGTAATTCTCTTTTAAAGTTTGAGAATTGCTTAACCTAGCTATTGGGCTATATATCGGTGGAGCTTTTATTACAGAAATGTCTTGTTCTATAAAATTATTAGCCCCATACGTTTTTGCTCTATCTATGTTTATTTTTCTTGGTGGATTCTTTCCGTCTGTCCAAACTAAAAACTTTCTTTCGTTTTCTGTATCAATAATTATTTTAGCGCTATGAATATATCTGTTCTTGTCAAATTTTAAAACTCTATCATTACCTGTTCTAGTATCCTCTAATATTATAGACGCGCTTTCTTCTGTCCTACTATACTCGCATATATAGGAACAAGTATCTGTTGCAACAAACCAATATATTTTGTGAGATGAATCGTCAGCTACAGACCCTATTGTCACAGGATTTCCTCCATGAAAAGATAGGGCGGTAGGATAAGCTAAAAAATTCCTTGGTGTATTTTTTACAACTCCTGTATCGCTATCAATAGCATTAGCTACGTTTATATTTTCGGCATGAATATATTCATCCTTTTTTAATAAACGCTCATCCGTATCTTTATTCATACGGCCAGAAAGGAAGATGTTTTTTATCTTCATTATTTAATCCACTTATTCTTGCCTTTTAAACGCTGTACTAAATTATCCATATTAATGTTCATCAGCCTGATTTTAGCATTTTTTAATTTTGCTGATGCTGATTTTTGAGTTCTTCTAACAATATACTCTTGAACACCGAACTTAGTTTCTAATATAGAAGCTTGAAGATATGCATAAATATAATCCTCTGCAAGTTTGTTAATTTTAATTGTTGTGTCTGTCGATCCGAATAAACCATCTGAAATATATTCTAAAACAATAATATCTCCATCTTGTAGATCAGAACTAAATTTTATCACTCCTGATTTTTTATCTATCAAATACCTTCCATTTTTATTAGCAAGTCCTGTTTCCATACCATATCTACCACCTGAATGCTCATCTTCTAAAGAATCTATATCTTTTTGTTTTGTGGGATTTAGAGCCATTCTTGTTTCAGACAAACTTGTTCCTTGCTGTAATGCTCCATCGCTATCAAAAGTAAAGTCTGCATTATCATCCTGCAAAAATGCTTTTGGTAAAGCGTTGTGTGGATTTTCTGTCATAGGATACAATCTTCCGAATTCATCTATAAAAGAAACTCTTACTAATTGTACAAAATCCTCTGGCATAATTATTTTTAAATTAGATCCTAACTCTATCTCCATTTGTACAGTCTCTTTAAGAGCATTGTAATTTAACTCTTGTATAGCTCTTTTTGCATGGTGCACCACTTGATATCTAGGAATATCATTTATAATTTTTTCATCACCTACATACATTAACATAAAATTGTTTATCACATCTGTAAGATTTACAAACTGATATTGTCCATGTTTAGTTGAATCTTGATAATACTGTTGAGAGGTAGCCATATATCTATGTTAAATTTTCTTTTTCAAATTCTTTTACATCTTGGTTTTCTGCTGTGTTAACCACATCTTCTGCCCTGATACTGACACCAGCATATCTTAATATTTTTACAATTAATTGTGTCTCTTCTTCTGGATGTAATTCAAAATCTTGATGATCTGTTGCGCTAGCATTATAAATCGGATCGCCTGCAGCTGTTGTGAGATAAGTCCATTTTGGATCAACTGGAGTTCTATGGTAAACTAAACATAAATATTTTCCTGAAGCAAGATCAGGTGAAACTTCTAGTTCATTTCCAAATCGAGTATATACTTTGTATTTATCAGATGGAGAAGCTAAATTAGCTTGTTTTAAATAATAAAACTCAGTTTTATTTACCTCTTCAGCTAAATCGTTATCACACAAAACACTATCTATCATATATAGATTTGTAGGCAAAGTGTATCTATTTGTAGTTCCGCTTACTATTGGTAATTGATCAACTTTCGTAGTAAAGATGTCAAGTTTATGTCTGATATCTTTGATTTCATCAAACGCCCCTTTTGACCCTCTTCTTTGGTTTTTTGCTACAACTGCTTTTCTGTGATTATCAAAATATTCTTGATATATTTCTAATTGCGCAGCTTTAGCGTAAAGGTTAAATTCGAGAGGCGATATGAAACCGCTGTTATCTTTATCTATAATTGATAGTACGGTATTTCTTACGCTATTAATCATTACTCAATTTTTAACAAATTTACGAAAAAAAGAAACCCCTCATGTGAGGGGCTTTCAAAGAGGGAGAAAGTATTTATAGCTTCTTAACTATAGCTTCCATCAAATCCATGCCCTCATCTGTCTTGAAATATGCCGATAATTCTCCTATAGGATTTTCGCCAAACTTCACAGTAAGAACAGTTTGTTGAGTCTTGTCGTTCCAAACAACAGTTCTATTATCATCTTTTATTGCTAACACTCCTGAATCTATAGAACGTATAGCTAGATTTCTTAGTTTTATATCTGGATCATTTGCATAATCAATAAACTCTTTTGGATTGTCTTTTGCAAACAAAAGCATATCTCTTTTTAATTCTGCTGATGTCATTTTATTTACATCAGATCTAAAAACTATTCTACCGATTGCTTCTAACTCTTCTATAGGCATATCTCTAGCCGCAAGTTGAGCATCCAAAGCATACTCTTCTGCTTCTAACTCTTCTTTAGCATCCCTGTTTGGATCCCATTCTTCATAAACTCTATCCTTGTCAGGATGCAAAAGGCTTAAAAACTTTTGTAGATTTACATTAGCTGCTGGTACAACAAGCTCTCCATTTTCAAATTCTATCGCTTGTGATATTACATACCCATCTTGCTCATCCATAAAAGGCGTAGTTGAATTTGATGCATATCGTAAAGGACGATAATTTTCTCCATCAAAATACTGTAAAGGTTTATTAGGATGATGAGACGATCTAAGTAAATATGATATTGGGCTAGCGTTACCTTTTAAAATGTAACGTCTTTCTTTGACCACCCATGAGTCTTTTTTTTTCGCACTAGTTCGTGCTGTTTTCGTTGTAGGCATTTTATTTAAATTTTATTAGATTAAAAAAAAAGAGGGGGCGTTAGCAGGGCGTTTACATGCTTGGCAATACCCCCTCTTAATACAAATTACTTCATGATAACGAAGTTATTCGCTCCCATAACACATAGTGCTCTTTCACTTAAGAAGTGAACTTGCATTGCGTCTAGGTCGCTACTCATTCCAGCTCCGCCAGCAGAACCAACTACCCAAGTCTTATACTTTCTGTCTTCAGCTTCACTCTTTCTAAAACGTACGTGTAAGAAAGGTCTTTTAGCGTTTTTACCAAGTACTTGATCATAAACAGTTGTAGTACCAGCAGGAACTACGATACCATCGATATCACCGATTGCTCCTCTAGTTGTAGCATCATTTAGATATTTCCAGTCAGTTTTGTAAAAATCATAACCAATATTAAATCCAGCAAATCCTAAATTTAAAGCCATGTCTTTATCATTGTCAAACAAACCGAAAGATGCTCCTGAAGAACCAAAGTTATTTTGAGCCGCTAGCATATTGTCTATTTCAAAAGACTTATCTCTAGCAGAGAAAATAACGTTTTCTTGAATTGCACCTTGCTTATCTAAAACTTTTACAATAGCTTCTACGTCTGTTTTTGCAGCAATAGAACCTGTAGCAACGTTTCCTCTATTTTCAACTTCATGGAATAAACCTTTTGTACCATTGTAACCAGCAGTCGCAGCAGCTGATCCAGATGCAGCAGGCTCACCTTCAACCATAGCAGTCTCTAAGTAATCTTCAAAACGTAGTCTTGTTTCATGCTCAGATTTTAAATACCATAGATATCCAGTAGCTCCATTCTCTGTAGTAACTTCAATCCAACCCACTTGTGCTAAATCAGAACCAGCAACTTCATACTTGTCCTTGATTATAATAGGGTTGTTTTCGAAGATAACAGGGTTAGCTTCTAAACTTCCATCCATTCCGTTAGTTCCTTTTTTAAATTCAGAACCATAAACGAATACAGTTAGTCCAGTTGTTCCAGTCATTCCTGCAGCAGTTAAATTAGCTGCACCGTAAGCAGAAACAGTAAATGCGTTTCCGTTAGCGTTTACAGAAGTAATTAAAGCTTTGGCAGTGTTAGTACCATCAGAAATGATTACAGTTTGATTCAATCTAAAAGGGTGACCAGTTGAAGTAATAACTTCTCCACTTCTTGTGGCACTCTTAACGATTGTATGCAAACGTCCTTGCTCTGTCCATTTGATAAGGTCAGAGTTAGAAGGTATTTCAGCTCCTACTAGTCTTAAAAAAGACGCAATAGATCTATTTCCATACCTTTCGAATTCTTTTTCATAAACATCAGGTAGATATTGACTTAAAAAGTCAAAGCTAGTGATGTAGTTAGTCGATAATGTCGACTTTGTCGGCGCTGGCGTAATGGGTACATTAGCTGGCGTTGGTGACATTGTTACACTCATAATAATAATTTTTTAAAGGTTTCTAATTTCTTTTTTTAACTCTTAAAGAAGATCCAGAACCACTGTCCACGACTCTAAACTTAGTTCTACCGTCATCTGTTTGCCCTGTATTTGCTTTTACGGTCATATCGATGTTTTTTGTTTCTTTAACAATCCCATCGACTGCACTCGCTTTTCCAAGCTCATAAAAATACTTGGCGAACTGATCAGGTTGAGAAGCTATCGTCATTGCACGATGATAACCAGCAGTGTCTTTTATATATCCGTCGTTATCTAAAAATTTATTGACGAACTTAGTGAGGCTAGCAGTTTGTTTTTTTGCAGAATCCTTGTCGTTTATCTTGTAAACTTGTTTGCTGTCACCTAAGTCAAACTCGAAACCTTCGATCTGATTGTACAACTTGTCGGTCTGCTCAACAAAATATTGCCCCCTTTTTTTAGTTAAAATATCCTGCTTCTCCTGGTCCTTCTGATATTCACTATAAAAACTAAAAGCTTTTTTATATTTTTCGGGTACTTCCTCTGTTGACTCAACAGGAGTATAGTAATTATCCTTCAAGCTATTAAAATGCTTCTTAGCTTTGTATATAGTCTCTTTCAAATCAAGCTTTTTCTTTCTGGCAATATTATCGTCATCATCATCTTTAGAAATAAAATTACTTTCTATATAAAACGAAATATCTTCTTCATCAAAATGAGGTTTGTCTTCTTTTATGTATTGACGTAATAAATCTGATTCATTCATTTCGTCGTAATTTACATTTAGCTTGACATAGTCATCCATCCCTCGCCCAGTCTCTTCTTTAAATTTTAAAAAAGACTTTACGTCTTCTGGAAGCTCAACTTGTTTTTCTTCACTATTTGAAAGAACATCTTTTTGAGGCTCTTCACGAACCTCATCTTTCACAACAGGAGCTTCAACTTCTGGTTCTTCTTTTTTTTCTTCAGAACCTTTCACCTCTTCAACCTGCTCTTTTTCAGGCTCCTTTTGAGTTTCCTCTACAGAATCCTGTGTTTTTTCTTCAACCTTAACCTCCTCTTCTTGTGGAGCTTCAGATTTTACTTTTACTTCTGGTGCGTCTTCATCCAGAACTTTTACTTTTATATCCGCCATTTTATTAAATTAAATTTATTAAACAAAAATATACATTTTTATAATACATTTTAGCTAAGTAATTGATCTACTATTCCTTGTGTATTATTGCTAAATTCTTGCTCTGGTTTATTTCCTTTTCTTTGCTCAATCAGCTTTGATTGGTTTTCACTTTGCTGATCAACTCTCTGGTCTTTTCTATCTTCTCTATTTTTTTCTCTACTAGAAAGCTGTGCTAATTCTGTTTGTTTCGACATCATTGACATTTCTAGCTTTTGTTTTTGAAGCATCATATCTAGCTCTGCTTGTTTTGTCATTCTTTGTATTTCAAGCATAGCTTTTTGTTTTTCCATTTCTAATTCTGACTGCATTTTAAACTGCATTTCTTTTATTTGATTTGCAGAAGCTGCTTCAGAAGACTTTACATTTGATTCTGTTTGCATTTTTATATTTGCTTCTTTCTTTTTCAAATCTAAAATCTCTTTTTTATCTTTTCTGATTTTAAGTAAAGCATTAGAAAGTTTTATATTTCTTATGTTTCTTATATCAATAGCATCATTCAAATCAATCATTTGTTTTGATAAAGCTAATTGAATACTCTGCTCCAGCATACCTCTTTCTTCTTCGTCTGGGTGTAATTCAATTTCAATTCCAAAATCATGCAGATGTATGTCTTTTATATCATCAATTATAGCAACTGATTTTGATCCAATCATATTCATTAATGATTCTCTCATATCGGTATATTCCAGCATATCTGAAAACCTGTAAGCCACACAATCTATTAATCTTTTTGTCAATCTTAATCCTGAATCTAAAACATGACGAGTAGCTGTATTTGAATTTAAAGCAGCTAATTTTTGGACTCCTACTAAAGTTTTTGAGTCTGGCATAGATCCATCTCTAGCTTCATTTATACCAGTTACATCTCTAATCATAGCTATGTAATGGTTATACATTCCTATCAAAGAGCTGATTTTTGCATTAGACCCTGAGCTAGTTAATTCTTGAACAGGTATCTTAGCATTATTAAATTCACCATCTTCTGTAAAACTACGACCAACAACGCTTCCTGTTTGAAAATACATATTCAAAGCTTCATTAGGATTATACATTGCTCCATTACCTAAATCAACACTAGCTATCCCATCTAAATCTAAGTAAACTCCATCTGGAATCATTTTAGAAATTACTTGTTGCAGTTTTAAATGTGTCAATTGTATTTGGTCTGCAAATGGAATCATTCTTTTTACTAAAGAATCTATTTGTCCTCTGTACATTTTAGGTGCACTTAAAACATATGGCGCCAAAACTTTTTGTATCCCTGACTTTGGACGAACCATATTTTTCATTAAATCCCATTTTAATACTGTATTTGTACCCAAAACAATAACACCTTCATACCAAACATCTATTCTTTTGGATTTTTTTTCAAATCTTGCAGCTTCAGTTTTTGGTGGATTAAAATTTTCATCTTTTCGTATAGCTCTTCTTCCACCATTATTATTTTCTTTTACTTTATAAATTATATTTTTATCTGTTTTATAACAGAAATACAACAAAGTTGCGGTGTTTGAATCGAAATTATCTGTTTTGTATCCCCCTCTAATACCCTGATAAGCATCCCATTTTGCACTAAGCTTAGATATATCTTTTATCTCTTCTTGCGTTAAAGAAGGGTCTAATTTTTTAAGTTCTGTAATGTTAACATTTTTTACTTCGCCAAAATAATAACAGTCGTTAAAATTAGGATCTTCTGTTGGAGAATGAACCATTTGAGTAGGATCCACATATTCAATTTTAATTCCATCGTGAGTATTAAAAGAGTGTTTTACAGCTGATAATCCTAAAACCGTTGCATCTTCATCTATCTGTCTTTTAATTAATTCATAATCATTAACATCTAATATTGCTTGTAAAGCTTTTTCTTCTGCTACTTCTATCTTTTGCTTGTATGATAATTCCATATGCAGTTCAAGTTCCTCATCAGAATCTGGTAAAGTTGCTTGGTCTGTTGAAAAAAGATTATCTCCACTAGCTTGTTGTAAAAATTCAAGAGACTCTCTAGCCAACATATCTTTTTCAATAGTGTTCTTATAATTGTCTCTTCTTGATCTTGCTACATCATCTATAGCCTCAACTTTAATATCAAACAACCTGTTTGACATACCATTTACTACTACATCTACAAATTTTGGAACTATAGGAACAGGAGTCCAGTCTAAATTAAGATATGACGTGTCTCCATTTATTGCTAATTCGTTTTTATACTTTTGAACAGATTGCTCACCTCTAGCGTATTGCCTTAGTTTATGAAAATTATCTCTGTTGTTGTAAAAACGAGCAGCGCCATTGTCTTTTCTAAACCACTCTGATTCTATAGCCTTACCTACAGATAGCCCATATTCCTTTGTCTTTTTGACAGAGTCAGAAGCTAACTGATCTGGAAAGGATATATTGGCAATTTTAAAATCGTCGTTTAGCATATTGCTATTTTATAATTTCGCTATTCAGACCTGAGTTGTCGTACTTTGCAAAGTTAACACTTATTTTGCTACGCTTTTTCTCAGGCTTAGTTATGTATCTCTGATTTGCCATTATAGCTAAACCAGAACTTATTGTTGCATCAAACTTAGTTCTATTAAATATATTATAGTTTGACCAGTCTTTAAGGGTTCTCATAAAATACATTTTTTTACCTACATCTCCCATTTCTCTGTACGCTCCAACAGCATCTACACCAACATTTCTTTCGATATACGCTTCAATTGCTTCTGCATGAACAGAAATAACTGGCTGTGATGATGGTATCCCACCTAATTCTTTTTCTGATTTTGATAAATCATTCTTTAATTTATCTGGACGATTCATAGCAAATGCTCTATAACCTCTATTTTTTAAATAATATAACAATCTAGGTTTGTTATTTTCAACTAATATTGGCATGCCGTAAAAATGACAAGCCATCAAAACATCTTCATAAAACAATTCTGCTGTTTGAGGTCTTGCTATGTATTCTAAAAAAAACAACTCTGATGGTGCATTGTCAAAATTTACTTTTGTCAAACCATGCAGAGCTCCTTTAGATCCGCTACCTCCAACTACTCCAGAAATGTCGTAACTGTCACAACCAAAAGAACCAATATGAACATTAAGTGGATAATATTTGTTATTGTCTCGACGCACATTGTTTTTTAATTCTTTAGGTGGCAACCAAGTTACATAAAATTTCCCATTTCTTGTTGGTGTCCACACAACATTTGTTCCTCTCTCTCCATTTTCCCAATGAAAATCTCCTCTATCAACATAACTATATGTTCCGTTTGTGTCATTATAATCTATTTGCTCGTATATTTTTTGCAAATTAAATAAACTATTTTTGGACTCATCTCTAAAAGCATGGTTCTCTGACCTTGGAAATTGCCTATAAAATTCATTCAAAGCATCAGGATCTCTTTTCAAAGATTCTACTTCATTTTCCCAATAATCTAAAACTCCTTGATAAACGTATTCTCCATGAATATCAACAACTGGGGTCTCTGGAGTCCTGAAAACAGGATGACCGTACTTATCTAAAAACCCTTCCATGTTCCATTCCATGGGAATAAATAGGTTATACAATCCTGTTTTTGTTTGACCATTAGCATTTCTTTCTAAAGGATTAGAATCGTAAAATAATTTTTTAAAATTTGCCCCACCTTTATCTAAAGAGTTAGACGTAGAGCCCATCATACATTTTCCTATAACCCTTCTTCCTAATCGAAGACAAGTTTTAGTGACACGCCAACTGTTGAGGATATTATCTGGACGTTCCCACTTGCCAGATTCATCATGTACAAGGAGTCTAAGCTTTTCTCCATCGTAGGAGTTGTCTCCAGTATTTTTCCAGTCAATTGTGGTATCGAGTCCTGCCAACTCATCTGTTTGCTTTTGTTCAATGTTTTTTCTTGTAAGTTTTGATGCTGGCACTCTGTAGGCAAGTTCTGTTTTAGGTCTATCCATTCCGTCTTGTATTGGTTTGAAGAAGAAGGGGTAGTTTGTAGATATTGGTACAACCTTGTCTGTAAACATCTTTTTAGCATCAGCTCCAGATTTGGACAATATCCCAAACCGTGCATCGGAAGTAATTGTTGCTTGAGCGACGGATTCTGCTGAAGACATAAAAGAGAAGCCTGACCTTCTGTTTTTAAGATAGCACATTCCATAAGACCTGTTGTCGGCTTTACACGCCTCCCAGTAAATAAAGAATATTCTATTAGATTCTCTGAACTCTGGGAGCCCAACATCAATCTTGGTCCATTGCAAGTACATGTAATGAGAGCCAGTAATATAAGTATTAACACCGTTGTTTTTAAACCAATAACCATTTTCTCTTCTTTCGAATTCATTTTCGATGTAATCAACCCATGATTCTTTGAATGCAGACGAGTACTCATTCCATTGGAAAACGGTCTTAATCTTAAATAATTCTCTTGGATATTCTTTTGCTTCCCAGTACTGCTCTGACGTTTTTTTGCTTCTAGACTCAACCTTTTTTGGTTGCAAAGGTAAAGCTATTTTCAATCCATTTATGTTGATTACATCACCAATCTTTCCGTTTTTGGATATCACAACTACATCATAATCAGGATTATATCCATAATTCCAAGATGAGTTTTTGTTTTTCTTATTTTTTTCTGCCTCTGATATACTACCTATGACAGTAAAAAGACTAAGACTTTCTGCCTCTCGATTCAGCAAAACCTTTGAAGGTTTCTTCTTTTTTAGAATCTGCTGACTCTCCATTTTCTAATTTTTCTTTTTCTACTTCTATCCTACTTAATATTTCAAAAGCATCAAATATTGCAAGTTTTTTTGTAGCAGCTGCATTTTTTAATCTATCTGCCGCTAAATCTTCTGATGGATCATCAGTAATTATTTCATCATGCGCAACTTTAATAAGCTCTTCAACAGCCTTTTCTCCTGCATCAATTACTCTTTGTATAGTGTTTTTTATATCTTTTTTCATCTATAACTATTTCATGCCATAGTACTTGTGCTAATTTAACTTGCTCAGGATCTTGTCTATCAATGTCCTTCGTCAACTTCCTGTAGACCTCCATTTGTGCTTGTCTCTGTCCAGCGCATCCCATCATCAAGAGGATGAAAGCTGGAATAATAATTTTTTTCATGTTGTTTGTGTGTTTGCGCCATAATTATAGCGTTGGTTAGTTTGTCAATACTTTTACGTATTTCTTTCAGTTCATTTCTTAATCCGTTAGATTTTATTTTTATTTCCTTGCTCATTTATTTAGATTTAGATGTAGCTTCTAAAAAGCCTTTTTCATATTCAAGTTGTTTCTCTATTTGAAGTATACGTGCTTCGAGTCGTTCTATAATTACTATTTTTTCATCTAATCTTTCATGGACTAAATGTATCTCATCTTTCAACGATGTAAATTCAGAAAATATACCACCTGCTGCGAACACAGCAGCTACGAATGATATAACTATAGATATGTTGTTTTTTAGAAACGTATCAGCCATTACTTATTTTTTTTTGCTGGTTTATTTCTTCCGTTTTTTTGTGCACGAGTACAATGACTATATTTGCCTCTTCTGTTTAATGATTTTCCCATTCAACTAAATTCAACACATATATCTTTTCTTCTCATCCTATACAACATTTCACCGTCTATTTCAAATTCATATTCGCTGTCCTTTGTATATCCTATTTCCATCCCATCTGTCAGCCCCTGACTAATTAAATTGTCATTTGTATATTTTATTGTTCCTTTATGAAGCTCGTATGCTCCTAACGAAACTTCCATATTCTCCTCGTCTTTCGGAGAGACAAAACAATAATCATCAAAGCTAACCCAGTTATTATTTTTTTTAACAAGATAAATTTTATTAGATGATACAAGATACAAATTATCTTTGAAATACTCAGAGCTCTTCCTTTCGTTGCCTTTTATATCGTAGTAAGAACGAAAAACATTGTGGTGTAAAACCACTTCATCCCCTTCTTTTAAATCACCTGAATAAGACAAAGGAGTTTTTTCTATAATGCCAAAACGATTTACATCTTTTGCATTTTCTATTGAAGATGTAATTATTACACCGTTTTTTTCTCTATTGTATTCTTGATTGTTTCTTGGCTTTACTAAGAAAGATTTTGTGGGCCTAAAAGTTAACATTATATTCTATTGTAATTGGAGTATTTATACTAAAAAATTTCCATTTTTTTATTTCTTCATTTTTCTGTATCCACAAATGATATCCCTCTTCATCCTGAGATACAGCGTGGATCTTCCATGAACCACCCATAACATCTTGATCAACAACATAATGCATAGCATTTTTGTAATCTGATCCAATAGAAATTTTTCTAATATAATTCATTTAATTTTATTTAATTGCTAAATATATATAATCTGTACCATTTATATTATGCCAAGTACCAGTACTATTTACAGTGAATTTATTAGTACCTAAAAGAAAAGAAGTTGCACTACTATCTTCAGTATTGCTAAGATGTGGATATAATTCATAATTACCACCTGGTGTTGGTCTTTGATTATCTATTATTATCCATCCTGTAGCACCTACACCTTTGACTAATAAAAATGAAGGGCTAAAATCTAAAGCAATTTCAAGGCCTGAAACTCCCGTACCAGTATATTTGCCGACTTTACTATGGCCCGTAATTGTACGGAAACAATAACTTATATATTGATTTGATGAACTTTTATTCATCTCGTTTGCAGAAGAAACACCTACTTGAAAAGTATCTGTTGAATATGCTTGATAAAAGGTAGATGAATTTGCTTTTGCATAACCTGTAAATGTAAAATAATCATTAATACTAAGCCCAGAAATATTACCAACGCCTATAACCCAAGAGGTTGCATTAGATAACCCTTTAGTTATAATCATCTCTGGAGAACCTTGTAGCCCATGCCCAATTTTTGCGCCGTTTACTCCTGTACCTGTCCATTTAACCACACTAAATCCAGCAGCGGGATTTGCACTAACTAAACTTGTAATACTACCATTATTATTTATAGAAGCTAAATTTCTATCGTGATCGGCTGCTTTCCAACACCAAGCTACATAATCAGGTGGAGTTCCTGAATAAGCACCCCCTGAAGCTCCGTTTACTCTATACCCCCCATTTGATACATCTGTTACTGTAAAACCATTATCATTAAATGCAGTAACACCATAACCTGCTGCATCAAAGGCAGCTGTAGTACTATTGCTTTCTAAAAAATTACTTATACCTCTAACTGAATCAAAAAGTGTTGGTTGTCCTGCTGAACTATTTCTTGCTTTTGTCCAAATTAAATCAGGTTTAAAATCTGTTTCAATATCTTGTGTACTACCATTCCCTGTATAAGTAACAACATCAAAGCTATCTGCTACTGTAGGAGTAGTAGTATCAGGGTCTGCTGCTATTGCTAAATATATGTATGTCCCACCACTTGCGTTAAATGGTTGATAAGTGTTTTCCAAAGAGAAGCCATTACTTAAAAAATTAACATCATATACCCCACTTTGAGAAGCAGTAGATTCCGTGTCAGTAGTATCCGCCCAAAGAACAACATCTCTTGGGTTTTGAGTATCTCTTTTGTTGTCTATTATATTCCAATTACTACCAGATGTGTTTGTTTGTTTAATTAGCAAAAATGCAGGTTCAAATCCTGTATAAATAAAATTTTCAGGCGTTCCTGTCCCAGTATAAGAACCTATACGCTGATAACCATCTATATTTGCAAAACAGTAGGCGATGTAGTCATTATTATTTAAATTATCAGCACTACCCCCTGAAAGTGTGAATAAACCCGATGTGGGTAAATTGCCATTCCAAACCTCTTGTGTAGCAAATGTTGTTGCAGCATCGGTTGTATTAAGTTCAAGGTATTGATATTCGCCACCACTTTGTCCTAATAGTTCAGAAAACACATACCAATCTTTAGTTGCATCTAAAAGTTTAACTATAATTAAGTCGGGAGCAGAAGAAAGTCCGTGTCCTACTGTTGTTCCTGCGGTACTATTTCCTGTGTATTTCACAATACTAAACCCAGATTCTTGTGATGCTCTTACTGTGCTCGCAATGGTTCCATCATTATTAGTTGTATTAGATGAAGCTGCTTTCCAAGCCCATGCTGCATACGTTCCGCCACTAGCATTTAATGAGCTTGATGAACCAATAAGATCGAACCCAAGAGTTGACGAAGTAATATCTATTGCCGATGAAAAATCGTCTTGTGAATTAGTGAGATTTGAGTAAACTGCGTAATTCCCTCTAATAGAATCCATATTAATATGAGAGACCGACGAATTTCTTCTTTTTATCCATATAAAATCAGGTTTAAACCCAAAACCTGTTATAGATTGATTTGAGTTTGTGCCACTATATAATACAGTATTAAAATAATCTTCAGGAGTTGTTATAGTATTAGCACATTGTACTTCGTTATAAAGTTTTGTAACTTCTGAAGCACTGATTGATTTATTAAATATTCTTACTTGATCTATTTTTCCATTAAAAAACTCTATATTAGATGCAGTATATGAAAACTGCCCTATCCAAGTTGGTCGTGTAGCTGTTCCTGTAAATGCACCACTTCCAGTAATTACAGGTGTTATATTTCCATCTACATATATATTATATGCTCCACTATTTAAAGTTAAAACTATATGATGCCAATTATTGTCTGCATAATTTACTGAGCCATTAATCGTGCCTGTACTTGCTTCAAATTTTATAGTTCCATTAGAATTTAATCCTAAATAATATCCTGTTTCACCGCTATTTGCGCCTCCATTATTTATTAAGGCTGCCGTTCCACTATGCCCTGCCGTTTTAAACCATAAAGAAACACTTATAGTAGATGAATTATTTGATGTATTATTTCCTAAATCTATTTTACTACTACTCCCATTAAATTTTCCAGCAAAACCATATTTACCTTGAACATTAAAATCAACATTTGTAGCTGTTCCATTATAAGAACCAGTTTCGTCTGAAGCGTCAGCCATTTTATAATATGCTACAGTAGACGGATTATCTATTGTCCCTGATGCTGCTGAAGTTGCGGTTTCGTTATAAAGACTATTTATTTCTGCAGAACTTAATGCTTTATCAAATATTCTAAATTGATCCATTAAACCATCAAAAGAAGCCGTAGTTGAACTACCAGTATTATACCAACCTATAGTATTAACACCACCAGATGTTGTATTTGATGTATTATTAGAAGTAAATCCTGAATTAGATCCTACAACAACGTTGTTTAAATATAATTTTACACCGTCTGTAGAGCTTTTTGTTAACACACAATGATACCATTGATTAGGTGAAACGGTAGTGCTTGATTGTACGGCACCACCAGCACCTGTTTCATAATAATATAATACATTATGTGAAAAAGTAAAATAAAAATAACCACCGCTATTTTGCTTTGCAGTAGTTAGAATCATATCATAACCTGATGAGGCTGATACACTATTTAAATAAACCCAAACTGAAACTGTAAAATTATTAGTAGGAAAATCTAAATTATCTATGTTAATATGAGATGTGTTTGAAGGGTTAAAGGAAGCAGCTTTTCCAAATTTACCTGTAGCATAAGTTATATTAGATGCAGTGCCATGATTGGCTGCATAAAGAGCTCTTGTGGCATTATAATTTTGTAAAACTTCAGTTGCACTTAAAGCGCTAATATAAAACCTTACTTGACCCACTTCACCATCGAAATCATATGCTCCGATATAGCCTCCTAATGATCCAATAAGCAAGTCTGCAGTGCCTGTTGTGTTTCCGTTTCCTGTAGCAGCAGCTGATCCTGCCAAAACCCCATTTATATATATAGATAGAAGTCCTCCTGATCCATCTGTATAAGTCATTACAACATGATTAAAAACATTTGCTTGTAATCTAACTGCTGTATTACTTGTTACTATAGAGGCGGCGACGCTTCCTGTACCTGTGCTACCATAAACCATTGCATCAATATCACCTTGCGCATCATTTAGCCTTGCATAAAATTTACTACCACTCGATCCATCATGTATTGCAAATAAATGGTCTACGGCAGTTAAGTTGTCTGGTTTAAACCACCCCTCTAAAGTATAGTTAGTAGCACCATTAAATGTTGTATTTGCGTCTATTTGTAAATAATCGCTAGCCCCATCTAAATCAAATCTACCGTTACTTCCTGAAGGATTACTGTAAGTTGCAGTACCATATTTAGTTGCATCATCGGTATTTGAAGCTGAATTAGATATTGTTGCTCCACTTGAATAGCCATTTACATCTAAATCGATTATTTTATAAGAGCTTACTGTAGTACCAGCAGTATATGCAGTATCATTTGCATTATCTTCAAACCTATATAAGGCTGTAGATTGAGTTGAACCTGGGTCTAATATTTGAACAGTATCTGTTGTACAAGCTCCAGCTCCTCCAGTATTGATTAGTCTTTTACCTAACATTTATTCAGGTTGTTCGGCTTGCTCAGTAAAAGTATAAGTGTATTTTAATATTGCCTCTACATTATCAAGCGCATTAACTTCTGTTTCTAGAGCATCTACTTTATCTCTAATTTTTTTTCTATCTGCAAGAACACTGTCTGGTATTGCTGTCCCTAATTCAGATTTCCTGCTCGAATACCAATCTGTAGGAGCTAATAAATGATTTGCTTCTGACTTAATTCTAGAAATAATACTCGCTTTTAAATTGTCTTTATTATATACTGGTGTTGTTTCTCCTGTTTCATTTCCCTCTTCATCAAGAACAGGTATTGTAGCATCAAAGTCAATATTAGAAACTGTGTAGGTAAATACATTATTATCGGCATCCCAAAATATGGGAGATAGCGTTTGCGATATTTTATCATAATCTGGTGTAACAACATCATAAAAACCATAATCCTCTTTGTTTGTGCAAAGCCTAAAATTCATATGCACACCTTTTTCATCCTCCCATTTATTTGGAAGACGATTAAAAGTTTGTATTGTTCCGTTTTTATTTATTGCTACCATTATGTTGCTTCTTTTGATATTGTCATAAAATATTCAGCTGCTCCAGTTTTAACTATTTGTATAAAATTAGTTGCTGCTGTATCGTATTCTCCAGCAACAATCTTTGTTCCTGTTGGCCAAGTAATAGTATAAGCTCCAGATATAACTAAATCTTTAACCATACCTATTTCATCATTTGAATAAGTAAATGTTGTGGCTGCACCTAAAGTTTTTGTAAACACTTGAGAAGAATCCCAATCAATAGCAGTTCCAGATATTACTGAAGTTCCTTTGAATCCAGCATATAATTTTTCTTGTGTGATTGTAGAATCACTTAAAACGCTACTTGTTACTTTAGTTATTGCCATTTTTTATTTTTATTCAAATTTACAAAATTTATCAGTTATCTATTTCTGTCCAAGTTTTATCATTTTCGTTCCACAAATTTATTTTATCATTTTCTGGTCTTTGTATTGGAGCCTCCCAGTTGCAGGTGTCTTCGTTTAAAACCCAACTATCATAAGGTTTAGGGGGAATAAATGCATCTCTTTGTTGATCATAAGTGTATCCTACGGCTGCATAATTCTTTCTAAAAGGAGTGCCACCTAGAAGATGTTTTCCAGATTTAGTATTATAAGATGTTCTTTTACAAACCTGCTTGAACATATCTTGATAAAAAAGCTCCCAATTTGTGTCTGTATCACCTTCATCTTTTCCTGTAATTACTTTTGTAACTACATTAGACATATTTAAAATTGCATAGTGTGCCATAATTTTTTAACTAAATTGTATATTTCCATTTCCGCTTTTGAAAACCGTAACACTAGTGTCGTTAGTTGTTGTTGTAGTTTCCGTATAAGTGCTAAAGGTTAATCCGCCGCCTGGATTTGAAATCGTAACGCTAGATGGATATCTTATTATAACCACTCCAGATCCACCAGTTCCACCTACACCTGAAGAGGGATTGACTTCTCCTGAAGCACCTCCGCCACCTCCTCCTGTATTATCTGTTCCAGGGGATCCATTACCAGGGTAATTTGATTGAGCAGTTCCTTCTCCTCCACCACCTTTTCCAGGTATTGTATCATTACCAGAAGTGTAGCTGCCACCACCGCCACCTCCAGCATACCATATTTCTGTTCCATTTAATGGCTGACCTACACTAGCGTTTACTGCATTTGCATAATTTAATATAAGAGAATTTATGCCGTCACCACCATCTCCATCAGTTGCACCAGTGCCTCCAGCTTGGCCTGCAGCACTAGCACCACCACCACCTCCACCACACTGGTAGCCTACCGAGTATGTCGCTCCAGCTCCACCAGCATAACCTTCAACAGGGTTATAATTTCCTTCATTACCAGCCCCACCAGCACCTCCAGTCGGAGCACCACCTCCACCACCACCAGATCCACCAGTACCTCCAGCTGTTCCAGTGCTAGACGTATATATACCACCTCCACCACCTCCTGTAGACGTTATACTAGCAAATGTAGAGTCTGTACCTTTTGTACCATTAACGTTACTGGCACCAGCACCCCCAGGACCAACAGAAACAGCATAAGGTGTGCCTCCGTTTAATGTGAGCGCATTAACAGATCCTACTCCATAAGAAGTTCTTAATCCTCCAGCACCACCTCCACCTGCTCGATAGGATCCACCTCCACCACCCCCACCAGCAACAACTAAATAATCTACATCAAAAGAAGGTATAATTAATGTTAAATTATCGGCAGTCCACCCTTTAGCGGTGTTTTGGTATACTAAATTTATAGTTGCATTGTTTGTGGTATTTTGATAATCGTTTGTAGTTCCTTGTATTTTGTCACTTGATGTTAATATTATTTTATTGGTAGCAAAAGTCCCTGCGTAATCTTGAAATACAATTTCATCTCCTGAGCTAGGTGAAGTAGGTAAAGTCACAGTTACTGTGTTTGAGGTAGTATCAACAAAATATCCCTCTCCAGCAACTGCTGTAAAGTTAGTTGTTTTAGGAGCTGACTGCCAATCAGTTCCTAAAGACCCATCTATTAATTCTCTTTTTACTTTAGTTTGTGCCATCTATCCAAGTTTTATTATCTTCATTCCATTCATATGGCTTATCATCAGAAGGTATTTCTACAGGGGCTTTCCATAAGCATGTATTCTCGTCTAATGTCCAACTAGGAAATGGCTTAGGTGGGATAAATGCATCTCTAGCATAGTCATAAGTATATCCAATACCAGCATAATTTTTTCTAAAAGCAGTTCCTCCATCTAAATGTTGTCCTCCTCTTGTATTATAAGATGTTCTTTTACAAACTTGTTCTCTTATATTACCATAATGTATTTCCCAATTTATAGGGCCATCTGTTTCATCTTTACCTGTTATTACTTCGGTAACGATATTCTCCATATTTAAAAAAGCGTAATGTGCCATAATTATTAACTAAATTGTACATTTCCAGTTCCTGCTGTAAATGTTGTTATTTTATATGCTCCAACCAAAGCGGTAGAACTTGTTAAACCAGATCCTATTGTAAGTGTTATATTACTTGTATATTTTAGTATTACAACACCAGATGAGCCATTTCCTGAATCTACCTGAAGATGTCCACCGTCACCGCTATTAGGATTACCTGTTCCATTAGCACCTCTAGATCCATCACTGCCTCCCCAACCTCTTTTACCACCACCTCCAGCGGCATAATATACATTAGAACCTGTAATGGTTGCAAGTTTCGCAGCTCCTCCAGTTGCACCAACTAAACCAGTTGCATTTGCTCCAACACTACCAGCACCACCCCCACCAGCACCAGCTATACTCAAACCATTTCCTACTTCATCTCCACCATCATATCCGTGTACTACAGGACTTGTTACAGCATGACCTCCATAATTATCTTGGTCATTACCACCTGCACCACCACCAGAGCCACCATCTGCACCATCACCTGTTGCATCACTAGCACCACCGCCACCACCACCTTCAGAGGTTATAGTAGCAAAAGTAGAATCAAAGCCATTATTTCCTGCAATTGAACTTGTAACCCCAGCTCCTCCTCCACCTACTGTTACGGTATAATTTGTTCCAGAAGTTACAGTTATTGCTGTATCAGAAGATTGTCCTCCTCCTCTGCCATCTGTTGAAGATCTAAAACCTCCAGCACCACCTCCACCACCATAGTATTCACCATAAGATCCGCCTCTACCAGAGCCACCTCCTCCAGCAACAACTAAAAAATCAATAATCATAGCAGTTGTTGTAATATTATCAGCAGTCCAGCCTTTCGTATTATTTTGATATATTAATCTTACAGTAGCATTTGCTGTAGTGCATTTATGATTATCTGTAGTTCCTAATATTTTTTGACCACTAGCTTGTGCAAATATAATTTCATTACTATCAAAAGCACTTGCATAGTCTGTAAAATGTATTTCATCTCCAGCACTACCTGTCGGCAGTGTAACTGTTACAGCATTTGACGAAGTATCAACAAAATATCCTTTTCCTGCATCAGCCGTAAAGTTTGTTGTTTGTATTGTTGATTCCCAATCAGTACCAGCTGCAGTTTGATTTCCAATTGTTATGCTATCAAAAGCCATAACCTCTACTGTAAATCCAGTTTGAGGCGCAGTGTTAAATGTTATTTGATTTCCTGATATACTGTAAGTTGATTTCTCTTGGTAAACACCTTGTATAAATACAAATGTTTTTGCTTCATCATCAATACTTTGTGATAATGTAAATGTTTGATTTCCGTCACCAGTAAAATTGTTTTGGTTTATGGATGAAGAATTAACTGCTTTTATATGAACAACCTCTATTGAAGTGCCAGTTGCAGGGGCTGTGTTAAATGTCAAGACGCTACCAGAAGTTGTGTAATTACTCTTGCTTTGATATACCCCATCTATATAAACCTGTGTGGCATTTACGTTTGATACAGACATTGACAGCGTAAATGCTGTAGTGGTATTATTGCCAGTAAACGTATCTCTTGCAATTACACCTGAAGAAGCAACCATATGTATGAGCTCTACAGAAGTTCCATTTGCAGGAACACCGCTTGTAAAATTAATAGTGCTTCCGCTTGCAGTATAATTGTTTTTAGATTGATAAACACCATCTATATATACCTGTACATTGTTTATGTTATCAATAGATGAAGTAGTAGAGAATCCAGCAGTAGTGCCATCTCCTGTGTGTACATCTTTTTCAACAGTAACAGTTCCTCCGCCCCCAGCTTGTGCATTTAGCTGCCCATTACTTGCTGTTAAATTTGTTCCTGCTATAGCAGAAACTAAACTAGCAATAGTTGATTTTTTACTATTGTTAGAATCACTACTATCAATAAATCCAAAACTATCTGCAGTTACATCTATTGTAGCTGAATTAAGAGTGTTTAAATCTGTACCTCCAGTTGCTGTGCTTGCAAACTCTATTGTATCATTTGAAGCATTAGTAGTAATACTCATGCCTGATCCAGCATTGAAAGTAAGTGTGTCTGTGGCTTGGTCTGCTACAACATCAGACTGTCCAGGAGTTCCTGTAACAGCAATTGTTTTAAATGTTTCAGTTACAGTTCCTCCACTTTCGTCTGCAACCTCAAATTTACCTGTAGATGAATTGTATTTTAATATCTTATCGTTTGCTACACCTGTAAGGTCTATATCAACTAAAGCGTTGATTGAAAAATCGTTTAAATTTCTTGTGTTAAAATTAACTGCATTACCCATTAATGGGTGGCTATTACACATATAATGTAATACAGTTGGTGTATTTTCATCGGCAACAATCTCAATATAAGAACCTGAAGTTCCTGGTGCGTTTGAAGAATAATTATCTGTTACACCAGTGCTATATTTATTTGACGACAGCCCTGTTGGTGTGCTTTTATCTGAGTTGTAAAAGAAATATAATGGATGCGTGGAATTTGTTGTGTCTGACATGTCAAACCTGTAAGTATTCCCAGGGGTTAAAGTTATGTAAGGAGCTGGTACTCCATCTATAACATATCCGCTTGTTGATCCACTATTATAATATCTATGTGTTGATGCTTTTGTTGCAACTGTAACTGTGTATGTTTTTGTTGTAGATATATATTTACTTATTATTGTTTTAGAAAGTAAATCATCAGTTACAGTTAAGTTATTACCTATAGTCACATCATTAGGTAAGCCAACTGTAAAAGTTCTGTCTGCAGTTAAATCTTGAGCCCCTGTAGGAGAAACTTCAACTTCATTAGATGTTCCAACAAGCTCTATTGTTCTGGCTTGAGGGGTAACAGTTATTGAATCTGAACCATCTGTTATTACATTTGTTGTTGGATTTACATCACTATTAGTTAACTTAATCCTTTCTGCATCTGTAATTATATATCCTGATCCAGCGCTTAAAATATTAGTGAAATCTGTAATATTGTGTTGAGATAAATCTGTTAAATCTGTTGGTTTGTTTTCTATGAAAGAGTCAGATGATGAATTTTGTTCATTCCAATTTGATTTAACATTTACTTGAGCTCCGTCTGCAATACCATTTAGCTTTGTAAGAAGTAAATCTGTAAAATCATTTGTAGACAATCCTTTACCTGTTACAGTGTCAACTTTTCCAGCAAGAGCAGTTGATAACCCAGATATACTATTTATTGATAAATTATCTAAAGTTGTTTTGTTTACTTGTATAAAGTCTACAATTTCCTGTAAAGTATCTAAATCAGTTTCATCGCTAGCCAAAAGTGTATTAATAGAAACTATTGCGTCATTTAACAATTTTCCTTGATTCGCTGATAATGGCACATCAGTCGTGATTGTTGTAAGGTTGTCTACAACATCATTATGAACCAAAGCATTTCCAACTATACCTCTTTCATCTGTTGTTATAATAGATCCTGATCCTGCGTTTGTCACATCACCTAGATCAGTAACTGATTTAGTAGCAAAATCTATATTTTCAATTGCCTGATAATTTGATATAAAATATTTTTCATTAGGAGTTAAACTCCCATTACCTGACTGGTAAGTCAAAGTAAATTGCAAAAAGTTTGAATCTGAACTATACGTCTGTACATTTGTAACTTTAAATATTCCAAAT